>ERZ1066128.407-NODE-407-length-18100-cov-10.199002_pt1 | contig 18100 bp, 21 predicted proteins | sample MGYA00382775_ERZ1066128 | MGnify/ENA primary metagenome ERZ1066128 (study PRJEB33369, sample SAMEA5778358) | biofilm metagenome | biome: Industrial cooling water; feature: Water cooling tower basin; material: Biofilm | place: United Arab Emirates | collected...
ATAGTATTGTTTGAAGATGTTGTTGGTGATGTTTTTATAGTTAGCTCCAAGAATTTTTCGTATGCTAAATTCCTTAACTCTGCCAGAGATGTTAATCGCCACTAATCCATACAATCCAAGCATAGCTAGAATAACTGCTACCGAGGCAAACACCCTCCACACATGCCCGTGTATGCCCATTTGTTCGTAATAATTTCCCCATACATTTTCCTGATAACCGCCATTAAATGGAATTTCGGGGTAGAGTGTTGCCCAAGCCTTTTTTAAATCTTCGAATGCGGATTGTTCCTGTTCGCGGCTTACTTTTAATGCGAGAAATCTGAAATCATTTTTATCGGCCACGGTAAAAAATGTAGGTCTGAGCAAAGAGAAAAAACTATAGCTATGAAAATCTTTTGCCACGCCAACCACCTCATAGGTAATACTGTCAATTTTGAATTGCTGTCCGATCGGATTAACCCAACTCAGGTTTTTAGCCATCGTTTCATTTACTATTACCGCATTTCTATCGCTGCCTTCGAAGTCTTTGAATGCCCTCCCGCTCACTAACTCAATTCCCATGGTATTGAAATAGGTTGGGCCTACCGACAAACGGTCTGCCTCAAATTCTTTATCAGGGAAATGTAAAATTGTAGTTTGATGATTTTTGCCAATGTGCTGAGCCGAACCTGAAATGGAAAGGACTTTCGGATTACGTTGCATGACATCATTTAATTGCTGAAAGACCGATTCACTTTCAACCGCTGTGTAAATCACATCCCGGTTGCTGTAACCCCAACTTCTGTTGGCGAGGTAATCGCCATTCATGGTAAACACGATGGCACTGGTGATGAACATGCAGGCCAGCACCAATTGAAAGCCCAGGAAAATTTTTGTGATTGGATTCTTCTGCCCAAACTTCACCGAGCCTTTTAGAATGGTAACGGTTTGAAAGCGCGAAATATAAATGGCCGGATAAATGCCTGAGGCAATGGCTGTGATAAGCATGATAATAGGTAGATACACCCACAAGCGTGGGTCGTTAAGACTGAACTCCATGCTGAAGTGCCACAATCCTTCGAACCACGGAATCACCACCAGCCAACCGAGAAGAATGCCAAATATCATGGCGAAGAAAGTGACCACAATGTTTTCTGACAAAAACTGAACAATGACCAATTTCCGTGTAGCCCCAATGGTTTTTCGCACACCTAATTCTTTCAGGCGTTTCACGGAAGTTGAAATGGCAATGTTGATATAATTGAAACAGGCCAGCAACATCATGAGGATGCAAACACCCGTCAGAAATTTAATGGATGTGATGTTGCTGTGTGTGCCTTCGCGAAAAACGTCTTCGCGTATTTCATCTGTCTTGATATGTGCAGTTGCCAGCGGTTCAAACTGGAAAGCAGCGATGGCCCATTCTTTTTCCACAGATTCGTTTTGTGTGCGCTTATATTTGTCCATGCCGGCTTCAATAATTTTTATATCGGATGGCTGTGCTACCTGAATAAACGTTGCCTGGTGAAAGGCCGACCAATCGTGCAAATCGAAACCGGGTTGAGCCGTTCGGAGATTTTCGAAATTGATAAGGAAATGGAAATCAAAACTTCGAGAAGATGGAAATTTATTGGCAACACCTGTTATTTTAAACTCTTTGCCATTCTCTGCGCTGAATTTCACAAGGAGGCTTTGGCCAATGGGGTTTTCATCACCAAAATACTTTTCCGCCATCGGCTCACTGATCACTATACTATTCACATCGGAAAGTGAAGCAGATACGCCCCACTTCAGTGGGAACGTAAACATATCGAGGAAAGCAGGATCGACAAACCGGATGCGTTCATTGAAAATGTTATCTCCATGTTTCACAATAACATTCCGGTCTTCCACTCTACAAATGTTTGTCACTTGCGGAAAATCCTGTTTCAATAGTTCGCCCAATGGCCTGGGTGACAGGCCATATTGCCGCAATGCACCTTCGCGTGAAGCGGTAAATGTAGAGAGGAACACCACATCCTTATTTTCATGGAATTGGTCGCGTTTGTATGTATACACTACAAACGCATAAAAGAATATACAAAAGCCGATAGCGGCCGCTAATCCGAAAATATTAATGAATGAATTGACAGGGCTTTTTAACAAACCACGAACGGAGACTTTAAAATAATTTTTTAACATGCTGTATTGAAGTAGTTGATTCACAAACTCAAAATTTCTAATCAGGTTGGGGCGAAGGAGTTTGATAATTTCCCAAGCGTAGATTCGTTTCGCTTTGCGAACCGAGAACCGTTCCACATTCTCATAGAATATCTCTTCCATGTCACCCTCAATTTCTTCCAGGTATTCTTCTTTCAGGAAGAACCGGAGAAACTTTAACGGCCACTTTGGTGGGTGTAATGCTTGTGGTTTCATTAGATGGCCTTAAGTTCAAACGCCAGTTTGGGTATGGCGCTCCAGAGTTGGGTGCGTATATCTTTCATCTCTTCGAGCACTTTGCGGCCATGTGAGGTTGTGGCATAAATGCGTTTACGTTTACCACCACGCTTGGCGGTGGCTTCCCCAAATTGCGAGGTAAGAAACCCCTTGTCCTCCATCCTCTTGAGAGCGGACTGAATAGAGCCCACACTGAGTTTTTCTTTCAGGCGTGATTCCAGTTCGCGTTTGATTTCAACACCATACGCATCTTGTTGGAGTGCCGCCACCGTGAGGAGCACCAATTCTTCAAATTCACCGAGTTTGGTTTTCTTCATACTATATTATTCGTAATTGCAGTAAATATAGTTACACTATTTTAATCGTAATTGCAGTTTTTATTAAAAAAATTTAAAAAGATGCCCTTTTAGTCATTTCTAAGCCACTTGGTTGGGTTAGAAGTGGCAACTTTTATAGTTTGGGACCAAACAATCACTAAGCCTAAACCAGCGATCAAAACAATTGCCATTGCAAGAAGCGTAGGCGTGATTTCAATCTTGTAGGCAAAGCCTTCCAGAAATGCCGTTCCTGCAAAATAACTCACAGGAACACCAATGAGAATCGCAATTCCGATCAATATCATGAACGATTTACTGAGCAACAGTACTACATCCATTACCGATGCACCCATCACCTTGCGAATGCCCACTTCCTTCACACGCACCTGGGCAGCGTACATGGCCATACCCAACATGCCCAGACAAGAAAGTGAAATGATTAAAAATGTGATGTATCCCAAAATCACCAACACATCGCTCATACCGGATTGGCGGTAGGCATCATCAATTTCATCTTCCATCATTGCATATTCCATAGGATGAACAGCATCAAATTTTTTCCAAATCGTCTGCATAGATTGAATGATGGATTCCTTCTGCGAGGACTCAATATGCGCGCTCAGGTAGTTAATAGCATTGGTATTATACCGTAATGCCATTGGCCCTATTTTGTTATTCATCGGCCTAAAGTGAAAATCTTTCACTACACCAATTACTCGTAATAAAAGTGTATCACCGGCATAAATAGTCTCACCCAGTGCATCAACCGGCTGCTCAAATCCAAGTTGTGCTAATGCTGTCTCGTTAAGAATAACTTCTCGCTCCCGACCAGTTTGTTCCTCTTCAAGAAAATTATGACCTGCTAAAAAATTGAGAGCCAAGTTATCGATGTAATGATTATCAACCATAAAATGACGAACGACAATTGTCTTATCGTCCTTGCTCCGCTTATAATCATCGGAGCCATCAGCAAAGGTTCCCAATTTATGAGACACACCTCCCACCCGAACCACTCCCGGAATATTTCTGATTTCATTCGCAATCTTTTCGAAGGGTACTCCTTTTAAACTAAGGTTGAGATTGTTCTTTTGTTGAATGCCATAATCTGAAGAGACCATATAGTCTATTTGCTGATACACTACTGATACAACAATCACAAAAATGACTGTCAATGTAAACTGCACCACCATCAGCACCTTTCGAAAGGTAAGTCTGGAGTAGACCTTCAAATTCTGTACATCCTTTAATACTTTCGATGGCTTGAATGCAGATAGGTAGATAGCCGGCAAAACACCTGCCAAAATGCCAACAATTACTGCTAAAAATGTGAATGCTACATACAACGAAATGTTTTCACTTAAGGAAATAAAGAAGTCCTCCTGTAACGACAAATCAAGGAATGCGCCCTTTAAAAATTGCAATAGAATATATGAAAAGACCAACGCTATCAATGAAAATACAACAGCCTCTCCGATAAATTGAAAAAACACTTGATATCGGTTAGCTCCAACCACTTTGCGCACTCCTATTTCACGAGCGCGTGACAATGATTTAGCGATGGTTAGGTTGGTGAAATTAAAAATGGACATCAGCAGCACAACAATTCCTAACACACTAAGAAAGAGAAGGAAGAAAGCGGGCAACCCGCGACCCATTTGGCCTGACAGCTCGGGGCCTGGTGTTATTTTATCTAATGGTTGTACATAAAACGAATACGAAATTTGCTTTCCATCCGATTGCAGCCCCACACAATACTTTTTGTTGATTTCTGAAAGTGCCTTTTCAACTTCCGAAAGTTCACTTCCATCTTTCAATTTTATGTAAACATAATTATTATAATAGGCACTCCAGTTATCAATAGTACTACTCACTACTTTACTTTTTTCCAAGCTCTGAAGAGCTTCTGTTGAGCATAAGACTTCAAACTCAAAATGGGTTTTGCCAGGCAATTCTTGTAATACCCCGGTTACGGTGAAGATTCCAAGCTTTCCAATGGTAAGAGTTTGCCCTATAGGATCAATTGGACCAAATACTTTTTCAGCACTTTGTTGGGTGAGTATCAAACTATTTGGCCCTTGTAAAGCTGTTGTTGAACTCCCTTGCTCAAGTGGAAAATTGAACACTTCCAGAAAAGAAGGATCAACAAACAATCCTCGCACAGGTACCGTGATATTTTTATAAGTCACATCACCATACAATTCACTATTAATACGTACCGTGTTTTCCGTAAGTGAATAATCATTTTTCAAAACCTCGCCCAGTGGGAGTGGTGTCGAAGCAAAATCAATATTACCCCAATCAGGGTGGAGAAGTTGAGTATTGATTCTGTAAACCCTGTCAGAGTCTTTATGAAAACTATCAAAAGAAAGTTGATCCTGTATGATCATGATGATGAGCATACCTAATGACATACTTACCGAAAGACCAATAAGATTGATAAGAGAGAAACTTTTGTTACGGAAAAAATTTCGTAGCGAAGTGATGATTATGTTTTTAAGCATATTGAAAAATTATGTGTTCAATGAAATACAATTCCTCCTATCAATAGCACCAGTATATAATATTCCTAATTGCAGTTAAAATTGTGCCAGTTCAGAAAAAACTCTTTTCCCTATTCAATTCAAAGGATTATTCATAGCTACATGTTCAGCAATGATAATGAGTTGTCCATAAGCGAACACACGAAAACTCAAAGACCTTATCCTCGGTCGATATAGTTGATCATCGTAACCAACATACTTCGCACTGATTCCTTTGTACCTGTTTCCACGCTGTAGAATTTGGACCGGAAACTGCCATACGATATAGTTTCAGATCGTTTCGTGATTACAAATCGTACCAGAAAATGAAGCACCTGACTCAGGTTATTGTTGAGGATGATTTTTGTCTCCATAAAAATGCGTAACAAATAGGCCAGTTGTGAGACCGATGCTTCGAACTTGAGCTTAAAGCCAGGAAGGAATGAATCGGGCAACCGGTCAGGAGCGCTGTTGCTCAACTGCTGCAATCGCTCCTGGTAATCAATTTCTTCCGTGATATAAATATTCAATTGATCCTTAAGCGCACTTCCATTTTGGTTGTACCGGATCCCGGGCTTCACCTGCGACTGATTGATTTTCTTCAACACAAAAGAGAGCTTTTCAATCTTTTCCGCCCGTGTTTCCGATTGATCCAGAAGGGAGGAAATGTAATGCGCATGGTAGGTGAGCACTTTTACCGAATTGTAGTTCAGGTAATACATGATCTGGCGCAATTCATCATCCCAGTCCTGCACCCCGGATTCTCTTTCCACCAGTCTGGACAATTCCTTCTGAACCTCTTTAGCATACATTACCTTCCGGTAGGTAATCCCTTGATCAGGCTTACTCTCAACAATCTTCTTGAGAATATGCAGCAATAAATCAACCAAGCGCTGATCGATTGCTTTCTGCGCCAGCGCCTTTTGCAGTTTTTTGATATTGGCTCGTGCGTCCTTCCGGGCAATGTCAATGTATCCTTCAGGCGCTTTGGCATCCTGATCAAAATATTTAGTGAAATGACGTTCAATAAACAAAAGGAGTTCTTCCAGACCCGGGTAGAATAGCGCATAGAATTGCTTGCGCTTTTGGTCTTCCGGATTGTCGCTGTTGATGAACAAGGCCGCTTTGTCCATCAGCCGGATCAGGGCTTGTTGATGGTATTGAATGTAGCGCTCCAGGTGACGCTCGTCTTCGAACGTGAATACCTCGTGAATAAACGTCTGTTTAATTCTTTCGACTTCCTGCCTTACCGCATCTTTGAGCGCATCACTTTGCTTCTCATCACGGATCGCTTGATCGCCTGACGAAATGAGTTTTTCCAACTCTTGCAATTCATATCTGACTCCCGGATGCATGGCCAGCGTAACCGGAATGAACCGGTATGTTTATTCATATCACGTTATACTTCGGTAAAAGACTGTAGTTCCTACAAATCCGGGCACGCACTTCCCCGTAAACTGTACTTGCGCTTACCTGACGTGATGAACTCCACATTCAGGGCATGCTCAATCGCTTTGAGCGTTAATTGCTCGTCATCCACCTTATAGAATGTTGCGGTAAGTTTGCACCTCTGTATTTCCGGATTACTCACGTCAATTTGTGTGCTGTAATTTTTTTCAAGTTCCTTTATTATTTCGTTTAGTCCTGTGTGATTAAACTGCATACCATCCGAATCTGAAAACCACGTCCACTTGGTTACCAACATTAATAAGAGTATGGCAACGGCCAAGGCTACCGTATATAATGCATGCTTCAGCCTTGCCTTCGCTTTTAATCGATGCATTACCTGTTGTTTGATTTTTTCGAAACCGCGATCATCCACATGCTCGTGATCGGGAGTCGTTTCAGAAAATTCCCAAAGAAGTTTGATGTCTTCAAACTCCTCTCGATTGGCTTCGCTTTTAGCAATCCAATCCTCTAACTCCTTTTGTTCCGCTTGGTCAGCCTCACCACCAAGCACCCTGTAAATAAGCGATACTCTGTCCATAGTTGTGGTCTTCTATTTATTTACTCCGAAAACGGATTCGATTTCCTACGTGAGAGGGCAACTAATTTTTAGGATTTAGTCTGCAGTCTGCTGCGGAGCCGTTTCTTGGCGCTGGTAAGGCTTTTTTCCACCGCCTTTACACCCACACCCAGGCGCAGGGCGATTTCTTCGTTGTGTAATTCTTCCTCTATTTTCATCATCAGGCACTCGCGTTCCCTTTTCGGGAATCGTGCAATGATTTCAAGTATTTCCTCCGTAATCTCAACCTGAATAATCCTGGCTTCAATAGACTGCTCGGCTAAGCCGAAAGTGTGGCCATTCATCAGTCGTATTTTTCGCTGACCGAGTGCAACGTTCTCATTGTAGTAGTTTACCGACTTGTTTCGGACGATCCTGACCAGGTAATGCTGAATAGACCGTTCGTGATGATTCCCCAGTTCGCGAGCGTTCTTCCATACATGAGCGAATGCTTCTTGCACAATGTCCTTGGATGCATCGTGGTCGTGCGTCAGTCTGTAGGCTATCTTCAAGAGGCTTTTGCAATACTGATCGTACAGAATCTTTATAGCCTTCCCAGGACAGGAAAGCAGTAACTTTCGAATCTCATGGTTATGAACATGGTCAGGCATCTCACTATACGATTTCCCTGTGACGGGCGAAAGCCATTAGTGAGAACTTCCGCATCCGTTACACCCGTAAAACCGAAAAAATCAATTCGTTACCAAAATTTCTCAAAACAGCTACTTAAATTCAACTCTAATTTTGTCAGATTACCAAAAATAATAATGATGCTTAGCCCCGACAGCTTCTTTTCTGCATCACCCCAGACAGGAAAACAGGAAGCATTAAAACGTATTGACTATGCTCTTCAATCAAAATCACCTGAAAGGAGTTAAGAATGGCAGCATAACGCTGGCTTTTCGCAAATGGAAAAGACCTTCTGTGAAGGAAGGTAGCCTCATCAAAACGGCCATCGGCCAGGTGAAAATCATCTCTATCAACCCAACGAATGCTTCTGAAATAACATCCCGCGAGGCGGCAAAGGCTGGGTTCGCTTCTTTGGAAGAGCTACTGAAACTACTTGCAACCATACCAGCCGGAACCATCTACAAAATAAAATTAGCCTATCATTCACCCGATCCAAGGATAGCGTTGAGAAGCCAAACGACAATTACGAATGACGAGTTTGAAATCCTCAAAGCCAAGTTGGATCGGTTGGATACGTACAGCAGGGAGGGCCATTGGACGCGGGATATACTTATGGCTATTCAAAAGCATCCACGCCTTAAAGCGGCTGAGTTGGCGAAACTCCTTTCCAAGGAAAAAGACTGGCTCAAAATCAATATTCGCAAGTTGAAGAACCTCGGCCTTACCATCAGCCACGACCCCGGTTATGAGATTGCTCCGCTCGGCAAAGCCTTTCTAAAGAAGTATCGCTAAGCGGCATGTAACTCACCCACTTCCTTTGCATATTTCTGCCGGTATTCAAGCGGGCTGATACCTGCATATTTTTTGAACACGTCTCTGAATGCCTTGGAATCCTGATAACCACAATCGTACATAATTTCAGTAACCGATTTCCTTCCTATCTCCAAATCTTTCTTGGCGGTTTCAATTCTTATCCGCTGTGTGTATTCATTGATAGAATATCCGGTAGCTGTCTTGAACCTCCGTTCCAGGGTGCGTCTTACCAGATGATGTTGGCTCGCCAAATCTTCCACCGTAAACTTCTCAGCGTAATGGATTTCAATGAATTCCTGCACTTTCAGAATCATTTCATCCGCGTGTTCCTTGTGACCCTGAAACATCATGTAGGGAGATTGACGCGTCCTGTCCAAATCGATCATAAAAGTCTTAGCCAGAAATACCGCCAGCTCCCGGCCTCCAAATTTCTCCACAACGTACAAGATTAAGTTTGGAAACGCGTAGGCGCCACCGCAGGTAATAATACCCGCCTGTTCGGCAATCAGTTTCTCCTCGCGCACCAACAAGCCGGGGAACTTCTCCTTCAACAGACTCGCGTGTAGCCAGTGCGTAGAACAAACTTTACCATTCAATAATCCGGTGGCCGCTAGTACATACGTACCAATACACATGCTCACCAAGGTGGCTCCACTTTTATATTGTTCTATCAAAAACGTCAGCAAAGACTGGTTTCTGCGAACGGCATCATCCGGATCATCATATACTGCCGGCAGAATAACGATGTCCGTTTGCCTTACTTCGGTCCACAGTTTGGTGGGAATCGGTTGCGCAGCGCCCGCGACAGCCGTGTACGATTTGGCAAAGCCTACTAAATCGATCTCGAACAGCTTACGACCAAACTGCTCCGCGAACCTTTCATTGGCAACCTGTAGTATTTGCTGGGTACCCATGATATTGACAACACTGTGGCTACCGTTGGGCACCAGTATCGAAACGTGTTTCATGAAGCTGGAATTTCAAGCCAAGTTAGGTCAGGGGAATGTCGCAATCAACCCGTACGTATGTCGCATTTACTACAGACCAATTGGCGATAGGGCCGATAACTTTGTGCGCTCAAACTCCAAAATTCAGTATGATCATGAAAATCAATTCTTTCACCGTATCACTCACCGTAGAAAACGTAAGTCTGTCTAGCCAGTTCCTGATTACCCATTTCGGCTTTGTCGAAAAAATGGCCGCTGAGGGTTTCGCTTCCCTTCAACATGAACAGTCGGGCATCAACGTGATTTATTTGCAAAAGGGAATAGAAGTGCTCCCCGCCTTCATGAGAAACATAACCAGCGCGGGTACCATATTGGCCTTTGTTACTACCCGCATCGAGCGCGAAGAAGAACGTCTCAGGAGTGCAGGCGTTCCCATAGCCCTGCCCATGAAAACAGAAGAGTGGGGTGAAAAACTGTTCATGGTCAAAGATCCAAATGGCGTGATCATCCAACTGGTGGAGTGGGTCTAAATAAAACATATAGAATATCAACTGCAATAGGAAGCGCAAATACAACACATGCCCGATGAAGCAAGTATTTATTAACCTACCGGTAAGAGACGCGGAGAAATCGATGCGGTTCTATACCCAATTGGGCTTTGTCAGCAATCCACTGTTTACCGATGAGCATCAAAAGTGCATGGTATGGAGCGAACACATTTACGTGATGCTGATTACGCAGGAACAGTTTGTGAAGTGGAATACAAAATCGATACCGGCCAGGAATTTTGCAACGGCCAACTTCACGCTGCCTGTTGAAACCATTGACAGGATGAATCAGATCGTGGAGGAAGGCCTGAAAGCAGGTGGCGCAGAGCCCAGCCCACTGCTTGATGAGGGCTTTATGCAACTGAGACGAATAGAAGACTTCGATGGCCACGTGTGGGGTATCATTTGCCTGGACGTGGAGATGTTTCGGAAAAGAAAGGAATCAAGACATCAAGTAATTTGACTATCACAATGATGGCAAGAGAAAAAGGTATTAACATCATCATCGCAATAGTAAGGGTGTTGTTTGGCGCGTTAATGATCTTCGCATCAACCGCCTATTTTTTGAACATGATACCTGCTCCTCAACTCGAGGGTAAGATGAAGATTTTCACGGAGGGTATTGACGCGGCAGGATACCTTATGCCTTTAGTAAAAGCCATTGAATTAGCTTGTGGCATGCTTTTCATTGCCAACCGTTTCGTTGCGTTGGCTGCGCTTTTAATGCTCCCTATCGTAGTTAACATTTTAGCCATTCATCTATTCATCGATCCGCAAGGTCTGCCTGTAGCCTTGTTTTTGTTTGGCGCCAATGCGGTGTTAATCGTCCACAACCTTGGCCGCTACAAAAGTATTTTGATAATCCGATAACCGACACCCAATGGAGATCACAACCATTACAGTTACCACCGAACCAGATTTTGAGCTGGCCAAAGAGCTGATGAGAGAGTATGTCGCCAACATTGGAGTAGATTTAACATTTCAGGATTTCGAAAATGAATGTAACAACGTGGCCATGCGTTATGCAAAACCCGATGGGGCGTTTGTGATCGCTTATCACAACGATCATCCCATTGGCTGTTTCGGCATCCAAAAAATAGATAGCCGCACGTGCGAGCTCAAACGCATGTACCTGCGCCAGGAAGTAAGAGGACACGGGTTAGGTGAAAAATTATTGAGTAAGGCCATTCAAACAGCCGCAGGATTGAACTATCAGCTCATGCGACTCGACACATTGCCCTCGATGACATCCGCGATCCGGCTCTACCAAAAGCTGGGCTTCAAAGAAATTGAACCCTATCGGTTCAATCCCATCGAAGGAAGTAAATTCATGGAAATTGACCTCACACAGAAGGCATTACTTACTGACGGTTCATTCACCTGAACTATCATGTACAACTCAATCACAAAAAACAATCAACTATGAAATCTTTATCCATCGCAGCACTGCTACTCCTGCTTGCCTGTAACATCAGTCTTTGCCAGGAAAATCAGTCCAACACCGCTGTTACCGAAAAAGGGCTAACAAAAATCTCCATCATGTATCCCTATGCTGAAGGCAAGACGTTCGACATCGCTTATTATGAAACGAAGCACATGCCAATGGTAGTCGCCATGTTGGGATCGAACCTGGTAAAATACACCATTGAGAAAGGCGTTGCCAGTGGCATTCCGAATACACCCTTACCCTTTATGGCGATTGGAACCTTCTACGTAAAAAGCCTGAGCGACTATCAGGCAGCGATCGCTCCAAACCGGGAGGCAATCCGAGCAGACTTCCAGAATTATACCAACACAAGCCCCGTCATTTTTATCAGCGAAGTAATACGTTAATGTATATGAAAAAAGTGACCTCATCCGACAACGTAACCATAGCCTATGAAGAATTGGGCAACGGCCCTGCCTTAGTAATTATTGGCGGCTCGCTAGCCGATCACCACATGTATCACCCACTGGCAATGGAATTGACAAAGCACTTCAGGGTGTATAACTACGATCGCAGAAACAGGGGTATGAGTGGCACTTCACCCAACCATAGCGTGGAAACGGAATTGAATGATTTAGAAACGCTCATGTCCATTGATCATGAGCAAAAAGTGCTATATGGTCATTCGGCTGGTGCGGCCCTCGCAATAAGAGCTGCGGCTAAAGGTATGAACATTGATCAACTCATTCTGGCAGATCTTCCTTTCTCGCTGCTGGATGATAACAGCAGAGCAGCAACAGCGCAACACGACCATGAATACCATGAGATAGAAAGATTGATCAACAAAGGCGATAAGAAAGGAGCCGTTAGGTACTTTCTGAAAGACTTTGGAATGACTGAAGAAGAACTTGACGGATTCATCGCCTCAGAGGCTGGGCAAGCAGCCGTTGAAATCAGTCCTACCCTGCTTGTCGACTATCACTTACTGGGAAACGGCATTACTCCGGCCGCGCTACTCCAACAAATAAAGGTGCCAACGTTGCTATTGACATTTGAATATGGACTTCCCGCTGCGCAGGATGCCGCAAAACATCTTGCCAATAGTCGCATTCATCTGCTGGAAGCGCCCGCGCACATCACCCCACCGCGAGACATTGCCAAATCTATCAGGGACTTTCTAAAGCGATAGCGTCATGAGCGAAGTTTCAGACTATCTCCGCAATCTTCCGAAAGATGAACGAATAACCCTAGCAAATATCCGAAAGCAAATCCGCAGCCTGATACCTGCGGCTGAAGAGCGCCTAAGCAGAAGTGTTCCCTTCTTCTACTATAAAGGGAAAAGAGCGGTTGGGTTTCGTTCGTCCAAGACGCACTTATCATTTTTCATCATGGAAGGCAATGTATTGCGCAATCACAAATCAGCCTTGTCAGACTACAATTATTCATCAACGGTAGTCCGATTCACGCCACAACATCCAATATCCGGCAAACTACTTAGGAAACTGGTTTTGGCGCGGGTAGCAGAAATAGAATCTCGCCTGAAATAGAAAAATAAATGAACAAGCAACTAATTATCTATGACCATTGCCAAAGTCGCCCTGCAAGTAATTCTTGGATTGACATTCCTCTTTACCGGAGGTACTAAGTTACTGACACCGAAAGAAAGTTTACCGGACAGGGGTGTAACAGGTTTCGAGAACATTCCTCCAATGTGGATTAAATACCTTGCATGTACGGAAATAACAGGGGCACTGTTGTTGCTTATTTTCAGCGCTCCATCATTACCCCAAGTATTCTCTAAGATGGCGGGTGCCGGGTTCGCGTTGTTGATGATAGGCGCCACCTACCATCATTGGAGACGAAGAGAATACAACAAGATCGGGATCACTATATGCCTCCTCATACTTTGTCTTTTGATTTTGTTTTTAATTAATCTGGTGGAAAAAGGTAGTCACCTCGTCATTAAATAAAATAATTTTAAAGATGAGATATTTCGCCCTGACCTGTCTGATCCTCTCCTCAACGACACTAAGCAGTCAAGACCTGAAGATAAGCCTAAAAAATGGTGACAGTCTGGAAGTCCAGGCCAAAGTGCAATTGGAAAGGATTATCAATAAGCATGAAGATGCGCTCGCGCCATGGTTGTTCACGAGAGAAGTTGCAATTGACAAGAGTGCCATTCCATTTAGTCATCCCGTGCTAACGCTAAATTGTAATTATCTTAAACATGATTCAAAGCAGCTTGCCAATTTTCTCCATGAACAATTTCATTGGCTGGTCGCCACAATGCCGGCAGAGGAGAAGGCTGCAATAGAAGATTTTAGAAAGATTTTTCTTGAAGTACCCGTGGGAGGTAGCAAAGGGGCCCGAGATGAACATAGCACCTATCTACATCTCATCGTTTGTGATCTCGAACTTCAGTCGATGTCTAAAATAGTAGGTGAACCAACGGCAAGGCAGATACTCGCAGAGTGGAAACACTACACCTGGATATATGATAAGGTGCTCCGTGACAAACGCATAAGAGAAATCAATTCCAAACACGGCTTCTTAATAGATTAAATCAATCTGAGTTGTGTGTAGATGTTTGGACCACCGAATAAAAAGGGGGATTTACCCCCTTATCCTTAATGATTAACGGCCTCGACTCCCTTGGGGGAGTAGCCCAGTTCACGCAATTCCTCTTTAGCTTGGCTATCCCATTTGTTACAGCCTGACTCAACCTGCAACATATATTTCACGTGTGCCTGATCTTCATCGTCATAGTAAAATCGGATGTCAAGGTACGTTCCGAAATCATGCGGACAACGTACCACTTTGAAAAATGATCCTTCCGGATTATTTCCAAAAGTTCGTTTCAGTTGATCCATGTACACACGTGCCTCCATACGCGCGCGTTGCATGTAGTCATCGCTCCCCACTTGCGCGCAAGGTTCATCACAAGGTGTAGTTTGCGAAAGGAAGATGTAGTCTAACATAGTTGTAGTATTTAAGTTGAACATCATTTTTATGATCAACTCACCGGATTTTTCCGGAACTGCTTATGCGAGGGACGATGCGCAAGCCAAGAGGAATCGGAATAAATGGAACGCGGGGAGAATGGTGGGTTTATGCCGAAGTCTCTTGGCGGAGTTCCGGAATAAATCCGAACGTGGATAAAAATGATGAGGTAGTGGCTTAGCTGCAGGCATTGTTTGCATCGGCACTATATGATTTTTGATCGTAGGTCACATATATAAAGAGTTTATATGCTTTACCTAAACACCCTATGCCTGCAACAATCGTTACACCGGAGGACCTTCAAAACCTGAAAAAAGAACTCATTGAGGAGATAGAAAAGCTGCTTGCAAAACGGGCCAGTATGCCAATCAAGAAATGGCTCAAGTCTCATGAGGTAAGAAAGATGTTAAGTATTTCCCCAGGTACGCTCCAAAATTTACGCATCAATGGCATGCTGCCCTTTACTAAAATCGGAGGCGTCATCTTCTATGAATACGAAGACGTAAAAAAGATGCTGGAAGACCATAAGCACGTATCTTACTCTAATTCATTCCACCGCTAGACTACCTGCCTACCTTGCCACGCGCAATGGATCTACTCTAATTAATATTGCAAGGTATCGCCTCACCCGCGACAAGGTGTTGTAGGCGGAATTAACCTGATCGTACTCCCACGTAGCGGGTGGTAACTGGGATAATATTGAATATACCCTAAGTCTTTAAGGTCATTGATGACCCGGTGGTAGGTGGAACTTGATTTGATTTTAGCCAAAGCCATTACCTTTCTACGCGAAATAAAAAGGCATTCTTCTGATTGTCCTGAAAGCCATAGGTAGCATAATGCCAGATAGACACTGACGTGCGAAGTACCAAGGTTGGTATCAAACGCTACCCGGTTAAGGAATGTTTTGAGTTTATCAAGTGAATCCATACCCGTGATAATACCAAATCGTTTTGATGTCCGATAGTGTCTCATATCGAATGCACGTGAATGTAATTTTTTGTTACTGAGGTACACACTCCTTTCAGTTCATTTCGATCAACTGCAGTCAATTGAAAACCTGATGCTGATAGATTGAGAGTTCTATTGCGCTACCTTTCACCGGATGATAAGAGGGTTGATATTTCAAGTATCCGAAAAATTGTAGTTCGCGGATTACCTTGTGGTAGGTAGCCTTCGACCTAATGCGCGATGCGCTCATTAGCCGCCTTCGTGAAATATGGTAGGGACGCTGAAAGTTGCTGGTGATCCAGGCATGGCACAATGCCATGAACAATGAGATGTGCACTGGTTTCAAGCGATTATCCGAAGCCGCTCTGTTAAAATAGTCGGTAAGTTGCTGCAACCTATCCATCTATCGTGGAGCCATGTTCTTTTCCAGCAGGTTTACAATCTCATCGTACTTGTAGAAGACAATGCTCCCCACTTTGGAATATGAAAGGGTGCCGTTTACCCGGAGGTTCTGCAAGGTTCCGGCTGAAACACCCAACATTTTACGCACTTCCGCGGAGCGGAGCCATTCTCTGACGGGCTGTCCTTTTTGTTCGGATATAAGTATTCTGAGTTCCGCTAACAGTTCGGTCTTGAATTTTTCCAGATCTCCAACAGTGAGTAACTGGTCCCTGTGGATAGCATTTCTTTCTTCCATTGGATTTGATATTGCATAGCGAAGATGTTAGAGGTTGACGGAAGAAATTCACAAGTTGGTACCAACTTGGTATTAAAAAAGTGAGCACCCAGGTTCACTTTACACAGCATCAAAAAATATGAACACCTGTTTCGTGGTATTCGATGACAAACGATTTGAATTGTTGTTAAGGTTCAAAGTTCTTCTAGGGAAAAATTGCCCAAGTCGGACAAAGATGTTATATTTGATATGAATTTGCAGTCACCCGAGATCGTTAATTCGTTGGTGAGTCATCTGGTGAGTACCCGATTTTATCACCTTTAAAATACTGAAAATCAAGCATTGTGAGTCAGGGTTCATTTCCCTCCTCCTCTGCAAAGCAAACCAAGAATCCCGCGCCAGCGGGATTTTCTGTTGGTGGCGGAACGAGCGAAACGCAGTTTCAGCGAGTAACCGCCACCAACAGATGAAGCGAACCGACTTGGTTTACTTTAAGCTCCCCAAAAAAGGATCACCGTAGGTAATCCTGCCAGAAACGAAGGATTATTCCCGAAGCCAGCCAGGGCAACCCAAGTTAATCCGTCATGTATACTTTCTATACCGGAGAACGCTATCATGTATATTATTTATCATTATATTTACATGATAAAACAATCCAGTATAAACGCTTCACATGAAGGATTCTGCCGAAAAACCCTATAACACCTTACCTCCACTGCCCCCGAAACGGGAAAAGATCGAAACCGTGAAGGTGCTACGGCAGTTGGTAAAATCATCTGTTGCGTTAGCCGAGTTAAAGGGTTTGGCCCCAACCCTACCTAATCCTTCTATTCTATTAAATGCTGTTATTCTGAAAGAGGCGAGAGCCAGCTCCGAAATTGAAAACGTAATTACTACGCAGGATAAACTCTACCAGGCCCTTTCAGCCAAAGGCAAAGAACCCGACCCGGCCACAAAAGAAGTCTTACGCTACCGTGAGGCGGCACTGTTTGGCCTTAACTTTATTAAGCAAAAAGGCTTCCTTAGCACGAATGCCATCATCAACATTCAAAAAATTCTGGATGAGAATAATGCCGGCATCAGAAAACTCCCGGGCACTGCGTTACGAAATGCCTCCACGAACAAAGTCATCTACACACCACCGGATGACCATGAAGTAATTTCGAAACTCTTAAAGAATTTAGAAGAGTATATTAATGAACAAGATGATGTTTCACCACTTATCAAGATGGCCGTGCAACATTATCAATTTGAGAGCATCCATCCCTTCTACGATGGCAATGGTAGAACAGGACGGATTATTAACATACTGCAAATCATTCTTCATGATTTATTGAAAAGTCCGATCCTGTACCTGAGTGAGTACATCATTCAAAATAAGGCAGAATATTATCGTCTTCTTCAGGAAGTTCGTACAAAAGACAAATGGGAAGATTGGATTCTCTATATGCTAAAAGGGGTGGAAAAAGCATCCCATGAAGCCATCGAACAGATAAAAGCCATTCAACAACTGTTCATCAGCACTCAGGAAAAAATCAAGAAAGAAGCTCCAAAAGCTTACGATAAAGAACTGGTCGAAATTCTTTTTGAGCACCCTTATTGCAAGACAGAAATCTTAACTTCCCGATTGAATATCTCCCGTATCACAGCGTCTAAATACTTAAAGCAACTGGAAGGCATTCACGTTCTAAAGTCAAAGCAAGTCTGGAAAGAGAGAATTTACATCAACACGCGCTTGTTTGATTTACTGAAAAAATAATCACCCACTCCTGCGGATTTTTTATTGCCGGGTTTGAAGTCACCCCGCCATCATCACCGAATGAAAATACCAGCAACGGCCGCGCTTTTGAAAT
>ERZ1066128.410-NODE-410-length-18070-cov-11.783902_pt1 | contig 18070 bp, 10 predicted proteins | sample MGYA00382775_ERZ1066128 | MGnify/ENA primary metagenome ERZ1066128 (study PRJEB33369, sample SAMEA5778358) | biofilm metagenome | biome: Industrial cooling water; feature: Water cooling tower basin; material: Biofilm | place: United Arab Emirates | collected...
CCCTCGAGCCGCGCGCCTGAACGTCCCGGCCCGACAATCGGAATATTGTGTAAAGCAGGTTGAGCTTCAAAATAATCCCGCAGCCCTTTCACCAGCGGAACTTCCGGACCGATCACCACCAAACCAATTTGGCGGTCAACACAGAAACGGCCGAGCCCGGAGAAATCGTCCACCCGGAGCGCCACATTTTCAGCGACTTGAGACGTGCCCGCGTTGCCGGGTGCAACAAAAAGTTTTTCGCAATGCGGGCTCTGGCTGATCTTCCAGGCCAGGGCATGCTCGCGCCCCCCGCTGCCGATGATGAGAATATTCATAGCGTGGCAAAGATAACATTTGCGCTGCCGCCACCCGTTACTCGACCCGGTTCACGTGGATGTAAAAATTCGGATCAATCACGAGTTCAGTTTCGCGCCACGCGCCTTTGTATTTCTTCCACTCCCGCGAGGGTTTCAGCCAGGTATTCGTGTTGGCGACTTTCACGGGCAGGTCAAACCCTTCTAACACGTTCGTCCACCGGTAGCTCAGTTTGTTGTTTTCCAGACGATACTCCAAAACGGGGACTTGCGTGGAACGGAGGTACTGATCAAAAATCCGGGAAAGATCCCGGCCCAGGTGAACTGAAAAGAGTTTCTCAATGTCTGCGCTTGAGGCTTGGCTGATGAAATATCGCTTGTTGACATCGAGCAAAAACTGACGAAAGGCGTCATCCGATGAAAATAATTGGCGCAGGGTGTGGATGAGGTTAGCACCTTTATAATACATGTCACCACTACCTTCCGTGTTTACGCCATAGGGCCCAATCACGGGCTTGTCATGCTGAATTAGTCTGCGTGTGCCGGTGACGTAGTCGGAACCAGCCTCTTTGCCAAAAAGGCATTCCGTATAAAGCGTTTCGGAGTAGGCGGTGAAGCCTTCATGTACCCACATGTCGGCTATGTCGGGGGTGGTGATGGAATTGCCAAACCACTCGTGGCCGCTTTCGTGAATGATGATGAAATCCCACTTCAACCCCCAGCCTGTGCCGGAGAGGTCGCTCCCCAGATAGCCATTCATGAATTTGTTACCATACGCAATGGCGCTCTGGTGCTCCATGCCCAGATGAGGAGACTGGACCAACTTAAATCCATCAGAATAAAATGGGTAGGCCCCGAACCAGTACTCAAAACATTTTAGCATTGACGGTACCTGCACAAACTGTTTTTTCGCTTTTTCGATTTCATAATCCAGAACATAATAGGAGAGATCAAGCTTTCCCTTTGCACCTGCGTAGGAATCGCTCCAGTCAGCGTAGTACCCGATATACGGCACGAGGTTATAGGAATTGATCTTGTTTGTTACTCGCCAGGTGTGCGCAGTCTTTCCATTTTTTTCTTCTTTTTTGATCAACCGCCCATTGGCCACACCCGCCAACTCATTCGGGGTTACCACGGTGAGGGTTGCCCCCAAGTCGGGCTCATCGCTTTGGTGATCTTTGCAGGGATACCACACGCTGGCGCCCAAACCCTGGCAGGCCACCGACATCCAGGGCCGGCCTTTCGCATCGCGGGCCCAGATCCAACCCCCATCCCACGGAGGATTAACCGCTTCCCGAGGCACGCCATGGTAGATGATGCTCAGCGTATCTACCTGCCCGGCTTCGAGTGCCTGTGGAAAGGACACCAAAAAGGCCTGTTCATCGCGTTGCGCAGGCAGCGTTCTACCATGCCAGATTACCGAATCCAATATCAGAGGTGTTTGTAAGTCGATTTGCATGATAGACCCGGACCGAACGGTGCGAAAAACCATTTGAAGGTGACCCCGCAGGGACTTGGTTTCGTATTCCGGCTCAACGGTCAGGTCGTAATGCTGAACATCCCACCACGAGCGATTGGTATTCAACGTGCCCCGAAGTGAATCGGCACGGGAAAAACTTTGAGCCAGACCAGTTGCCGGCAGTAACGAGAGTAAGAACAGCCAAAGAATTTTCATTCGGCTAAGCTAGCCGAAATGCCTGAAATAAATGGTAACCAACCAAGGCAAGTAAGATCGCAACCAGGCTGAGGATAGCTAAGGGGAAGAAGTTGGCGTGCACACCTAACGCCAGATTGGTGGATTGAACGATGGGTAAACCAACCAACGCGACAACCACAACCTTGGCCCGCGTGATAAACCTTACCATATTCTGCTCTTGCCGGAATTTGTTTTGCTCGTTAATCTCCACCGGGTAATTATACCAATGCGGACGCGCGGCCAGCAGCGTCAGTCCTGCGTACAGCAGCACCATCAGACTGGCAATAATCCACAGCAGGTGCCGCGGCCCGTGTGCATCAGCTACCCCTGAAAAACTGAAATGAGTGGGAACCAGGTCGGGTAACCGGTTGTATCGACCGATCAATAACACCAAAACCGCCACCACAACGGCACCCGCGGCCGCGTCCATCCATCGCCTGTTCTTCATGTCTGTTTAGTTCGCGTACTCGCTTAGGAATTTGATGCGCATCAGGCGCACCTCCTCTTCCGAGCAACCCTCATTTTCGTTCAACGCATCTTCAATGCTATCGGTTTCCGAATTCAGAAAATAGTCATGCAGTTGATCCTGCTTGTCTTCTTCAATGGCCTCTTCCAGGTAATAATCCAGATTCAGCTTGGTTCCGCTGTAGCAGATGTTTTCTATTTCCGTCAGCAGTTCATCAAACGTCAGGCTTTTTGACTCGGCAATCTCTTCCAGGTCAACCTTTTTATCAATTTGCTGAATGATAAAAATTTTCACTTTGGATTTGTTGACGGAAGACTTCACCACCACGTCAGCCGCGGTTTCAATATCATTCTCATCCACATATTTCTGAATCAACTCCAGAAACTCCTTGCCGAACTTATTGACCTTACCCATGCCCACCCCGTTCACCGAAGCCAACTCCTCTTTGCTGGTCGGGTAGGTGGTGGCCATCTCCTCCAGCGAAGGATCCTGGAAGATGACGTATGGCGGAAGGTTCTTTTCCTTGGCCATTTTCTTGCGCAAGGTTTTCAGCATCTCAAACAACTTCTCGTCATACGATTTGGTATTGACGGGCTGTCGCTCGCTGGATTCTTCCTCTTCATCCACATCGGTGGTGAAATCATGGTCACGTGCCAGTTCCACCGGATGGGGCTTTTTAATGAATTTCTTTCCTTTCTCGGTCACCCGGAGCACACCGATGTTCTCAATATCTTTTTCCAGGTATTGATATACCAGCGCCTGGCGAATCACCGACTTCCAGAAATCCGCATCTTCCGTATCTCCTTTGCCGAATACCGGAAGGTCAAAATGGCCGTAACTTTTTACGTATTCATCTTCAATGCCGCGAATCACATGCACGAGGTGACCAAGGCCAAAGCGTTCATTGGTCTGTTGCACGGCTTCGAGCGCAATCTTGACATATTCAGTGCCATCGAATCGCTCACGCGGGTGCGTGCAGTTGTCACACATGCCGCAATTGTTTTCCATGTATTCCTCCCCGAAATAGTGCAGTAACTGGCGCCTGCGGCAAACGGGCGACTCGGCATAGAATTCCATCTCCTGCAACAAGATGCGTGCGTTTTCACGCTCTTGAACCGGTTTGTCCTTGTTGAACTTTTCGAGTTTGTTGAGGTCGTTGTGACTGTAGAACATCAGACAATGACCTTCGAGTCCGTCACGACCCGAGCGGCCGGTTTCCTGATAATATCCCTCCAGTGATTTGGGGACATCGTAGTGCACCACAAACCGCACATCGGGTTTGTCAATACCCATTCCGAAGGCGATGGTCGCCACAATGATGTCTACCTCTTCGTTGAGAAAGTCATCCTGATTTTTGATCCGCACATCGGGATCCAGCCCGGCATGATAGGGTGCCGCCCGAAAGCCGTTCACGTTGAGTAGTTGGGCGATCTCCTCCACTTTCTTTCTGCTCAGGCAGTAGATAATGCCCGACTTACCTTTGTTCTCCTTCAGAAAGCGAACGAGTTGCTTTTTGGTCTCTTTTTTGGGGCGAACCTCGTAAAACAGATTTTTTCGATTAAAGGAGGAGATGAACACATCAGCCTCTTCCATCTGAAGATTCTTTTGAATATCCAGCTGCACCTTGGGGGTGGCGGTAGCGGTAAGCGCAATTACCGGCATGTCGCCCAACTGGCCGATCATCGTTTTGATCTTGCGGTATTCGGGGCGGAAGTCGTGACCCCACTCCGAAATACAGTGCGCCTCGTCAATGGCTACAAACGAGATTTTCACCTTTTGCAGAAAGGCGATATTTTCCTCTTTGTTTAACGATTCGGGCGCTACATATAAAAGTTTTACTTTCTCGCTTACACAGTCTTTGCGCAGGCGGGTGATTTCCGCCTTGCTTAATGTTGAGTTTAAAAAACGCGCATTTACGCCATACGCGTTCATCTGGTCCACCTGATTTTTCATCAGGGCGATCAGCGGAGAGATTACAATGGCGAGCCCCGGCTGAACCATGGCCGGTAACTGATAGCAGAGCGATTTTCCGGCACCGGTGGGCATAATCACGAATGTGTTTCGACCACCTAAAATATTTCGTATGACGGTCTCCTGGTTTCCACGAAAACCGGAATACCCAAATATTTCTTTGAGTTTATCTTTCAACAAATCTTTTTCTTCTGCAACAATCATAACTTTCCAAACAAACTATGAAACCAAAAAATGGTTTATATCTTTATCGCTCAATTCTTGGCGACCAATATTTAACAATATACAAATTTTGCGGTAAGTGGTTCTACGAAAAGTGATTAAAGTTCTACCGACTTGTTTTACGGCCTTTTTTGTGGATGGTTTCTCAAGCCTAACAGTTGTAATGGGCATCTAATGTCATGCTAAAGAAAAATCTTGTTGTTGTTTTAATGGCGGGAGGCGTTGGCGTTCGGTTTTGGCCCTACAGCCGCAATTCCAAACCCAAGCAGTTTCTCGATGTGCTGGGAAGCGGCAAAACCCTCCTGCAATCAACGTACGACCGGTATTTGCCGATATGTGACCCGGAAAATATTTACGTTGTGACCAGCGAGGAACATGCACACCTGGTGCAGGAACAGCTGCCCGCACTGCCGCCCGATCAAATTTTGAAGGAACCGATGCGGAAAAACACGGCACCGTGCATCGCCTACGCCAGCCTGAAGATCCGGAAGAAAAATCCGGATGCGGTGATGGTCGTGAGCCCGTCTGATCACTTGATTTTAAAAGAAGCTGAGTTCACGGCCACGGTTAAGAAGGCAGCGGAGCAAGCCGCCCAGGAAGAAAAACTGATCACGCTGGGCATTCAACCGGCCCGACCCGAAACCGGCTACGGGTATATTCAATACATCGAAAACAAGAAACTGATCAAGCCGGTAAAAACTTTCACCGAGAAACCCGAGCTGGCCCTGGCGAAGAAATTTCTGGAGAGCGGAGACTTCGTTTGGAATTCCGGCATTTTCATCTGGAGTGTAAAAAGCATTTTAAAAGCTTTTGACCGGTATCTGCCGGATATGGCCGAAGTATTTCATGAAGCCGCGGCTCGTTTTGATTCACCGGACGAGGAGGCGGCTGTGAAAACGGTGTATAGCCTGGTGAAGAATGTCTCGATCGACTACGGAATCATGGAGAAAGCCGACAATGTTTTTGTTGTACTTGGCCATTTTACATGGTCCGATCTGGGCTCGTGGGGCGCTCTTCATGACATTTTGCCCAAGGATGCCCACAACAACGTTGTGGCCGCGGATGCCCTGTTATACGAGACGCGAAACTCCATTGTAGAGGCGCCAAAGGACAAGCTGGTGGTCGTGCAAGGACTTAACGGTTACCTGGTGGGTGTGTTCGACAATGTGGTGATTGTTGTAGAAAAGGACCGGGAAGAGCAGTTCAGGCGCTTTGTGAACGATCTGCGCGCGAAGCCTAATGGCAACGACTACCTCTGAGCCTGGCGCTGACGCACAGCTTCATACATGCTGATGGCCGCGGCCACGGACACGTTAAGCGAGGCGATGTTTCCGAACATCGGAATTTTTACCAGTTGGTCCGCAACCTTTAGCAGGTCGGGCGAAATGCCGTCTTCTTCCGAACCGACAATGATCGCCAAGGGCCCCGTCAGGTTGCTGGCATATACGTCATCAGTGGCTTTTTCCGTGCAGGCTACCACCTTGATCCCGTTTTGCTTTAGCAGCGAAATAATTTTTCGAACATCGGGCACTTTGCAAACGGGCAGGTAGTTCAAGGCACCTGCCGAAGTTTTTACGGCATCTCCGGTGATGGGCGCGTTGCCTTTGTCACCAATAATAATGCCCGTCAAGCCGGCACAATCGGCTGTGCGGGCCATGGCCCCAAAATTCCGAACATCCGTTACCCGATCGACAACCAAAAACAAGGGATCCTTACCCTGATGGTAGGCAAAATCAATCAGGTCCTCCACCCGCGCGTACGTTACGGCTGACAACAGACAAACAACCCCCTGGTGATTTTTTGACGACAGGCGTGCCAGTTTTTCGGCCGGCACAAAACTCATGGGCACCTTGTGCTTTTTTATTTCGTCCAGCAGCTCTCGTATCAGTTCGTTTGACAAGCCCGATTGAATCAGCACTTTCTCTATGGGGCGCCCCGCACGCACGGCTTCAATCACCGCCCGGGTTCCGAATATCATGTCCTTGTGCGTCACGCTTAGCGGGTTTTAATTGCTTTTTGCTCTTTCGTTTTTTGGGCCGCCAGTACGGCTTCATAGGCGTTGATTAAACCCCCGGTGCTGCTCAACGATTCGAAGCGCACACGCCCACCACCCGGCTTTTCTACCTCCAGGTTATCAAACTGGCGGGTGGATTGACGCAAAATGTCACGCACTTCGAAGGCACTCAATTCGGGAAAATAAGACATAACGAGTGCAGCCACACCGGCAGCGCTTGGGCTGGCCATACTCGTTCCGCTCTGATGCTCGTATTGGCCACCCGGTACAGTCGAATAGATTTCTACACCAGGTGAGAAGAAGTCAACGTTGCGTTTTCCATAGTTGGAAAAGTCAGCCACGAAATTCTCGTTTGCTCCCCAGGCGCTGGCGCCAATTTCCAGCCAGTTTCGTGCCTCCTTACCATCCAGGAAAAACCGATTGGGAAAATTTTTCTCCTCGTCTGAGTTCTCCGCATCGTTGCCGGCAGCGTGAATAAGCAGCACACCTTTCTGCTCGGCATACCGGACAGCTTTGTCCACTACTTCTTTTTGAGGTGAATAACTTTTTCCAAAACTCATATTGATGATGTGGGCGCCATTGTCTACGGCATAGATAATGGCGTTGGCAACATCTTTGTCGCGTTCATCTCCGTTGGGCACGGCACGCACCGCCATGATCTTTACGTTGTCGGCAATGCCGCGCATGCCGATGTTGTTCGTTCGGTTGGCTGCAATAATTCCGGCCACGTGGGTTCCGTGTTTGGAGTCGGGGCCCTTCACATCATTGTTGCCATAGCCTTTTTCGTAGGGGTTGTTGTAATCGTCCCCCACGATCTCGCGCGAATTAAAATCTTCGTTATACCCAAACTTGACAATCACTTCATAATAGTCCACCGCCTCTTTCAGTTGTCCCATGTAGGCGTCCAGGCTCTCGCCATCCTCCATATTGCGAAACATGTTGAGCAGGAAACCTTTCGCAAACAGCAGAGTAGGGCTGTTGGTCTGCAGACTTTCTAATTTCTCCGCGGTGAGCTCAGTCGTGTTCAGCAGTTTTTGCAACGTATCAATGCTCATTCGCACGTTGGAGTACAGACTGGCGTACAACTTGTATTGCTGCGCATTTTTTTCTTTTAATTTTTCAAACTTGTCTTTGATTTTCAACCAACCATCATATTCTGCCTGTTGTTTCCGTGAAATCTTCATGCCCGGTTGGCCATATTTTGCCTTTAGCCGCACATACTCGCGGGTAAGTTCATACGTGTCTGCATTCACGTTTCCATTCTTACCACCGATGAAATTCCACCCGTACACGTCATCGACATAGCCGTTTTTGTCATCGTCTGCGCCATTGCCGGGAATTTCATCTTCATTGATCCAGAGTACGTCTTTCAGGTCTTCGTGCTCGATGTCAACACCGGAGTCGATCACGGCAACAATGACTGTACGTGAAGGTTTGTCTTTGAGCAGGGTTTGATAGGTGCGCTCAGAACTTACACCCTGAAGAGAGTCCAACTGGGGATCGCGTAGGAACCAATCGTTGGGTACCGTTTTAGATTGCGCACTGGCGCTCAATGCCCAAATCACAAAAAGCTGAGCCGTCATTACCTGGAGGACGGGTCGGGTAAGGCTTTTAAAACTCATGAAGAATCCGGGTTTGTATGATGGATTGAACCTGTTTGCGGTGGCAAAAATGGTTCCGTTTTGGCGGTGTTCGTCAAAAAAACGTAAAAACGGCAAAAAAAACTTACGTGGGTGCCCAAACGAATCGCTTTGGCAGGCACGTTCGTCTGGGATACCGCACTTTTAAGCTGTTAAACGTTACGGCTATGATTACCCTGTATCTGTTGTCTATGGTGGTGTTTTTCACGCTGTTTTTCCGGCTTGCCGTCAAAAGCCAATCGGTGCGATACTCGCACCCGGGGCAATCCGTTCAACTCCTTTAACCGGCTAAACCATACCCTGGAGGTGCGCCATTTGGAGCGGGGGTTACTTTTGACCCCGGCTTGGATAAAAAATGGTAGATTTACCCTATCAAATCTACCATTGATATGTTGCGTTTGAGTCGTTTAGCATGGTTTATAGGTTTGGTTGGCTTGTTGGGCCCGTTTCTATTGGCGGCCCAGTCTTCAATTCCTCGGATTGTCATTAACTCCATGGGCCACTCAGCCCGGGTTCAATCCCTGGAGTTCACCCCGGATGGCACGCGGATCATTTCCGTGTCGGAAGACAAAACCGTGCGGGTGTGGAATGCGGGCACGGGGGAAATGCTCAAGAAATTTGAATCCCAGATCGGGGATGGGCCAGAAGGCATGTTTTACGCCTCGGCATTGTCGCCTGATGGCAAATTGCTGGCCGTTGCCGGCTATCCGGTGGGAAATGAAAACCCGATTGTGATTATTGACCTGGAAAAGGGTAAACAAGTGGGCACGGCTGTGGGCCACACCAATGTGGTCAATGGGTTAGCCTTTACGCGCAACGGGAAATTCCTAGTGAGCGCGAGCGATGATGCCACCATTCAGATTTGGAAGGTGGCTGAAGCCGGGGGAAACTATACGGTCGTTAACACCCTGCAGGCGGAGGCACCGGTAAAGGCTATTTCCCTGAACCCGGCCACGCAAGATTTGGCCGCAGCGATCGAAGGTAGTGCGGATGTCATCGTGTATGGTTTAGGTGGTTTGGATCGTGGACAGAATAAGTTCACTCCACGTACCTTGAAAAAACACAAGGGTTCGATTTACAAAGTGGCGTATTCGCCAGATGGGCAATTCCTTGCCAGTAGCAGCGACTCCTTCGAACTCAACCTTTGGAAATCCGATGGTACATTCATCAAGTCATTTCCTTCTCAGGATGTGGTTACCGCCATTGCTTTTTCGGCCGACTCAAAGATGATGGTGGTTCTGGACGGTGTGGGTAACGGTGAAAGTTTTGGCGTACCGGCCGGCAATAAATTCAGCGATTTCAAAGGCCACGATCACACCGTACAGGCGGCTGCCTTTGCGCCCTCCGATAATGGAACCTACATCGTGGCGTCAGCGGGAGGATGGAATAACGAGATCTGTCTGTGGAATCCGTTCAACGGAAAGCTAATCCGCAAAATAAAGGGCAAGGGTAATTCCATTGAGCATCTGGCATTCGGGCAAGGCCTGGAATTGTATGTCGATAGTAAGATTGACGGACAAGAACAGTATTCCGCCAGCTATGATTTCTTTACTCTTAAACTCAACCCCAACCCGAGTCGTTATACGCCTCCCATCAAGAACTTGAATGAAGGCATAAAAAAATCATCCGACTTCAAGTTGGATTTACCGAAGGGTAAGGCCATTGAGCTTGATCCGGGAGTAGATGGAGCAATCTTGGATTTTCAGGCTACGCTCGAAGGCCACATTATTATTGCGAGCAATTTTTCGTTGAAGATGTTTGATCGCAGCGGATACCCCATGAAAGAATTCGTGGGGCATTCGGGTGCCGTGCGTAGTATCACGTTGAGCCCTGACGGGCGATACCTCGCCTCGGGTGGCGAAGATCAGTCGATCATCATGTGGAAAATTTCAGAGACGGGTGCATCTCAAAGCATTCGGCAGACGCCCGAGTTCAAGGACGAGCAGTGGGGCGAGTATTTCACCTCCATGAACCTGGATTCACTCTCCAAGGAACCTAGCAAGGAGGCCTGGAAGAAGGTGATTGAAGTCCTGAAAGTGAAAGACAAGCAGGTGGCACGGGGCATTGAAGAGGTTTACAAAAACCTGGCGGAGCGCTTGTTGCCTTTTGCGACTTTATTTATCACCGAAGACAACGAGTGGGTCTGCTGGACACAACGGGGTTATTTTTCCTGTACCTCGGCAGGCAGCCAGTATTTTGGTTGGCACATTAACCGGGGCATTCACCAACTGGCTGATTTCTTTACAGCCGAGCAGTATTTCGAGATCTTGTACAAACCCAAGCACCTGGAGAAGAGCATGGCCCAGGGCAGGCGGGTAGAAGAAATTCTGCGGGAAGAGGGCGAACGGATTTTCGATCTTTCCAAACTGCAGAAACCCTCCGCTGGCCTGTTTGATAATCGAAAGCTGATTTCAAGCGGTCAGGTGCAGTATCAGGAAGGCCGCCTGGTCACCACCGCCAAAGCCCTGACTCTGGATGTGGAAATTTTTGACGGTGGCGGAGGTGTGAAAGAGGTAAATATTTATCACAATGATAAATTGATCCAAACAGACCGCGATGTTAAGACAGCCCGGGATAACGATAAAGTAGTTCGTTCCTACACCATTGACCTGGTCAATGAGATCAATGAGTTTAAGGTGGTTGTCGTGAGTTACCAAAAGGTCGAATCGCGGCCTGATGTTGTGCGCGTGGAGTACGTAGGTGAACGAATGGCAACGGCCTCCCTGCATATCCTCGCCATAGGCATCAACAAATACAAAAACCAGTCTTATAATCTGAATTATGCCGAGCCCGATGCGCGCTCGTTTGTGGAGCAACTCGCGAGCCGCAAGCAGAATATTTTTAAGGGAGTGACCAAAACTGAACTGTACAACGAGGAGGCGACTAAGGACAACATTGTGGCCGCGTTAAAAAGCCTAGCCACCCGTGCTAAGCCCGAGGACGTATTTGTGTTTTATTATGCTGGCCATGGCAGTCAGGATGAAGAAAACAAAAATGCAGACGGGGAAAGCCCGTTCTACTTTGTTCCGCACGATGTCACCAAAATTTATGGCGACCCCGGGCAATTGCAGGCAAAAGCGTTGGCGAGTTCAGAATTGGTTGGCTACCTGTCGAAGATTAAATCCACCAAGCAGATAATTTTGATGGATGCCTGCCATTCCGGTGGGGCTGTGAAAGATTTTAATGTGCGGGCGGCCGCTTCGGATGAAAAGGCACTCATCCAGCTCTCGCGCAGCTCGGGGACGGTGATCATCGCGTCTTCGGGATCCAAGCAGTTTGCCACCGAGTTTGACGTACTCAAACATGGCGTGTTTACATACGCACTGCTGGAGGCTCTCGGAGGTAAAGCGGACAATGGTGACAAAAAGATCACCGCCAACGAATTGAAGTTGTATATGGAGGAGCGGGTGCCCGAATTAAGCAAGCAATACGGGGGCACGGCTCAGTACCCGACCGGGCGCTCTAATGGTCAGGATTTTCCGATCAGCGTGCTGGAGGAAAATTAATCGGCAAGACATCTAAACGAAAATGCCCCACTCCGGGGCATTTTTTATCTCCGCCTGGTTGGCTTACGCCTGCCCGAACTCTTGTATTTGTTTTTCTTGGATGCCGCCTTGCGTTTAACGCCACCGCCAGATTTAGAACCCTTGTATTTGGTAGAGCCGCCTTTCTTGCGCCCACCGCCCAACTTGGCCGTGTTTTGGTAGCGCTTGCTGGGGGAGAACGAGGATACACGCTTTTGCGCTTTCGCCAGGGCCGATGGCGACTTGCCCCCGGGGCTCTTACGCACGGTTGATGTCGTTAACGTCTTGCGTCTGTACGACACCGCGTTTGAATAAGAAGCGCTGGCTTTTTCCTTGTATTCCTGATTGTTGAAGTCCAGCCGGAGCGTTACCTCGTGTGAGGTGCCCTGAAAGCCGCCAAGGGGGGTACCGATGACCATCTCGGGTGAATAACCGAGTAGCAAGTTTGGCAACACCCGGTAAGCCACCGTTGCATTCACCACACTGCCCGCCCGCATAGCTGCTCCGAGTGTGAGTTTGTTGCTCACTGTGTAGTAGGCGCCAACATCCCACGTGTCGTTACTTTCCGAAAACTTGCGAAAGGCGAAATAGGGTTCAAATAAATCTTCGCCACCCCGCACAGGAATCATCCCCTGTAGATATCCGGAATAATAGCTCGACAATACCTGGGCATTGGGCTCGCGAAACCAGGCGGTGGACAAACGGTTCGCGGCCAAGCCGGCTTTGAAGTATTGATTTTGATACATGACACCGAACGAAAAGTCAGGCGTGTTTTCACCATTTTGGAGACGAATAAACACCGGGTCGTCCGTGCCGGTATTGCTGTCGCGCGTGGCCCGCATCATGTTGTACTCGCCACCCACGCCAAACGACAACACACTCAGTTTGTTGAAATGAAGATGATAGGCGAAAGCGGCCGAGATATACGTGTTCTGCAAAAAGTTTACGTTTTCCTGATAGAGGTTGATGCCGGTGCCAAACCGATAATTGGCAAAGGGTGTGTGTGCGCTGAGGAAGAAGTTCTGGGGTGCATTCTCTACACCTAAATAGTTTTTGCGAAACGAACCCGTGATTGAACCAAACGTGTGACCGGCCATGGCCGGGTTGTAAATAAACGAGTTTGTCAGCTTTTGGCTGAACAACGGGATGTCCTGACTGTAGCCATTAGCCACCGCAAACACCGAAATGACCCCAAGCAGTAAACGTCTTATCATATCACCCGTTTTCTTCTATTCGATAATTCTCATCTTCTTACTTCTCAACTTCTTAACTTCTTACTTCTCATCTTCTTACTTATTACTTCTCACTTCAACACCGTAATCATCCCTGACTTTTTCACCTTGCTGCCTGTGCCATCGGTATATTCAATGGCACACACATAGTTGCCCTCACCAAGACTGGCAAAGTCAAAGTCGCTCTGGTCGGGTTTTGACTCGGTGTAGTTCACAAAGTTCGTCCACGATTTTACTTTTACTCCCCAGCGATCGAGCAGGGTTACCGTGTTTTCCGGAAAGGCCTCAATGTTCTCAATACGAATCGTTTCGTTTTTCTGATCGTTGTTCGGACTGATGAGATCAAAGATCTTAAGCTCGATCACATCCAGCCGGCCAAGGGCAAACAGGCTGGCCTTGGAGGTAGCCGGAGCGGTGCCAATAACAAAATCCGGCCGACTGGCACCCCCCAGATTCGTGACATTTCCATCCGTGTCTTCTTCAATCACCAGCCGTTCGCCCAAGAAGTTCTGCGTGCCGTTCAGGCTAAGGCTAACCAATGAGCCGCTGAAAGCCGGGTTGTTGGCCGAGAAGGTGATGAGTTCCCAATAGTGTTCGTTAAAAATTTCATCTACGCCACGCGGAATCTTACTGTCCAGGTTGGGGCTTCCCTGAATGACCTCCAGGCCCAGACGCGTACCCACATCGCTAACATTCTCCAACACGATGGGGAAGAATCCGGCTGCATTGCCGATGGGGAAACTGCGGGGCCCGATACCGGATACTTCGGTGAACAATCTACCTTCTACATAACTATTGGCATTGGTTACGGCCAGGTCGGTGGTGCCGTAATAGGTGAGCGCTGCGTTATTGCCACTGCCCACCACCAGATTGCCAAGTGTGAGCGTGAACGTGTTGCTGATGCCCCAGGCACCATTGGTGATCGATTTTACACCGCTTCCGTTGAGCTCAAGCTCATTCAAGCGCACCTCGTTGGCCGTGTTGTTGATCAAAGCCTGCGCACCGGTGCCGGTGAGTACGAGGTTAACGTTATTAAAATTGACGTTCGTGCTATTCACCACAATACCTCCGTTGGTGCTCACGACCGTACCCGCATTGGCGCTGAACGGAGTGCTGTTGGATATGGTCAGCTGCGCAAACGCACACGTACTTACAGCCATGACGAGAGCCACCCCTGAAGTGAGTAAGAATTTCTTAAGTGCCATGCTTAAAGAGGTTGACTGCACAAGTATTCTGGTCATCGATTAAAACACAATACAATTACTTTCACCTATTACATTGTTCATGGCGTCCATTGCCTGAACCTTCACTCGGCTAGTGGTGGGAACGGTGATTGTCCACGTGTTTAACGTGAGTCCGCTCAAACCCAGCACTGATGTTGAAGTTGCTGATGGCGTAATAACCATTGAAGTAGCGGCACATGCAGCATCCGCCTCCACTGCGCGATACGAAGCGGCACCGGTGGCCGCGGCATCAACCCATTTTAGCGTAGTGCTGAAGCCTCCTCCAATCAAGGGAGTGGTCAGCTGATCCCAGGTCACACTCGGGCAGGAGACCGCTCCGCCAGTTGTTTCGTAGCCGGCCGGGGTACAAACAGGTGGTGAGGCCGGGTCGTATCTGGGGCTGGTTTGTGAAATAATAATAGAAAGTGGTTTGTCGCTGGCATCAAAAAACACCAGCCCTACATCCGCAGCTTGAGGCAATCGAATAAGCGCATGGATTCCGGTATTGAGTGAGCCAGAGGGGCAATCGCCTGGCTCTGTAACCGTTCTGCTTCTTTGAATGATATTCATTCCGACCGGAACAAGAGCCTCCACTTTGTAAGTGAAATTAGCTGGTGCAGGTGATTGAGGTATGTATTGAAAGGCCAGGCACGCAGGATCATCCTTTTCGATATCCAGGTTGAATGTGGAGAAGTGCCGAACCTCACCGGTGTACGCACTTCGTTCATCATTCAAGGAAGCTTTACCGTGGTCCACCCACAGGCCGGTTTTTTCGTCAAACAAGTAAAGGGGAATGGATGGAGGCAACGAATCGCCCAACACACGCTGAGATTCATCCACCGGGATAGTGATTTTTGCAGTGGCTCCTTTCTTTAATTGATAGTGACCTTGATTGTCGAAGACATCAATAAACCCGGCACCGTAGCTGATCAGATAACCCCGCTCCCGGCCTTCCTGGCCTACACCAAAATCCCCAGGCATAGCGCGAGGAGAAAAGAGATCAATCGTTGAAAGGGCTACGTTCACATTGGCTGTTGGGGCGGCCTGCGTGGAGGCGTTGACCAACGAGTTGGCGGGAATAGTCAAGGAAATACCAGGCCCCGGCTTTCGGGTAATGAGGTAGTTGAAGGCCTGCTCCATTTGTGGGGGAAACCCCAGGTCAATAATTTTACCATCGCGCACAACCAAGGGCACAGCTGTTCTTGGATTACTCTTCCAGTCGGCCCGTGCAGCCGCTGGCCCGGGTCGGTTTCTGCTGTTGGTATCGGTAACCGTGATCTCCTGGGTAGGGTCAACGGAAGTTACGGTGGCCTCGTAGAGAGTGAGATTAAGCTCCGATGAGGGTGAATGACGTTGGGAATAAGTCGAATAACCGTTACTTCGCACATTAACCTGATAAACGGTTGACTCCCCTTGGGTACGTTTGATTTTTAGCGCGAAGCGCCCGTCTTTGCCGGATTGCCCCGTCTGGCCATTGATCTCTACGGTGGCACCCTCGATGCCTTCATTTTTGTAGTTTACTACACGGCCTTCGAACAAATCAAAAGGTCCCCGGTCGCAATCGGCCAGCCCTACGGCCATGCCGACCAACAACATAAGCCGGATCAGATGAGAAAGTGGTTTCATATGCCTGTGGTTTGGTTTTGCATTCCTCAACTGCCTGTCACGATTACTTTTTGCGGTCTTTTTTCTTTGGGTTTTTTGCCTCCATTCCCAAATACTTCTTCACTTCGTCCAATTCCTTCTTCAGGGTCGCAATTTCTTCCTGTTGTTTTTCAATAATCGCCTGTTGATCCTGTATGGCTTTTACGGCAACGATTTGAGCATCGTAAGTATCAATTTGCAATATCTCCTTATTATCTCCGGTCAAATACTCGCCACTACCCTGTACCGCATCGGGGAATACCTGTTGATACTCCTGCGCAATGAAATTGTAGTAATAGTGGTCCTTTAATGAAGGGTTTTGCCGCATCCACTCCGGGGTGTACTTGAACTTCACCGGTCGTAGCCTTTTGATTATGTCAAGGCTATTGGTGATGTCTTGGATATCCGTCTTGATTCTCCGATCGGAGTTGGCTAGCCATCCTCCCGCAGCCGCTTTAGAAGCATTTCCGCTGATTTCCAACTGGTTGGCCGTGGCCGTGCGTCCCAACCCCACATTACCTGTTGTGGCAATGGTCAGGTGGTTGCTGCCCCCACCGGATGAATTCGAGAGCCATATTTCATCCAGGGAACCGCGATAATAGATGTAACCCATACTTACATCATTTTCCCGGAAATTGAGGCCGCTGTTATTGCCAACGGCAGTCGCATTTAACAACATAAATGGAAATGAGTCTTGCAATCGGAAATCGCCTCCGGTCACTTGTAACTTGGATCCTCCTGTAATTGAGTTTACACCAATTCCCACTGAACCTTGAACGATAAGCCCATCATTTGGTGCTGCACTAATTCCAGCGTAGCCGGTTCCGATAGCCATGCCACCAAAGACATCGAGGCGATTTAGGGGTGTGGAGGTTCCAATTCCCAAGCTATTGGTTGTTCTCTCCAAGTAAAAAGCACTGTTACCTGCCCCACCATTTTGCCAATCAATAATTCGAAAATCTTCGTTCGCAGTTGAGTACGGCCCGACAACCCAACGGTCACTGCCGCCCGTCATAAATCCCAAAAATCCATTGTCAGAGCTGCCATTCTTGTCGATATACAAATACGCTTGGCCTGTGTTCGACTCAATTTTCATGTCGGCTACACCCGAGGATGGATTGATGTGCAGTTTGAATAATGGGTTGATAGTTCCTATGCCCACATTGCCATCGCTTCTAAAGGTCACCCTTTCATTAGCGTCAGCATTTCCTCCGTACCGAAAGCCAAGACGGTTGGCGCCAATAGGTGAACCTGTAAAATACCACTCGTTGGTACCATCTCGTCTAAGGTGGATCGAGGGACTGGTGGTATTTTCAATTGCCAAACTGACAGACGGAGACGTAGCGCCAATCCCGACTCGCCCTTCCACTAAAAGGCCGTTACCCGGGGCCACCGTTGCCCCGGCATAAGTGGTGCCAATTGCCACGCCACCGGCTACGTCAATTCGGTTGATGGGGTCTTCCTCGCCAACACCAAAATTGCCATTGGATGAAAAAGTCATAGCCCGGGGCCCACCGAACACGAAATGAAAGTCATCTTGGGAATCCTGATATTCGAGCCCGTAGGTTGGAAAACCAGGCGAATGCCCGATAACCATACGATCGGTGTTGGTCGTGCCGCTGGCAAACATGTACATCATCGGAGGTGCGGCTGCCCCAACGGCTGGGAACTGAATGGAGTTGGTGATATTGGAAAATGAGAGGTTGGCCGTGGATGAGATCGTGCCGGCCGCATCCGTTAGTGAGGAAGCCTCCTGCGCTGTTCCCGTAGCATTGCCTCGAATGATGGCGTTAGCTGGAGTTGCCGCAGTTGGCAGGGTAGCCCAAGTAGGTGTTGTGGCATTCATCATCAGCACCTGACCTACGGTACCGTTGCTGATGTCTCCGATCGTGGTGGGTCCTGAGGCATATAACAAGCCCCCGCCAAACGAGGACAAACCCGTGCCTCCGCGTGCTACGGGCAGGGTACCACTCGAAATATTTGATGCACTTAACGCGGTGATACCGGAACCATTTCCGGAAAGGTTGGCCGCTGTAATATTGCCGGTGGTGCTGATGCCGATATTAGCCGCCAGATCCCCGCTTGATATCGTCCCATCCGTAATAGTGCCACCTACACCACCGGAAACCGCTCCTAATGTGGCCC
>ERZ1066128.413-NODE-413-length-17988-cov-9.580048_pt1 | contig 17988 bp, 15 predicted proteins | sample MGYA00382775_ERZ1066128 | MGnify/ENA primary metagenome ERZ1066128 (study PRJEB33369, sample SAMEA5778358) | biofilm metagenome | biome: Industrial cooling water; feature: Water cooling tower basin; material: Biofilm | place: United Arab Emirates | collected...
GTGTTCGCGCGGATGACCGGGGCGAGCGCGACGGGCTCCGCTGAACAGAAGGCCGCGGAGGCTGCCGTCGCCGTGGAGCAACCGGCGCCCAAGCCCGGCACGGGTGCCTTCGCGCTCCCCGCGCTCACCGGCACCTTTCACTCGGACTTTGAGAAGATCCTGGGCGATCTCTCCCGACCCGCCACCGCGATCGTCTTCGGCGAGAAGGGCTCGGGCAAGACCGCGATCCGCCTGCAGCTCACCCGCGCCATCGACCTCCACAACGCCCAGCACCCCGACCGGCGCGTGCTGCTGATTCCCTACGACGATCTCAACGGCGTCCTCGACCGCCTGCACGCCCGGCTCAACGGCAAGACGCCGCTGGAGAGCTTCCAGAAGATCCGGCTCGTCGATCACCTCGACGCCATCTTCGCCTCGATCGTGCCCCGCCTCGTCGATTCGGCCCTCAACAAGTCCGACCCCTCCGATCCGCTGCTCGCCGACGACGCCAAGAAACTCCTCAAGAAGCTCGACCCCGGCGCACGCCGCGATCTGCTCTTGTTGCAGTCGGTCTACGACCGTCCGGATCAGGCCGATCTCCGCACCACGCAGCTCCGCCGCAAGCTCGGCCTGTGGCTGCCGTGGAGCCGCGTGCTCTCGCACATGGCGGTGTGGCTGGGCTGGATTCCTGCGGCGGCGGTGGTGTACCTCGCCAAGCTGTTCCCCACCACGGCCGAGGGGTGGAACATCGGCCCCGGCCCGGCGCTCTACGCGTTCCTCACGCTGCTGGGCGTGTGGCTGATCGCGCTCGTGAAGCTGCTCGCCTGGGACCGCATCGCGTTCAATCTGCTCGGCAAGCGGGTTCGCAAACAACTCCGCAGCGTCAGCCGCAACGACACGTCGTACGCCCGATCGCTTCGACAGCTCGATCCGGTGCTGCGCGACGAGGACAACCTGCCGATCACCGATTCCGACGAGGTGCGGTACAAGCTGCTCGATCGCCTCCGCTCCATCCTGCGGGCCCTGGGCTACACCGGGCTGGTGATCATCGTGGACCGCGTGGACGAGCCGACGCTGATCAGCGGCGACTACGACCGCATGCGTGCCGTGGTCTGGCCGATGCTCAACAACAAGTTCCTGCAGCAGGACGGCATGGGCGTGAAGATGCTGCTGCCCGTCGAGCTCCGCTACGCCCTCTACAAGGAATCCGCCGCGTTCTTCCAGGAAGCCCGTCTGGACAAGCAGAACATGGTCGATCGCCTGTCGTGGACCGGGGCGATGCTCTACGACCTGTGCGTCAGCCGCCTGCACGCGTGCCTGGCGCCCGGGGCGACGCCGCTGACGCTGCTCGACCTGTTCAGCGAGGAAGTGACGCGGAGCGACTTGGTGGACGCGCTGGACCAGATGCACCAGCCGCGGGACGCGTTCAAGTTCCTGTACCGCTGCCTGTCCGAGCACTGCTCGAACGTGACCCGCGACGACAAGAACGTGCGCATCCCCAAGGCGGTGCTGGATATGGTCCGCAAGCAGGAAGCCGAGCGGGTGCAGCAGTTGTATCGTGGGATTCGCCCCGCATGATCGCACGACGCGCTGCGAAATGAACATGTCGTAATTGCATTCTTCACACGGCGACTCGCGTCAGATCCCTTCAAGGGCCAGTTTCGATTTAATCTCGATCTGCATTGACAGCCGCACCACGGCGAGTAGACTCGAAAAAGTCCAGCGCACACGCCCGGTCGCGACGGCCTCACTTCGACGCACGCGATTGTCGCGGGGTCTCTCCATTTCCTAGACGGAGATCGCATGGATCAACTCCTCATCGGCATCCCGATACTCAATTGGATCGCCGCGGGCACCGCTTTTCTGACAATCGTCGTCCTCGTACCCATCGTCCGCGGAAGCATCAAACGTCGCTGCCCGTCGGATAGCGGCACCGACGATGCCCGTTCGTGGCGTGGACTGGTCGGAGCACTCAACCATCGCTGGATGCGGGCAACCACGCTCATGGTCGCCGCGAGCATTGCGGCGCTCGCAATCGGAACTGACGGCCGCGTGGCGGACGCCGCGAAGATATCGCTCATCGCAGCACTCACGCTCCAGTCGCTCCGACTCATTCCAGTCCTTGTCGATTGGATCCTCCTGCGCATCTCCGCACCAGACCCCGCCGATCCCGCACGCACAAGCGCGGTCAACCTGACCGGGCTGCGCTGGCTCATACTGCTCGGCGCATATTCACTCGTGTTGCTGCTATCGCTTCAAAACATGGGGGTCAACGTGACCTCACTCATCGCTGGCCTGGGGATCGGCGGCATCGCGGTTGCGTTAGCGCTGCAGAATGTTTTGGGGGATCTCTTCGCGTCCCTGACTATTTCTCTCGACAAGCCCTTTGTTGTCGGTGATTTCATTGTCGTTGGAAGCGAGATGGGTGTGGTGGAGCATATCGGCCTGAAGACAACGCGGGTCCGAAGCTTGTCCGGCGAGCAATTGGTCTTCGGCAACGCGGATCTGCTCACGAGTCGCATCCGTAACTACAAGCGGATGAACGAGCGCCGGGTTGTGTTCGGATTCGGAGTGGTGTATGCTACGCCCTTTCAGACTCTGACCGAGATCAATTCCATCGTCCGCGTCGCGATCGAGTCGCAATCCAATGTGCGCTTTGATCGCTGCCACTTCTACCGCTTCGGCGGCTCGTCGCTGGACTTCGAGGCCGTCTACTTCATCAGCACGCCGGACTACAACGCCCACATGGACGCCCAACAGGCGATCCACCTTGCGATTGCCCGCGCTTTCCGCGAACGCGATATCAATTTCGCCTTCCCGAGCCAAACGGTGTATCTCGCCGACAGATCTGCGGAGACATCACGCGGTGTGACAGGCTGATTCACCAAACAAGCGATCTCAGCACGCTCAAGGCACGAGACAAGTCCCAAATCTGCAGGGTCCGCTCCCCGGTCGTGTTGCTGACCACACGCACCTCGGCACCCGGAACGCGCAGCCGCGCTGCCGCAAGCAGCACCGCTGCCCCTTCCATCGCCTCGGCGATCGCCCCGGCTCGAGTGACAACCGCGGCAGCTCGTGCATCGGTTCCGGAGCATGTCGAGACCGTTGCAACCACGCCGCGGTTCGTCGCCTTCGGCACCAGCAGCGACCCGAGTTCTGCATCACAGACAACTCCATCGGCGTCGATCGCCGTGGGGAATCCCAGTGCAGCCATCGGCTCCCACTTTGCACCGGCCTCCGATTCAATCCCCTCATCCGCGAAGACCGAACGGGTGGCGAGAACGACGTCGCCGATCCGCGCGGGCGAGCCTGGCAGAGTCCCGCAGACGCCGAGGTTGACGACCGCGCCGTACGCCCTCGTCGCGAGCGCCGTAGCCGTGGCCCCCGAGGCGTTCGCCTTTCCGACGCCGCTGAGCACCAGATCCACGCCCTCGGCGATCGGTGTCGGCACCCACGGCAGGATCACCGAGCCGAGTCGCTCGCCGGCGACCGCCCGGGCCTCGCCGGGCGCAGCGACCACCAGCAGCAACTTTGCATCGGAGGCCTTTTTTCTGACGAACTGACGGAGTTCGGGCGTCATAGTGCTTGGTCCGCCGGGGCGTTTCGGCTATGCTCAGCTATCGAGTCGCCGAAGCCCCGGCGCTCGACAGTCAGGGTACGGGACATCGCCGCCGCCCGCGGAACATCGGGCGAGCGATGGACAACGAGGTCCGGAACAGCCGCGGCACATTGCTCAACGCCGAGCGGCCGAGCCGGTAGGACAACGAGAAGACGGCATCGGACCGGTCGCGGGACCGACCGAACGCCGGACAGTCGATCCAAAGGCGAAACGCCGAGCGCGTCGAGCCGAGCGAAGGAGAACGCCCATGCCACCACGTCGCCGATCCCGCAAGTTGCCGATCGCGATCGGGCTGCTCGTTGCGCTCGCCGGTTCCTATGTCACCTATCGCCTCGTCGCCAAGCCCGCGTCCGAGACCGGCGACAATCGCGCCACGGCGGACACCGCGAGCGTCCTCCGGACGAGCTTCGATATCACCACGCTCGCGACCGGTGAGCTGGAGGCCCGGAAGCAGGTCGAGCTGCGTTCACGGCTGGAGCAGCAGACCGTCATTCAGGAGATCGTTCCCGAAGGCACCCGCGTGAAGTCCGGCGATGTGCTGGTCCGACTGAACTCCGACAAGATCCAGACGCAGTACGACGAGCAGCTTCTGCAGATCGAGACCTCCAAGAGCGAGCTGATCGCCGCCGAGAATCAGTACAACATCCAGGTCAACGAGAACGCGAACAACCTGCGCAACGCGACACTGAAGGTCACGCTCGCGGAGCTGTCGCTCAGCCAGTGGCTCGAGGGCGAAGTGAAGACCAAGCGCGAGGCCAATCGCCTCGCCCTTTCCCAGAGCAAACTGGAGCTCGACCGCCTCGCCGAGAAGCTCATCCGCTCGCAGAAGCTGCAGGAGCAGGGCTTCCTGTCCAAGGACGAACTCGACCGCGACGAGCTCGATTACATTAAGGCCCAGAGCGCCTGGATCAAGGCCCAGCTCGACGACAAGGTCTACGAGGAGTATCAGTTCCCCAAGGACGAGAAGCAGAAGCGCGGCGACCTGGATCAGGCCCGCAGCGAGCTGACCAAGGTCAAGATGAACGCCGAGATCGATCTGGCCAGCAAGGCGGCCAATCGCAACAACCGTCGCACCCAGCTCACGATCCGCGAGAACACGCTGGCGAAGCTGAAGCAGCAGCTCGACGCATCGGTGATCACCGCGCCGTCGGACGGCCTGGTCGTCTACGCGACCAGCATCCGCCGCAACATGTGGGGCGGCGGCGAGGGCCCCCTGCAGATCGGTCGCCAGGTGTATCCCAATGAACTGCTCATCGTCCTGCCCGACACCAGCGAGATGGTGGCGAGCGTCCAGGTGCACGAGAGCCTCGCCGGCGACGTCAAGCCCGGCATGGTCGCGACCGTCAAGGTCGACGCCGTGGGCGGGAAGATCTTCCAGGGCACGGTTGATTCGATCGGCGTGCTGGCCGAGAGCGGCGGATGGCGCGATCCGGATCGCCGCGAGTACACGGTGAAGATCCGTATCGACGGCGTCGAAGAGATCGTCGCTCTGAAGCCGTCGATGCGCTGCGAAGCGCGTCTGACCCTGGGCCGCGTCGAGGACGCCATCGCCCTCCCGGTCCAGGGCGTCTTCAGCGACGGACCGGTGCGGTTTGTCTACTCCAAATCCGGCTCCCGCTACGAGCGCGTCCCGATCCGGATCGGCCGCCGCTCAGACACGTTCGCCGAGATCCTGGCCGGCGCCGAGCCCGGAAAGGTCGTGCTGCTGCGCGACCCCACACCGTCGGAAGTGCTGGCGGGCCCGTGGGATAAGGCCCGGCTGGAGCTCGCCGGCTACACGATGGACGAGAAGGGCAACCCGGTCGTCGGCGGCCGCGGCCCCCGCGGCGCGGCGCCCAAGAGCTCCGGTGCCAAGCCCGGTGACAAGCCCGGTGATAAGCCCGGCCCGGCTCCGCTGACGGCGGCGCCGACGGACGCCAAGCCCGCCGCGACCACGTCGGAGGCCAAGTCGAACGTCAAGCCCGAGGCCAAGGCGGAAGTGAAGACCGCCGACGCCAAGCCGGTCGCCAGCGCCGCCGGTGAGACCCAGGCCGCCCCGGCCAAGTGATCCGGCATGCGCGGCGTCAGCCCGCCCTGCGCCGCTCGGCCATCGCCGCGGCACGGTTGATCAGCGCATCGGCCCCGGAGTTCAGGTCGTAGACGCCCGGGGCAAGATCGAAGTTGTCCTCGCCGACCGCGAAGCCTTCGGCCCGCGCGATGGTCAGATCGCGACGCTGGCGCAGGTCGAACTCCACCGGATCCACTGTCTTGCCGTGCGGCACCAGGGTCTCGACGACCGGGCGGCACGGCGATTCATGGCTCCATCGCGTGACCACGCACTGGTGCCCGCTCGACAGCATGACGATGGTGCCCGGCGCGTACGCGGGCACGACGTTGAAGAGCGCCCGCATCACCATCGGGTCGATCCGCCGCGCGTACTCGGGTTGGCGGATGATGTTCAGCGCCCGCACCGTCGGCAGCGCCGGGTCACCCTCCTCGCGTCCGTTGTTGCGGATGCGGCAGAACAGGTCCGCCGCCGCCACGATGCGGGCGAAGACGTGAATCTCGGAGCCCTTCAGCCCGGCCTCACGTTTGTTCTCGTCGGACTTTTCGGGGAATCCCGTGCCGTCGTAGTTCTGGTGATGATGCAGCACGACCGCCGAGGCCGAGGGCTCGACCTGGTCGTGCACGAGGTTGTATCCGATCTGCACGTGCTCCCGAAACGCCGGATCGCTGTCGTCCTGGGTCTCGTCCCAGCGCTGTCGCACCTCGGCCGAGAGTCGCACCATCCCGACGTCGTGGAGCATGGCGCCCACGCCGAGGTTGGAAACGTCTCGTGCGCTGGCGGCGGGCAGGCGTGCGCGCTCGTGGACGAGATAGAAGTCGAGCTTCAAGCCCATCAGCACGCTGAGCAGGCAGACGTTGCTGGCGTGCCGGAGCGCGGCCGAGCCGTTCTCGCCGATCTCGTTGACGTACAGCGCGGCCTTGGGGTGCTCGCAGAACTTCTCAATCAGCCCACCAACGGCTCGCCGGTACGCCGCGTAGTCGAGCTTGGCGTGGGCCGAGCCCATCACGCTGTCGAGAGCCCGCCCGACCTGTCCGGCCAGTTCCGAGCAGGCGGTCACCACCGCGGGCGAGACGTACTCGCTGAGGTGCCCGAGCCGCGGGTATCTCACCCAGACCTCGCGGAGTCCGATCTCCCGCATCTTGCCGATCGTGTGGGCGTCGAGCGCGACGCCGGGGCGCAGCAGAATCACCTCCGGCCGTCGGGGGTGAAGAACCGGCAGGGCGATCACCATGCCGTCGTGAGCGTCTTGGAGCGGAACTCGGAGCATGCGCCGGCGTCAGCATCGGCCCGAGAATCGCTCGGGTCCGGCTCCGATCCGCGACCACGCGGCGCCGCGCGTCTGAGGCGTCGGTACCACCCGCACACCCGGCGCGGCCGGAGAACGTCCGCCGCCACCAACGCCCGAGAATCCGCCCGTACACTCTGCCGATGCCCATCCACGTCTCCAAACTCCGCTGCGGCTGCACGCTTCTGGTCGAGCCCATGCCCAGCGTCCGCTCGCTCGCGTTCTCGTGGCTGGTGCCCGGCGCCTCCGCCGACGATCCCGCCAACCGCCTCGGCCGCGGCGCGATGTGGGCCGAGCTCCTGATGCGCGGCACACGCTCGCTCGATTCCCGCGCGCACGCCGATGCCGTGGATCGCCTCGGCGCCTCCCGCATCGTGGATAACGGCGTGTACTTCCTCCGCCTCGCCTCAACCATGCTCGGCAACCGCATGCGCGAGGTGCTGCCGCTCTTCACCGAGATGGCGCTGGCCCCGCGCTTCGACGCCGACTCGATCGAGCCCGCACGCGACCTCTGCCTCCAGGCACTCGCCTCGCTCGCCGACGACCCGCAGGAACGGGCGGTGCTCGCGGCCCGCGAGCGTCACTATCCCTCCCCCCTCAACCGCAGCGGCCACGGCGACGAGCCCGGGCTGACCTCGCTCACCCACGATGAGCTCATCCGCGGGTGGGCCGCGGTCCAGAACCCGGCACGATCCATCTTCTGTGCCGCCGGCGCCGTCGATCCGCTCGAACTCGCCGCCGAGCTCGACGAGATCCTCGGCGACTGGACCGGCGCCTCGCCCGAGCCCGCGATCGCACAGACTTCTCCCCGCGGCTACGCCCACGAGGTCGACGAGACCAACCAGGTCCAGATCGTCCTGCTCCACGACGCCCCCAACGAAGCCTCGCCCGACGCGATGCTCGAGAAGATCGTCGTCAGTGTGCTTTCCGGCGGCATGTCCGGCCGCCTCTTCAGCGAGGTCCGCGAGAAACGCGGCCTGTGCTACAGCGTCAGCGCCAGCTACCGCGGCGACCGCGACACCGGCGGCGTCATCGCCTATGTCGGCACCTCGCCCGACCGGGCCCAGCAATCGCTCGACGTGCTGAGCGCGGAGCTCCATCGCATCAACACGCCGGAAGGCCGTGTTACGCCCGAGGAGTTCCAGCGGGCGGTCGTGGGCATGAAGACCAGCCTGGTCTTCAGCGGCGAATCGACCAGCGCCCGGGCCGCGGCGATCGGCTCCGACTACTTCCGTCTCGGCCGCTGCCGCACGCTGGACGAGGTCGCAAAGGCCGTGGACGCGATCACGCTGGACCAAGTGAACGACTACCTCGCCCGCCGCTCCGTGGGCCGGGTGACGATCCAGACCGTGGGCCCGGCGGCTCTGCAGCCGCCGATGTGATCGCCCAAACGGGCGTCGGCTTTCCTATAGTCCGCCCGCATGTCCTGGATCACCAAGAACTCCGCGTCCGCCACCGTTGACCGCAGCCAGGGGCCGTTCCTGACGCAGCAGATGCGTCAGCACCTCAGCCAGCACATCGTCCCTCGCTACGAGCGGAAGATGGGCGCTCTTCTGCCCACGCTGCACGAGGTCCAGCACACCTATGGCTGGATCCCGCCCGCCGCGATGATGGAGGTTGCCGAATTCCTTGAGATCAAGCCCGCCGACGTCATCGACACCGCCAGCTTCTATGAGGAGTACTGGCTCAAGCGCAAGGGCAAGCACCTCGTGAGCGTCTGCCGCAGCATCGCCTGCGAGTTCTGCGGCCAGCCCGCGATCACCCAGGCGGTCAAGGACGCCCTGGGCATCGACGTCGGCGAGACCACCGCCGACAACGAGTTCACCCTCATCGAGCTCGAGTGCCTCGGGTCCTGCGGCACGGCTCCGGCGATCCTGATCGACGAGACGCTGCACGAGAACGTCAAGCCCGAGCAGATCGCCAGCCTGCTTGAGGCTGCCAAGAAGCACGCTCATCATTAGACGGCTTGATGAAAAGGGTACTCGGAGTCACTTCAGATGGGCACGGCTCTCCGAATGATCCCGTTTATCTGCCTGGGAACTCTCCTGATTTCCTGTAGCCGCGGGAATCGCGTGCTCGTCGTCGAGAACAAGTCAAACGTCCCAGTCAATGTCGAAGCATGGGCTTCTTCGGGTTCGGAAGGATCGGCCGGCCTCGATCTCAAGCTAGCCGCGGACGACAGCGAGTCGGTCGTGCTGCCGGGCCGTACCGGGACACTTCGCACAAAGATCCCCCCGTCCGCGCTTCTGATCGGTGCGACAATTGATGACATCGGCTATGTGCTCAAAGCAGGATTCAGCTGCAAAATCGAGTGCATTTGGATCGTTCTCCCGGATGGCGCGGCCGAGCGTCGCCTGACGATGGAGCCCGGTGCGGACGGGCAGTTACAGTGCCTCGAGGTGGACGATTCGCGTTCAACCGCCAAGCTGCATAGTGCGATGAGTCGCCGATGAGCGAGAACAAGTCCATTTCCCGTTCGCTGGGGGAGTTCTTCGGACACATCTGGAAAGGTGTCAAAGAGCCCGTGGGCGAGCCAACGAAGCCCGAAGGCAAGATGGTCGTCCGCGAGCACACCGAGGAAGAAGTCCGCGACACGCCGCAGGGCAAGGTGGTGCTGCGTCGGACGATCGTGGAAGAGATGGAAGTAGTTCCCGAGCCCAAGAAGCCCGACGCGTGAAGCGACCATCGCTCGCTCGAAGCGCCGGACGCCGAGGCTGACGAGTCCGCGAGGAAGCCTCGGATCGGCTGCAACCGACGCTCGCGCCGCCAGAACACGATGCGATATCCTGCGTGCCAGCCGATTTACTGCCCGGTGCGCTTTGCGGTTTCCCCGATCGCCGTCATGTCTTCTCCCACCTCCTCAACCCAAACGCTTTCGCACGACCCGCAAGGCCGTCCTGTGCTGACCACGCCGCGGCTGCTGCTTTCGGCGATGGAACCAACCGACGCCCCCGCTGTCGCGTCGCTCGCGGGCGACAAGCGGGTGCATGACATGACGCTCCTGATCCCGCATCCCTACGACGTCCGCCACGCCAGCGAGTGGATCGCGACGCACGCGACCCAGTGGTCGCGGTGGAAACAGGATTGGAGCATGAACTGGGCCATCCGCCGCGAAGGCACCTTGATCGGCGCGATCGGCCTCGTCGGTGCGGCTCACCACAAGCGGGCCGAACTCGGCTACTGGATCGGCGTGCCGTTCTGGGACCAGGGCTTCGCGTCGGAAGCCGCGATCGCGGTGGTCGCGTTCGCGCGTGACCTGCTGAAAGCCAAACGAATCGAAGCGGGCGTCTTCGTCGGCAACGAAGCCTCGCGCCGCGTCCTGCAGAAGTGCGGCCTGCGCGAAGAGTGCATCCGCCGCGCCCGCTACATCAAAAACGACGCCCACGTCGATGAGCACTTCATGGCGGTGGTGTTCGAGTGAATAGGAACCCTTCGCGCGAGCGAAGGGTCGCCGCGGCGTGCCTCTCGACCTTGACATCCAGCCGACCCCACGCTCGCGCGTGGCGTTCTTCTTCACCCGCCCAACCGCTCCGTCCACCTGGACAGATGCTCACGTCGCGTCAGGTCGTACATCAGCGGCGTCACCGTGATGTTGCCCTTCAAAAGCAAGTCCACGTCCGTTCCCGCGTCGCAACTGCGGAAGCCGAGGCCGCTGCCGGTCGCCCAGTAGTACGGCTCGCCGAGCGGGTTCTGCCGCTTCTCGTAGCTGTCCTCCAGCCCGTGCGTGTTCATCGGGCAGACGCGCACCGGCGGCATCGGCCCGCCGGTCTCGGTCACGGGGATGTTGATGGAGAGACACTCGTGCGCGTCGGGCAGGCCGCGGGCGAGGATCATCTCGAGCACCTTGCGTGCGCGGGCGGCGGCGACATCGAACCGCGCCCGACCCTTGCCGAGTTGCAGCGAGACCGCGATGGCGGGAATACCCAGGAACGCGCCCTCGATCGCCGCCGCCACCGTGCCGCTGTAGATGACGTTGATGCCGCAATTCGCGCCGGCGTTCATGCCGCTGATGATGACATCGGGACGCGAGTCCTTTCCGAATCGTTCGGGCCAGAGGTTGGACACCGCGAGCTTCACGCAGTCCGCGGGCCGCCCGTCCACCGCGATGCCGCTCATCCGCGGATTCACCTGCACATCGCTGGTCATCAGCGGCTGGTGGAAGGTCACCCCGTGGCTGGTCGCCGATTGAACCGTGAGCGGCGCGATGGTGACGACCTCGGTGGTCGGCCCGAGCATCGGACCGCCGAAGCGGCCCTCCGTGTCCACGAGCGCCTCGAACAGGTGGGTGATGCCCGGAGCGCGGATGCCGTCGTCGTTGGTGAGCAGGATCTTCATGTCGGACGAGGATATGGACGCAATGACAGATTTCGGATGGAGGATGTCGGATGTGCGCCACTCTCCGGTTGCCACTGCTTGACCTGCTCAGAGGTCAAGCAGTGCGAGGGCGTCCGAGACCAGAGCCGCCGCACGGCTTGGCTCAGAACCACCAGGACGTCGCACTCGATCCTGGATCCGCCCCCCTACATCTGCAACGCCTTGCAGGGTGCCTCGGTAAACCCGTCATGCGAAACATGATTCTGCCGCTGTCGATCGCGTCGGTGCTGACCGCATTCGCCGGGGCCCGGATCGCGCCCGCACCCACCGCGGCACCCACCCCGGCACCCACCCCGGCACCAGCCCCGGCCCCGAACTCCACTCCCGCACCCGCCAAGGCACCCGAAGCCCCCAAGCCGCCGGAGAACGTGCGAGTGGTCGCGGAGATCAGCACCGCGGCCAAGAGCGTGCTGCCCCTGATGACGACCGACGCGGGACGGGACTTCGTGCGCGCGGCCGACGCGCTCCCGCCCCGAGAGATCCGCACCGTGTACCGCGACCGCGAGCGTGGCCTCGCCGTCCCCGAAGCCGAATGGAAGAAACTCGCCCCCGACGAACAGGCGAAGTTCAAGCCGCGGGCGATGGACGAGCGGATGTACTACTACACCGGTTACGGCTCGCCGCTGACGTACGCCCGGATGCTGGACCTGCTCGGAACCCACGGCGTCACATCGTGGAAGGGCAAACGCGTCCTGGACTTCGGCAACGCCGCCATCGGCCACCTCCGCATGCTCGCCAGCCTCGGCGCCGACGCCCAGGGCGTGGACGTCGAGCCGCTCTGGGCATCGATGTACACCCAGCCCGACGATCAAGGGGAGGTCCCCGCGGCGGCGACGAGCGCCGGCGCCCCGGGCAACGTCAATGTCCACGTCGGCCGCTGGCCCGCCGAGAAGAAGGTCGCCGATGCCATCGGCGGTGGGTACGACATCTTCCTCAGCAAGAACACGCTCAAGTACGGCTACATCCACCCGAGGCGCGAAACCGAGAAGCGATTCCTCGTCGATCTCGGCGTCGACGACGCGGCATTCCTCAAGGCCGTGCACGACGCCCTCAAGCCCGGTGGCCTCGCCATCATCTACAACATCTCACCCGCCCAGGCGCCCGCCGACAAGCCCTACATCCCCTGGGCCGACGGCGAGTTCCCCTTCGCCAGGGACCTCACCGAGAACGCCGGCTTCGAGATCCTCGCATGGAACGTGATCGACGATGAGATCTGCCACAAACTCTGGCCGTACATCGCGGGCGACACCAAGAGCACGCCGGAGCAACTGAAGGCGACGATCTTCACGCACTACACGATCCTGCGCAAGCGCCAGTAGGACCGGCCTCCGGCCGGTCGGCGAGCGGTCGGTCCGCGTTGAGTTCCACTTGCCAAACGAAAGAGACCGGCCGGAGGCCGGTCCCACTGGTCGCTTGTGAACACGTTCGGCTACGCCGCCTCAACGCGGCCGAAGCTCAGCCACTTCCGAAGCCCCGAAGTGTCCGACTGCTTCGGGCTTCGCCCCGCGACGATGTCGCGGGCTTCGCGCAGCGTCGGAGCGATCTGCAGCGTGCGGTGCAGGCCGGTGTCCTTCAGGAAGGCGTGCAGCTCCTTCGACAGCCCGCAGATGCACAGCCGCCCGCCCACCCGGCTGCATTGCCCGCCGATGGCGATCATGGTGTTGATCCAGGCGCACGAAAAGTCGCGCACCTGCGAGAGATCCAGCACCAGCTTGCCCGCCGTGAGCCGCGCCAGCGAGATGAGCTCGGGCTGCAGTTGCTCGGCGTGCGTCTCGCGGAGGCTCGGCTCCCGCAGCGTCACGATCGCCGCGTCGCTCAGTCGCTCCACGGACAGATACCGATCAGAAGAAGGCCCCGGCGGCGGCGCCGCCGTGCGAAGAGGCCGATCGCCGGAAGCCGCCGCCCGACCCGGGGCCATCGATGGACCCACCGCCCCGTGTGCATCAGTTTGCCCGCCGCGCTCCGAAGCGTTGGGTGAAGAACCGGGCTGCAGGTTTCCGTGCGAGCCGGCCGAATTTTCATGATTCTCGTTCGCGAAGATATCCATTGTCCCTCCCGGGCGTCCGCCCTTCCCCTTGACGGTCGTCATTGATCGATTCCCCGAACGGCTCATGCGGAACTCCTGCTGAAGGCCCTGCCGTCGGGTTGGCTCCTCCAAAGAACCAAAACACCGACGCACTGTGCAACCCCGGAACGGCTCGATCCGCGATCCAGACCCGCGGTTCGGCAAGTTGTGCCGTCTGTGCGGTCTATCCGGACAATCGCCCCCGCTTTGAGTACGTCCACCCGCGGGCCCGAATGCCCGTCGCCGGGCGCGAACCCGACAGGGCACCTGATCGCTACACGGGCCCCCCGGATTGCCCCGCCCCGCCAACGCCATCAGGCCGCTAGCCTCGTGCGTGGCGGGCTTGGGGAACGCCCGGTCTGGGGGGCGACTGGATCGGCGATCGACTCGCCCCAATCGAGTACGCTGCGAAAAATCGACGCACTTTCTCGGACGCTCGTACGAACCGCTTCCACACGACGAAACCATGATCAGCATCCGCAAGATCAGCAAGCGTTACGGCTCGGGGACCGGCATCCTCGCCGTGGACAATGTCAGCCTCGAGATCGGCCCCGGTGAAGTCCTGGGCTTCCTCGGACCCAACGGCGCCGGCAAGTCCACGACCATGAAGATGGTCACGGGCTTCCTGACCCCCACCAGCGGCACCGCCCTGGTGTGCGGGCGCGACGTCGTTGAGGACCCGGTCGGCGTGAAGTCCGCGATCGGCTACCTCCCCGAAGGCGCGCCGAACTATCCGGACATGAGCGTGCGCTCGTTCCTGGACTTCATCGCCCAGGTCCGGGGGTTCAGCGGCGCGGAGAAGCAGCGCCGCATCGACACGGTCGTCGATCGAGTACAACTCCGCGGGGTGCTCCGCCAGCCCATCGAGACGCTCTCCAAGGGCTTCAAGCGCCGCGTCGGCCTCGCCCAGTCCATGCTGCACGACCCGCTGGTGCTCATCCTCGACGAACCCACCGACGGGCTGGACCCCAACCAGAAGCACGAGGTCCGCAACGTGATCCGGGCGCTCGCGACCTCGACCGACCACCAGAGCAGCGGACGCGCCGTCGTGCTGAGCACGCACATCCTTGAAGAAGTCGAAGCCGTCTGCACCCGGGCCGTGATCATCGCCAAGGGCAAGGTGCTGGTGGACGGCACGCCCGCCGAGCTTCGGGCGATGAGCAAGTACCACAACGCGGTGACGCTGACCGTCGTGCCCCCCTCCGGTCCGGGCGGCGAGCCGCAGAGCGTCGCAAAGGACCTCGGCGATCTCAAGTGGGTCGCGTCGGTCGAGGACCGCGGCGTCGTGCACGTTCCGGTGTCGCCGGCCGGCCCGGGCGGGCCGAGACAGACGCTCACGCTGGTGCCCAAGGGTGGCCGCCCGCTGCTCGCGGACGTCGCGGGCTACTGCAAGGGCAAGGGCTGGACGGTCGAGACCATCGCGGTGGAAGCCGGCCGCCTCGACGACGTCTTCCGGACACTCACCACCAAAGACAACACCAAGGACTCCACCAACAAAGTCGCTGAACCCGTCGGAGGTGCGGCATGAAGGGCCTTCTCCCCGTCTTCAAGCGTGAGCTCTCGGGCTACTTCACCACCCCCGTCGCGCTCGTCTTCATCGTCATCTTCCTCTTCCTCGCCGGCGTCTTCACGTTCAACCTCGGCGCCTACTTCGAGCGCGGCCAGGCCGACATGGTCGTCTTCTTCAACTTCCACCCGTGGCTGTACCTGTTCCTGATCCCCGCCGTGTCGATGCGATTGTGGGCGGAAGAACGCAAGAGCGGCACGATCGAGCTTCTGCTCACGCTGCCCATCTCGCTCTCGGCGGCGGTCGTCGGCAAGTTCCTCGCGGCGTGGGCCTTCGCGGGCATCGCGCTCGCGCTCACGTTCCCGCTGTGGATCACCACCAACTACCTCGGCTCGCCCGACAACGGCGTGATCCTCGCCGGCTACCTCGGCAGCCTGCTCATGGCCGGCGCGTTCCTCGCCATCGGCTCGTGCATCAGCGCCAGCACCAAGAGCCAGGTCATTGCCTTCATCATCTCCGTCGTCATCTGCCTGCTCTTCATGCTCGCGGGCATCCGCGAGGTGCAGGGCTTCCTGGCCGACTGGCTGCCGGTGCAGGCTGTGCAGGTGCTGGGAGGCTTCAGCTTCCTCACCCGCTTTGAAGCCATCAGCCGCGGCGTGCTCGACGCCCGCGACGTGCTCTTCTTCGCCTCCATGATCGGCGTCTTCGTGGCCGCGACGGGTATCGTCGTGAACATGAAGAAGGCCGTCTGATCAACGCCGCCTTGTTCCCTGCTCAGCTGCTCTCCTGCTCCCCTTCTCCCCTCCTGCTTCCGAGACCCACCCATGACCGCTCGCTTCACCGGCACTCTCTCGCTGCTCCTGCTCGCGGTGCTGCTCGTCGCGATCAACGTGCTCGCGGGCCTCGCGTTCCGCTCGACGCGGCTCGACCTGACCGAGAGCAAGCTCTACACGCTCACCGAGGGCTCCAAGAAGATCGCCAGCAGCCCGCCCGAGCCGATCACGATCACCTTCTATAACTCGCAGAAGGCCAGCCGCGGCCGGCCGCAGGTTGAGAACATCGCCCGGCGCATCAGCGACCTGCTCGACGAGTTCGCCCGCGCCTCCAACGGCAAGATCAAGATCCGCACCATCGACCCCGAAGCCTTCAGCGAGGAAGAAGACCAGGCCGTGCAGAACGGACTGGTCGGCATCCCCGCCGGCGGCGAGACGATCTACCTGGGCCTCGTCGCCACCAACACCATCGGCGGCAAGGAAACCATCCCGCTCTTTGACATCAACAACGAACGCTTCCTCGAGTACGACGTCGCCCGCCTCATCCAGTCGCTCTCGATGACCAAGAAGCCGGTCGTCAGCATCATCTCCAGCGTCAACATGGACGGCGGCTTCGCGATGGACCCGCAGACCGGCCGCCCGATGCAGCGTCGGCCCTGGGGCGTCATGCGTGAGATGAAGTCGCTCTACGACGTCCGCGTGCTCAGCGGCGACTCGGTCGCGATTCCGCCGGAGACTTCGACGCTTCTGATCGTGCACCCCAAAAACCTCACGCCCAAGAACCAGTTCGCGATCGATCAGTGGGTCCTCGCGGGCGGGCGCACCATCGTGTTCGTCGATCCCATCTTCGAGCAGGACGAAGCCCAGCCCGCCGGTCAGGGTCAGACCCCCGACCGCTCGTCCAACCTCGAGAACCTGTTCAACGCCTGGGGCGTGCAGTTCACCACGGCGTCGCTCGTCGCCGACGCCGACCTGGGCATCCGCATCAACGCGGGGCAGCAAGGCCAGCGCGGGCAGCAGGTGATCTTCCCGCCGTGGATCACCGTCGACAAGCGCGGCCTGGTCGCCACCGACCCCGCCACCGGCAAGGTGAACACCGTGAACTTCGCCACCGCGGGGTTCCTGACCCGCAAGACGCCCGAGACGCCCAAGGAAGGCGAGGCCGCCCCCAGGGACGAGATGATCTTCACACCGATCATCCAGAGCACGACCAACTCGCAGCTTCTGAACCCGACGGCCCTGATCGCCATCACCGATCCGGCCTCGATCATCGCCAACTTCCAGCCCAGCGGCAATCAGTACGCCATCGCCGCCCGCCTGAGCGGCACGCTCACCACCGCGTTCCCCAACGGCGATCCGGCGGCGGCGGAAACCGACACCGCCGGGCCCAACCCGCCGCCCAAGGCCGACGCGCTGAAGAAGTCGGCCAAGGAAGCCAGCGTGCTCATCGTCGCCGACGTCGACGTGCTCACCGATCGCATGTGGACGCGGGAGCAGATGCTCGGCGGCATCAGCCTCGGCGCTCAGAAGATCGGCGACAACCTCGACTTCCTCACCACCTGCCTCGACATCAACGCCGGCTCGGGCGACCTGCTGGGAGTCCGCGCCCGCGGCGACTTCTTCCGCCCCTTCACCCGCGTCGAGGCCATCCAGCGCGAGGCCGAGCGCCAGTTCCGGGCCGAGCAGGACCGGCTGAAGCAGAAACTGAGCGAAACCGAACAGAAGATCGCCGAGATCCAGCGGAAGGATCCCAACGCCACCGACAAGGACGGCTTCATCGTCCTCACCAAGGAGCAGGAAGCCGAGATCCTGAAGTTCCGCGAGGAACAGGTGGAAACCCGCAAGCAGCTCCGCAACGTGCAGTTCAACCTCCGCCGCGACGTGGAGAGCCTGGGCACGTGGATCAAGGTCATCAACGTCGGCGCCGTGCCGGTCGCGGTGATGCTCATCGCGCTGGTGTGGGGCGTGGCCCGGGCGCTATCGCGGAGAGCGAACGCGGGGTGATAGCGAGGGGTCAAGCATCGCACCGCGGAGGACGCGGAGAACGCAGAGGAAGGCGTTTCTGTCGAGAACAAATGGGACAGCGAGCAGAGAAGAGAATCAGCGCCTTGCTTCGGGCTTGCCCCTTCTGTCTCTCTCCGCGTCCTCAGCGTCCTCCGCGGTGAATGGCCTTTCTGTTTCGAAGGACTTTCGGAAGTCGTGAGAACCCGACCATGAGCAGCAACTTCAAGACTCTGCTGATCGTCACCGGTGCCGCTGTCGGCCTGACGCTCGCGGTGATTTCCCTGAACTCGAAGCCCAGCGCCGCGAATGACGGCGGCCCGGCCCTGCCCGCGCTC
>ERZ1066128.414-NODE-414-length-17988-cov-8.706630_pt1 | contig 17988 bp, 11 predicted proteins | sample MGYA00382775_ERZ1066128 | MGnify/ENA primary metagenome ERZ1066128 (study PRJEB33369, sample SAMEA5778358) | biofilm metagenome | biome: Industrial cooling water; feature: Water cooling tower basin; material: Biofilm | place: United Arab Emirates | collected...
GCGTCGTCGCTAGCTTCGGCGTCGGTCTGGGCGATATCGGCCTCGGCGCGGCGCTGCGTGCCGCGGGCACGGCGGATGTCGATGCTGGTGCGCAGGGCGCACGCGTGCAGCCACGCGGCGACGTTCGAACGAATCTCGCCAGCGCGGCGGGCGAGCTTGAGGAAGGTCTCCTGAGCCGCGTCCTCGGCGTCGGTCGAGGACTTCATCACCCTCTGGCAGGTGTGGACGACCATGGACTGATAACGGTGGACGAGGACTTCGAAGGCGCGGGGGTCGCCGGCCTTGGCGTAGCGATCGAGGGCCGCGGCGTCGTCGAGGACGAGGACTTCCCCGGTAGAAAGCCGGGGGAGCAGGTTGCTTGCGATGGAGCGGATGATCCGGGTCATGTGGGCTTCCTTTCACGATAGTCGGAAGCGGAAGACCCGGATTGCGCGCCACAGTGACGGAATCTGCCACCGGGTCTGGGCGCAACGAAAAGCCCCGAGGCGGAAGGCCTCGGGGCTTGGGGTTGTCACGAGATCACGAACCGATCACTTCTTGCCGTACATGATCGCGGCCTGAGCCGCGGCCAGACGCGCGATTGGCACGCGGAAGGGCGAGCAGGAGACATAGTCCATGCCGACCTTGTGGCAGAAGTGGACCGACTTGGGGTCGCCGCCGTGCTCGCCGCAGATGCCGACCTTGAGGTCGGCCTTGACGCCGCGGCCCTTGGTGACGCCCATATCGACGAGCTGGCCGACGCCGCTCTGGTCGAGCGAGACGAAGGGGTCGCCGGGCAGGATCTCGCGCGAGAGGTAGTCGGGAAGGAAGGTGCCGATGTCGTCGCGGGAGAAGCCGAAGGTCATCTGGGTGAGGTCGTTGGTGCCGAAGGAGAAGAAGTCGGCGGACTCGGCGATCTCGTTGGCGGTGAGGGCCGCACGCGGGATCTCGATCATGGTGCCGATCTTGATGTCGAGGCGGGGCTTGTAGTCCTGCTCTTCCTTGACCTTGGCGATGGTCGCCTCGACCTCGGAACGCAGCACCGCGAGCTCCTTCTTGGTGCCCACGAGCGGGATCATGATCTCGGGGAGGGCCTTGATGTTGCTGCGGATGCAGTCGATGGTGGCCTCGACGATCGCGGTGACCTGCATCACCAGGATCTCGGGGTAGGTGACGCAGAGGCGGCAGCCGCGGTGGCCGAGCATCGGGTTGGCCTCGTGCAGGGCGCTGACGCGCTGCTTGACGCGCTCGAGCGAGATGCCCATGAGCTTGGCCATGTCGGCCTGGCTCTTGTCATCGTGCGGGAGGAACTCGTGCAGCGGCGGGTCGATCAGGCGGATGGTGACGGGCTGGCCCTTCATGGCCTTGAAGATGCCCATGAAGTCATCGCGCTGATAGGGCAGGAGCTTGTTGAGCGCCTTCACCCGGTCGTCCTTCGTGGTCGAGAGGATCATCTCGCGCATCGCCTTGATGCGGTCGCCCTCGAAGAACATGTGCTCGGTGCGGCACAGGCCAATGCCTTCGGCGCCGAAGTCACGGCCGCGCTGGGCGTCTTCCGGCGTGTCGGCGTTGGTGCGGACGCCGATGGTGCGGTACTTGTCGGCCCACTTCATGATCGTTGCGAAGTCGCCGGAGAGCTTGGGCTCGACGGTCGGGACGGGTCCGAACATGACTTCGCCGGTGGTGCCGTCGATGGAGATGATGTGGTCGCGGCCGTAGACCTTGCCGTTGCACTTCATGGTGCCGCTGGCGGGGTCGATGTGCAGTTCGCCGGCGCCGACGACGCAACACTTGCCCCAGCCGCAGGCGACGACCGCCGCGTGGCTGGTGCGGCCGCCGGTACTGGTGAGAATGCCGGCGGCGGAGTGCATGCCCTCGACGTCCTCGGGGCTGGTTTCCTTGCGGACGAGGATGACTTTCTCACCCTTGTGGGCACGCTCGACGGCCTCGGCGGCGGTGAAGGCGAGCTTGCCGACGGCGGCGCCGGGCGAGGCCGGGATGCCGCGGGTGATGATCTCGACGCCCTTCTTCTTGGTGTTGTCGAAGGAGGGGAGCAGGAGCTGGGTGAGATCGCCGGCGGGGATGCGGACGATCGCCGTCTTCTCGTCGATGAGGCGTTCCTTCACCATGTCGCACGCGACCTTGACCGCGGCGCTGCCGGCGCGCTTGCCGGTGCGGGTCTGCAGCATGTAGAGCGTGCCGCGCTCGATGGTGAACTCGATGTCCTGCATGTCCTTGTAGTGCTTCTCAAGCTTCTGCTTGATCTTGAGAAGCTGCTGGTAGACCTGCTTGTTCCACTTGGGCATCTCGTCGACGGGCAGCGGCGTGCGGATGCCGGCGACGACGTCCTCGCCCTGGGCGTTGATGAGGTACTCGCCGTAGAAGTGGTTCTCGCCGGTGGCGGGGTTGCGGGTAAAGGCGACGCCGGTGCCCGAGTCGTCACCCATGTTGCCGTAGACCATCGACTGGATGTTCACGGCGGTGCCGTTGAGGCCCTGGATGCCGGCGATGCGGCGGTAGGAGACGGCGCGCTCGCCGTTCCAGCTCTTGAAGACGGCCTCGATGGCCAGTTCGAGCTGCTTGAAGGGGTTCTGCGGGAAGTCCTCGCCGACGTGGCGGCGGTAGACGTTCTTGTACTCGGTGCAGAGCTCGACGATGCCGGCCTCCGGAACGTCGGTGTCCTCGGTGACCTTGTACTTGGCCTTGACGGCCTTGAACGCGTCCTCGAAGTGGTGGTGATCGACGCCCATCACGACGTCGCCGAACATGTTGATGAGGCGGCGGTAGGCGTCGAACGCGAAGCGGCGGTTCTTGGTGCTGTGGGCCAGACCCTCGACGGCGGCATCGGTGAGGCCGAGGTTAAGAATCGTGTCCATCATGCCGGGCATCGACACGGCGGCGCCGGAGCGGACCGAGACGAGCAGCGGATTGGCGTTGTCACCGAACTTCTTGCCCAGCTCCTTCTCGAGCATGGCGATGTTCTTGTGGACCTCGTTCATGAGGCCGTGGGGCAGACGCATGCCGGCCTTGTAGTACGCGGCGCAGGTGTCGGTGGTGATGGTGAAGCCGGGGGGAACGGGCAGGCCGATGCTGGTCATGTCGGCGAGGTTCGCGCCCTTGCCGCCCAGGAGCACCTTCATGTTGGCCTCGCCCTCGGTCTTGGTCTTGCCGAAGTAGTAGACCATCTTGCCGGGCTTGGACCGCAGCGTGGGCGTGGGGCCGACGCCGAGGCCGGCGATCTTCTTTGAGGATTTCTTGTTCTTGAGGCTAACGGGCTTGGGCATTGTGCTCATGTCCTTTGCTCACTGAATGTCGCGAACGACGTTCGCGGTTGGTGCTCGACGCGGCGCCGGCTCGCGGCACTCCTGCGGCCTCTTCGCCGCCGGTCACGATCCCTAGCCCGAACAGAGTCCGAGCCGAGAGGATGCGGGTCCGATGCATGTGGCGAAAAGACAGAGATTCTAGGTCGCGCAAACGCGGCAGACGAGGGGTGGCAGGGGCTTGGGATGCCGTATTTTCGCGTGGGAACGGAGTTTGGGGGCAGGCGCCCCCCCGCCCGCGGCGATTCGCGGGCGATTCCGGATCGCTGGGTTGGGGCGCGGGCCAGGGCGGGCGGGGCAGGTGGCCGCACGGATGATGGTCGATCCGACGGCCCTCGATGCCGCCAACACTCTCGCGTGACTGTTCCCGTTGAACACGCGGCGGCGGTGGAGCGTTGGCCGAGCACACGCGGCCTGGCGGCGATGTGCTTTGGCGTCGGGGGCGAATCGCTGCTGCTGGGCGAACCGGGTGTGCGGCGGGTTGCGCTGGCGGAGACCGACGTCGTGCCGCTGCTGCGTGAGCTTGCATCGCATCGTCCGCCCCACCACCACGGCGCGGCGACGGGTGGCGGCGGCTGGCTCGGTTGGATCAGTTACGACGCGGGACGGGTGCTGGAGCCCAGCGTGGAGCACTGGCACGCCGCGGAGCGAGGGGCAACGCGCGGACACGCCGCAAGCGATCGGGCGCTGCCGCTGGCGGAGTTTGTGCGGATCGATCGCGGCGTGATCGTGCACGCCGGACGACCGGCGCCGCTCGGCGATGATGCGTTGGAGTGCACGGACGCTGCCGATGGCGGAACACAGGCGTCGGGATTCCGCGTGGGTGACGTGCGACGGATCAACGCCTCGGACTTCGAGCGGCGCTGCGCCCGGGTCATCGAGTACATCCGCGCGGGCGATGTGTACCAGGTCAATCTCGCGCACCGGATGGAGTGCGCGTTTGAGGGTTCGGCGCGGGGGCTCTTTGCCGCGATGCTGCGCACGGCTCGGCCGTGGCACGGCGCGTACTTCGAGGGTGATGGCTACGCGATCGCGAGCGCGAGTCCGGAGTTGTTCCTGGAGGTGGATACCGATGGACGCGTGATCACACGCCCGATGAAGGGAACGCGGCCGGCGGCCGGTGCGGCGATGCATCGCGATCTGGCGGAGAGCGCGAAGGATCAGGCCGAGCTGGCGATGATCGTGGATCTGATGCGCAACGACCTCGGACGTGTGTGCGTGCCGGGGTCGATGCGGGTGGACGTGCCTCGGACGATCGAGCGGCACGACTCGGGCGTGCTGCAGGCGACGGCAACGGTTTCCGGCCTGCTCGGTCCGCGCGTCTCTCGCTTCGATGTGTTGCGGGCGACGTTTCCGGCCGGCAGCGTGACGGGCGCACCGAAGGTGCGGGCGATGCAGATCATCGATGCACTGGAACCCGTGCGGCGGGGTCCGTACTGCGGCAGCATGGTGTGGCTCGGGGACGATGGGTCGATGAAGGCGACGGTGCTGATCCGTACTGCCGTCGTCTCCGGGGGCGGCAGTTTGTTTGGGGGCGGGGCCTTCCAGGCCCCGAGGTTGACCGGGGGCGGGGCCTTCCAGGCCCCGCCGGGCACCGCTGTTCATGGACCCGCGCCCGCGGCGGATGGGACGCCCGTTGCGTCAACGCCGGTGCGCATGGACTACAGCGTCGGCGCCGGCATCGTGGCCGACAGCATGCCGGAGCAGGAATGGCGGGAGACGCTGGACAAGGCGGCACTTCTCGCAAACCTCTCGTCGTGGCGACGCCCGTACGAATCGCCGTCATAACGCGGGAACCGCGCGATCGATTCGACCGAATCTCAGTGACACGGGGGTCGCGGGAACCATCAGAATGAGCACGAGAATTGTCTGCGCGGCGGTCGGCATGACCGCGATGTTCTGCTGGGCTTCTCAAGGTCAAGTGGTACCGAAGCATCGCGATCTGTTGGTCGGAATCAGTTCCGGCAGCTTCGGCTCGATCTATGTCATCGATTCCGAATCCGGCGCGATCCGTGGACTGTTCTCCGGCTTGGGACCAACAAGTTCGTGGCCGCCGCCGAGCCGCGGTGACGGGCCGGGCCTCGGCCGCACGTTCGTCCAGGTCGTCACCACCCGATCCGGCCGGATTCTCGCGAGCTCGGCATCACCCAGCCTGCCGGTGATCGAGTTGAATCCGCTCACGGGAGACAGATCGCCTCTTTCGGTCACCGTCAGCGGCAATCCACACGGCGCGACGGTCCTCACACAGATCGATCAACGAACCTTTCTTCTCGGCGCAAGCACTCCAAGCTCGAGCGTCGCACCACAGCCCGACCTCTTGCGGGTCGATCTGGGGAGTTCATCCTGGACTCGAATCTTCGGCGGATTGGTGGGCGATGGACCGGTGATCCAGTACATCAATGCGGCCGCGATCGTGGACCGCGGCCACGCGTATCTCAGCGAGTACTCGATCAGCGGCGATACGGCGCTGTACCGGGTCGACCTACAAACTGGGCGTCGCGAGATCGTCTCGCTGCTCGGCCGCACGCCAGCGGTTCGGACCATCATCGCTGGAGGAGTCCTTCAGCCGAGCACGACAGCCTTCGGACCGGACGGCTTCGGCGTCGGCCCGGCTGGAAACTCCACGGCTTACCCGGTCACGGTCTTCGAAGGGCGGATTCTCACTTCGGTCGGCTCGCAGCCGACACCGAGCACCTACGCGGGTGGCGTGATTGAGGTGGACGCGTCGAACGGCAACCGGAGCTTGCTGATCGGTCGGGCACTTCTGAATGGGCAGGTTGTATCTGCGCCCGCGGCTCCTGGATTACCTTCAGAGATTCAGAATGTCAGCGCCATGATGCGAGCGCCCTCCGGTGAACTGCTGTTGGCGATCGGCTTCTCAACATCGCAGTTGATCGCATGGGACCCGAGCACGAGCACCGGTCGCTTGCTGACCGATTTTTCCTCCCAGTTCAGCCCGCAGACACTTCCGAATCTGCGCATCCGCTCCATCGCCGGGTTTACCAACTGTCCCGCCGACGTGAACCTCGACGGCATCGCCGATGATTCGGACTTCTCTCCCTTTGCGGTCGCGTACTCGATCGGAGACTGCGTTGACGCCGCGATGCCGCTTCCGTGCCCGAGCGACCTGAACGGCGACGGCGTGGTTGACGACGCCGACTTCACCATCTTCTTGAGCGGCTACGACCGGCTGCTCTGCGACTGAGGTTCGAACCCACGCGAGAGGCTGTGATCAGGGGACCTCCGCGTTCACGCGGCGGCGTCGCGATGCCGCTTCACCGCCGATCCGCGGTGCATGGCACCCGGTCCTCGCACTTCTCGGACTTTGCGCCTTCAATTTGTGCCGTCTGACGAACCCGGAAAACCATGTGGCGGCCGGGTTTGGGCGTTGATCCGAACGCCGTGTTCAGGACGCCCGATAGATCTCGGGATGCCGCCCGCGTGGGCGGACACCGGGTAAGTGTGCCGCATCGCGTGACGACGACCGTGACCAACACCGCCTCTCAAACCGACCCAACGGCGGTGATGCCGCGGGTGGCCGATGCGCTCGTTGTTGTCTTGGGAGGACAGCAGTCGCTCTCCGAATGGCAGCGGACGGGCACGATCAGCCGTGAGCTTGCGCTCTATCAGACGCTGGCCAAGGGTTATGGCGAGATGATCTTCGTGAGCTGCTCGGGGAAGGACGACCAGCGGGTCGCCCGCAATCTCGAGCTGGGGGCGCGGGTGATCCCCCTCGGCGGGTGTGATGTGGCGCACGCCGCCGAGGCGGTGGCGGCGATGCTGGACGGCACGGGCCCGAGCGGATCCCCGCTGCGATCGGCGACGGTCGTTACCGATGAGCTTGTCGTCGGAATGCTCCCGGTGGCGATCGCATCGCGGCTGCGCGTCGCGGGGGTCGAGGTCGCACTGGTCGCCCGCGGCGGGTCGCTCGCGTCGCGCTTCCTCGCCCATGATCTGGGCGGGCACTCCGTGCCGGCGCGCACGGCGGCGGCGGCGGAACGTCTGCTGGTGACCAGCGCGGATCTCGTCGTCGGCACCACGCTGACCATGGTTGAGGATCTGATCTGGCGCGACTCGATCGACCGGCGTCACACCGCCGTCGTTCCCAGCCACGTGATCAGCATCCCCGAGCAGGAGACGGCGCGAGAGAACAACCGGATCGTGTTCTGCGGTCCGCTGATCGGACGCAAACGCGTCGATCTGCTGATCCGCGCGATCGCGATGCTTCCCGAACCGTGGAACACTACGGCCGTGCTCGATGTCATCGGCGACGGGCCCGAGGCGGCGGCGCTCAAGGCGCTGTCGCTCGAACTGGGGGTCAACGCGATCTTCCACGGCTGGATGTCGCACCAGTGGGTGCTGCAGAAGATGGCGACGTGCGCGATCTACGCCGACGCGTCGGCGCTCGAGAACCATCCCAGGCCCATTCTCGACGCGATGAGCACCGGCGCGGCCCTGGTGGTGGCCGACATCGCCGCGATGCGGGATCTGATCCAGACCGGCGTCACCGGGCTGCGAGCGCCGCCGACGCCGGAGGCGATGGCGCAGACGATCGAGGGCCTGCTGCAGGACGATGATTGGCGGCGCACGCTCGGCGCTGGGGCCGCCAACCACGTGCGCGAGATTCACGCCATCGAGAAGGTCGTGCCCCAGCACCTGGCGGCGCACAAGCTCGCCCATGAGCTCGCGGCGACTCGCCCCAACCCGATCTCGCGCCTGCGCGACATCCGGCTGCTGGTCTGCGATTTCGACGGCGTCTTCACCGACAATCGCGTGTTCACCGATCAGAACGGCGTTGAAACGGTGGCCTGCTCCCGCGGCGACGGCATGGGTCTCGAGATGCTCCGCAAGAGCGGCTTGTCGATTTTCGTGCTCAGCAAAGAGGTCAATCCCGTCGTCACCGCACGCTGCAACAAGCTCAAGCTCGAGTGCATGCAGGGCGTGAACGACAAGCTGCCGGCGCTGCAGAAACTCGCGCAGGAACGCGGATTCAACGCCCGCGAGATCGCGTACCTGGGCAACGACACCAACGACCTCGGCCCGCTGTCGTGGGTCGGTCTGCCGTGCGTCGTCGCCGACGTCCATCCGGATGTGCTGCCCACGCTGCAGCGGCCCGGAACGCTCGTGCTGTCCAAGCTCGGCGGCTACGGCGCCGTGCGGGAACTGTGCGACATGCTTCGTGCGGCTCGTTCGTAACGCGGGGGCGGGGCCTTCCAGGGCCCGGCGCATGCATCCGATCAACATCAGTGGAACCGGCCTCCGGCCGGCCAACGAGCCGTTGGCAGCACTGTGATTCCCGATGCAAACGAAGCGGACCGACCGGAGGCCGGTCCCACTGGTGCTTGACGGCGGGGCCTGGAAGGACCCGCCCCCACCAGGACGGCTCGGACCGGCTGGAAGCCGGTCCCACTGATGAATGAAAACACCCCGCGGTCGAGAGGCCGCGGGGCGTGTCAGAAATTCGTGTGGACCACCCACACGATGTGTCCTCGTGTTGGATCAATCGGTTGCGATTGCGCGGACTACCACTTCACGAAGCCGTCGTCGATGACGATGACGCCGCCGGGGTAGTTGGCGTCGTCGACGCTCACGCTGACGATGCGCCCGGTGGCTTTTCCGATGAATCCTTTCGGCGGGTCCTTGGAATCACCGGCGCCGCGGATGAGGATCGTCGGTCGGTAGCCGTTCTCGAGCGATTCGGTGGCGCGGGCGCGGATCTCGCGTACGCCGCCGACTTCCTGAACGCCCTCGAACTTCACATCCCACGCCTGGGCGAGGGTCTTGCCGAGGAACTGCTCGGCTTTTTCGCTGCGTGCATCGCCGGCCTGGGATCGGATCTCACGCACGATCTGCGTGGCGGTGACGCCCTGATCCATCGTGCCGCTGATGTTCGAGGCGCGGTACACGGTCGCGGGCGGCGCGACGACTTCCTTGACCTCGATCTTCTGCTCGACGATCGGTTGCTGCACGATGGTGCGTTCGATCACGCGCTCTTCGGTGCGGGGCGTGCCCACGTAGGTGACGACCGACTGTCGCTCGACGACGGGCTGCTGCACAACGGTGACGTTCTCGACGACGCGTGCCGGTGCGGAGTCCCAGTCCTTCCAGTGCGGGGCGCGGCTGACGGGGCGGGCGTAGACAACATCGGTGTCGAACGCGCTGCCGGTGCCGTAAAAGGTGCGGACCGAGGTTCCGCCGTAGGACGAGCGGGTGGAGGAGTAGGACGTGTAGGACACTCGGGGCGTGTCGTAGTAGACGGGCGGCGCGACCACGACAGGGGGCGGGCACGGGGCGACGTAGACGGGCCGGGCTACATAGACCGGGCGGGGCGGCGGGCAGGGCGCGACGTAGACCGGTCGCGACCAGCCGTGGCTGTACCGCTTGGAGCCGGCATATCCCCAGCCCGGACGCGGGCCGCAGGAATCGCCGCTGGAGATCGAGAAGGAGAACGACGAGCGTCGGTGCTCCGCGCTCGCCGAGCCGGCGAAGGCGACGAGAGCCGCGACAGCGCCGAGGACCCACACGCGACCAGGAACCGTCTCGCGATGCGTGCGCGTGCGAACGCCGGTGCGAGACACCTCCGACCCGACTTGCCTGCTCATGGCTGGGACTCACAAACCGCTCTACCGATCGTTCCCTCCGGGGAGTCGGCGCGGTCGCTCGTACACAGCAAGATACGTGGACGGTCGGCGCCGGTTTGCGAAAATCGCGGAAAAGTTAGTACCTAGAAACAAATCGATCTTAAAGTCCTATAATATCGTGCTCAGATCGATTTCAGTCGCCGAAGTCGGCGTTCTGGAGGGTCTGAGAACCGAGTGCTTGCGATGAGGTTGTTGACAGCGACAGCAAGTGCGATTATTGTTTCGACGACTATCGTTCTTTCGACCCTCTGTGTCACGTCCCGGGGATGTGCCGAGGGGCTTCGACGCATGGGCTGAAGTTCTCTGGTTTCTTCGTGATCACGTCCGAGCTGCTGATGTCTCCGACCCGCACCGCCAACACGAAGTCGAAGGGGCTTGCCGCGGAGATCGGCAAGACCGGTCCGTTTCAGTCGCTGACGCAGGAGGCGTATCTCAATCTGATCCGCACGGCGGCGATTCTCTCCAATCAACTGGAGCGGCTCTTCAGAACGCGTGGTCTTTCGGAGAGCACGTACAACATCCTGCGGATCCTGCGCGGCGTGGCCGGGATGCAGGGCGTCGGGGCCGCGAAGTACGGCGATGATCGCGCCCGCCCGGGGCTGCCGCTGACGGAGATCGGCGAACGCATGATCGCCCCGGTGCCGGATGTGACGCGCCTGATCGATCGTCTCGAGCAACTGACGTTCGCCACGCGTCGCCGGTGCGACAAGGACCGACGTGTGATCTACGCGTGCATCACCAACGCGGGGCTGGACGTGCTCCGCGAGTTCGACGACGCCGTGATGGAAATGCACGATGCGCATCTGGGTCATATGACCCAGGAGGAGCTCGAGCAGATGAGCACGCTGCTGGAGAAGGCGCGTGTTTCCGCGACGAAGCGGCGGAGCGATGAGACATCGAAGGCAACAGGAGAAGGTCGATGACGAAGATCGCGATTGTGTATCACAGCGGATACGGGCACACCAAGGTCGTCGCGGAGTGTGTGGCGGCGGGCGCGAAAGGCGTGGCGGGCAGCGAGGTCTCGATCATTGCGGTCGGAGAGCTTCCGCCTCCGGACAAGGATCGCAAGCTGGGCGGTCGATGGGATGAACTGGCGAAGGCCGATGCGATCATCTTCGGCGCGCCGACGTACATGGGCTCGCTGTCGGCCGAGTTCAAGAAGTTCATGGAATCGTCGGCGGGCCTGTGGTTCACGCAGGCATGGAAGGACAAGGTTGCGGGCGGCTTTACCAACTCGGGCAGCATGTCGGGCGACAAGCTGAACGCGTTGTTCCAGCTCGCGATCTTCGCGGGTCAGCACAGCATGATCTGGGTGAGCACGGGCATGGTGGGCGGGCAGCCCGCCGGCGCGCCGGACGCGTTGAACCGGATCTCTTCGCAGCTCGGCGTGATGACGCAGAGCGACCAGGCGTCGCCCGAGGTGACGCCGCCGAAGGGCGATCGCGCCACGGCCGAGGCGTACGGCAAGCGGGTGGCGGAGATTGCGAGCCGCTTCGTCAAGGGCTCGTGACCCGGCGGGGCGGGCGAGAAACCCGATCGCGGTTCCGTCATCCAATGCTTGTTGAAACAAATACCGCATGTTGGAAGGCCGCTCGTGCGGCCAACAACCTGCGACGGACACCACCGTATGACCAACGCCGCCGATCCAATCCGGCTGGGACACGTGCACCTGAAGGTGCGGCGACTGGACCTGGCGATTGACTTTTATCGCGAGGCCCTGGGTCTTCGGGTCGTGGAGCGTGTCGGCGACGAGTTCGCGTTCCTTTCGTTCGGCGCTGCGCATCACGATGTCGCGCTGCAGGCGCTGGGTGACCGGGCGGGCGCGGCGGCGCCGGGGGCCGTGGGGCTGTACCACGTCGCGTTCGAGTGCCGCGATGCGTCGGAGCTGCTGTCGCGATGGGATGCGCTACAGGCACGGGGATGCGTTGTCGGCGTAGACCACGGGATCAGCTGGGCGTTGTACGCCACCGATCCCGACGGCAACGGCATCGAGGTGTGCCTTGACAGAAGAGTCGCCGGCGGTCGGTCCGCGTGGCGTGGCCAGTCGTCGTCCCTCGAGCGAAGCCGCGTCGAGCGAGCCGCGTCTGAAGGCCGAGCGACAGAGCCGCTCGAGCACATTCCATCCGGAGGTTTCTGATGATCACCGTTCGTCCTTCCCATACCCGCGGCCAGACCAAGTGGTCGTGGCTCGACAGCAAGCACACGTTCAGCTTTGGTCGGTATATTGATCGGGAGCACGTGCACTTCCGATCGCTGCGTGTCATCAACGACGACATCGTGGCCGGAGGTAAAGGCTTCGAGCCGCACCCGCACGAGGACATGGAGATCATCTCCTACGTGGTGAGCGGGCGGCTGGCGCACAAGGACCAGATGGAGAACGGCTCGCGGCACGCGCACGAGAGCGGCGCTGGCAGCGTGCAGGTCATGTCCGCAGGCCGCGGCGTAACGCACAGCGAGTTCAACCCGTCTCCAACAGAGGCGTCGCGGTTCATCCAGATCTGGATCCTGCCCGACCGCGAGGGGCACGACCCGATGTATGCGCAGCGGGATTTCAGCGACGCGGAGCGCCGCGACAAGCTGGTGCCCATCGTGGGGCCGCGGGCGAAGAAGACCGACGCCCCGCTTCTGATCAACCAGGACGCGACGGTCTATTCCACACTGTTGTCGCCGGGCGTCAAGGTCGGCCACGCCATCGCCAAGGGGCGAGGGGTGTACGTTCAGGTTGTACGCGGTCAGATCGATCTCGATGGCCGCGCGCTGGGCGAGGGCGACGGTGCGGCGATCGAGAACGAGGGATCGATCGTGATCACCGGCACGACGGAGGCCGATGTGCTGGTGTTTGATCTGGCGTAGAAGAACCGACCGCGGGCCCGTGCCTGTGAGTATCGATCCGGTGCTATCGGTCCGCCGCGGCCCGGAGCGGCGGGACTGATGCAGCCCGAAGCAACGGCGTCGACGGCACCGGTTTCGCCGCTCAGGGCCGCCGCGGTCTGGAGATACCTTGGGATACGCGGGGCCTGGAAGGCCCCGCCCCGCTTCAATCTTTGCGCGTCTAGCGCTTCTTCCTCGCGTTTGGATTGGTCTTGGGGTCCGGCTCCGCGACGCCGAGGCGATCCAGCACGAACGCCTGCACAAACGCCTCGTCCTTCATCGCCGCGTACCGATCGGCAAACGAGCCGTGGCCGGCGTCGAGCTCGATCTTGAAGAGCACCTGGGTATCGGCCTGGTTGTTGTCGCGGAGGCGCTGGGCCCATTTCGCGGGCTCGAAGTAGCTGACGCGCGGGTCGTTGATGCCGCTGGTGAGCAGGACGTGGGGGTAGCGGGCTGGGCGGGTGTTGTCGTAGGGCGAGTAGGAACGGATGTAGTCGAAGGCCTGCTTGCTCTCCGTGGGGTTGCCCCACTCGTCGTACTCGTTGATGGTGAGCGGCAGCGTGGGGTCGAGCATGGTGTTGAGGGCGTCGACGAAGGGCACCTGCGCGATCACGGCGCCGAAGAGATCGGGGCGCATGGTGGTGACGGCGCCCATGAGCAGGCCGCCGGCGGACCCGCCGCGGATCGCGAGACGGGACGGATTGGTGTATTTCTTCTCGATGAGGTACTCGGCGCAGGCGATGAAGTCGGTGAAGGTGTTCCGCTTCTTCATCAGCTTGCCGTCTTCGTACCAGGCGCGGCCCATGTCGCTGCCGCCCCGGCTGTGGGCCTCGGCCAGGATGACGCCGCGGTCCAGGAGCGAGACGGCGGCGCTCGAGAAGGTCGGCATGGCGGAGAAGCCGTAGGCGGAGTAGCCCTCGAGCAATGCGGCGGCGGTGCCGTCGCGTGGCACGTCGCGCTTGTACCAGATGGTGAGCGGGATCGGGGTGCCGTCGGTGGCGACCGCGCTGACGAACTCAACGGCGTAGAGACTGGAGTCGTATCCGAGGACGGGTTGCTGCTTCAGCAGCTTCTTCTCGCCCGAGTCCATGTGGATGTCGTAGACCGACGACGGCGTGATCGGCGACGTGTACGCGTAGCGGAACACGTTGGTGTCGTACTCCTCGTTCATCTCCGGGAAGATGACGTAGGAAGGCTCGGAGGTTTCGATCTCTTTGGTGACCCCGCGGAACGCGGTGATGCTGAGGCGCGGCATGGCGTTCTGGCGGTAGGCGAGCACGAAGTGGCTCCTGAATGCGAGCACGCGCTCCATCAGCACGTCGGGCCGCCCGGCGCGGATCTCACGCCAGGTTTCGCGACCCGGAGCCTCGATCGGCGCTTCCACCAGCCGGAAGTTCTTTGCACCGTCGTTCGTCAGGATCAGAAATCGGTGGTCGTGGTGCTCGACCTTGTACTCGTGGCCTTTCTCCCGCGGCTCGATCATGATCGGCGGCGTCTTCGGGGCGCTCGCCGGGATGAAGCGCCACTCGCTCGTGTCGCGGCTCCGCAGCTCGATCATCACGAAGCGACCGCTGCGGGTTGCCTCGACCGAGATGAAGAACTGGTCGTCCTTCTCCTCGTACACCAGAGCGTCCGTCGCCGGATCAGTCCCGACGCTGTGCCGATAGACGCGGTACGGCCGCATCATCGGATCGAGGGTGGTGTAGAACACCGTGCGGCCATCGGCAGCCCACGCGAGTTCGCCCGCGGTTTCCGGGATCGTGTAGGACAGATCCGCGTTGGCCGCCAGATCTCGGAAACGGACCTCGTACTTCTCCGACCCGTCGCGATCGATCGCGATGGCGGCGACACGGCCATCGGGTGAGATCTCCGTGCCACCGACGCGGAAGTTGCGTTGTCCCGCCGCGGCCTCGTTCGCGTCGAGGATCACCTGCTCGGGGCCGTCGGGGAGCGGCTTTCGGCAGTAAACCTTGTACGGCTTGCCCTCGACGTTGCGCGAGTAGTACGACCATCTGCCCTTGCGGTAGGGCACGCTCATGTCCGTCTGCTGGACACGGGCGACCATCTCGTTGTACAGCGTCTGCTGGCGCTCGCTGGTGTGGGCCGTGGCCGCATCGCTGTACGCACGCTCGGCCCGCAGGTGCTCCATGACCTTGGGCCCGAGCACCGGGTCGTTGCGCTGCCGGAGCCAGTGGTACTCATCTTCGAGCGTGACACCGTGGATCGTGGTCTGGCGTGGGATCTTCTCGGCCCGGGGAGGCGTCTGGGCGGCGGTGAGGGAACCGGCGAGCGAAACGGCGGCGAGGCCGAGCAGTGCGTGATCGTGCATGGGGCGAGTTTACACGATCGCCGACTGGGGGCGCCATTCGTGCGCCGGGGCTCGGTGGGGCACGACTGATTCGACAGGGGAGCGTGTTCCAGAGGAACCGGTCGCGCGGCTCAGGGCAGCCGCGGATGGGTGGCACCGCGCCGGAAGCACCATGCTGGAGGCAAGGTTCAAAAAGGTCGGTCTACTTCTTGACCGGTTTGCCCGTAAAGACACCGTTGGGCTGGATGAACTTCAGCTCGGACACGCCATCGCCCTCGAGCACGAACTGAACGCTGAATCCCTCAAGCCCCTTGAGCTTGAAGGTGCGGTTGCGGGCCGGGATCAGTTCGAGCGTCGGCTGGCCGGGCAGGCTCGCGGTCAGCGTCGCATCGGTAAGCGTGATGGTGCAGGGCTGTGTGCCCATGATGAGGTATTGACCCGCGAGCTTGGCGAGGAAGGCCTTGTCCTTGAGCTCGGCGTCGCCCTGGCGCTGGAAGACGATGGGGGCAACGCTGGGTTCGAACGTGCCGCGGACGCTGTCGATCTCGCCGTCGACGCCGGTGCCGAACTGGAGCGTGAAGGAGTTGTATGTCTGATCGGCGGCGTTCTTGGTGCCCTTGAAGACGTCGTAGTGCCAGTGCTCGAGCGGCGTGGTGATGTTGTTGTACGTAAAGGACAGCGTCGTGTCGCTCGCCGCAGCGATGGTGAGCGTGCCGTAGCCGGCGTGGATGTATTCGCCGATGTAGTCGGCGATCGGGTGCGAGTGCGGGGCGTTGGGCTTCCTGGTTTCACCGAGCTTGGATTTCGCGGCCTGCCCCTGCGACCGGGCGAGGTCGCGCTTCGCGAGCGCTTTGCCGCTCCAGTCGGTGGGATCATGGCCGAGCAGGCGATCCACGGCGTAACGAACGAGCAGGTCGCGCGTCGGAGTGCCGTTCATGTTGGTGAGTACAACGAACCCCAGGTCATGCTCCGGCAGCATGGCGACCATGGACGAGAAGCCGTCGATGTTGCCGCCGTGATGAATCACGCGCTGGCCGCGGTAGACATCGACGAACCAGCCGAGGCCGTAGCCGACGGGGACGATCTCGGGCGTTTCCGGGCTCCCGTCGCCGCGGGTCATGTGGGGCGCGTGCATGTCTTTCAGCGCATCGGCCTGCACGAGTCGCTTGCCCGCGGCGGGTCCGGGGAAGGACTTGGCGAGCTGCCCGTCGCTGAGATGGAGCATGACCCAGTTGGCCATTTCCTTGACGGAGGAGTTGATGGAACCGGCGGGGCCCATGTTCACGATCTCGCGGTACGCCATCGGCTCGACCTTGAAGGTGTCCGCCTCCTCGCGATAGCCCAGGGCGTGGTCGGAGTCCCGCGTCATGTCGGCGATCGTGAAGTTGCTGCGGCTCATGCCCAGTGGCGTCAGGATGCGATCGCGGACGTTCTGCTCCCAGGACTTCCCGGTGAGCGTCTCACCGACGACGCCCGCGGTGAGGTACATCAGGTTGTTGTACTGCCACTTCTCCCGGAGGTCCTTGTTGTTCTCGAGGTAGGGCAGGCGACCGACGAGCTCGGCACGCGGCAGATTCGGCACGCCGTACCACACCAGATCGTGTCGCGGCAGACCGGAGCGATGCGTCACCAGATCGCGGCCGGTCATCCGCTCGGTCAGCACGCGGTCGTGCAACCGGAACGACGGCAGGTACGTGGTCACCGGCTTGTCCCAGTCGAACTTGCCCTCCTCGGCGAGCGAGGCAAGGACGAAAGTCGTGAACGCCTTCGTCGAGGAGCCGATCGGGAAGAGCGTGTTCTCGGAGACGGGCAGCTTCTTGTCGAGGTCCCGGTACCCGAAGCCCTTGGCGTAGATGATCTCGCCGCCTTTCACGATGGCGATGGCGATGCCGGGCACCTGCCAGGCCTCGCGGATCTTGTCGACCTGTGCGTCGAACCCGTCGAGCGCCGCGGCGGCGCTGGCGGCGGGGTCACCCCGCTTGATCTCGAACGGGAACTTGGCGGGCCCCTGCGTGAACTCGCCTGTTATGGAGGATCCGTCCGGGCTGAATGTGCCCTTGAAGGTCGGATTGCCCCCGATCGCGCCCGGGACTTCCTTGATGCGGAAGGTCGCGGTGGCGGGGCTGGCGGCGGCATCGATGGCGATGTTCTCGAGCGCAAAGCCTTCGACCTTCTGTGCCGGAATCGAGATCGTGCCCTCGGTGTCCGACGCGAAGCTCAGGATAAACTCCAGCGGTGCCCCGGGGAGCTTCACCGCGCCGGTCCATTTGCCCTTGAGTTCGGGCTTGGCGGCGACACGCGCCGTCTCGTGCGCGGCGACGGCCGCCTCGCTCGCGTGCCCGACGCCTGCGGCACACGCCAACCCGACCGCGAACACCCGAACGCCATGCATGGTCATTGTCATGAGATTCTCTTTGGTGAAATACCGACGCATCTTTCAATGATACCGGGGATCACCCGGAATATCCCGCGAAGGCACAACGCCGCCCGGAAAGCCGGGCGGCGTTGGTCGACGGGCTGCCGGGTGTGTCACGGGCAGAGCAGGGCGTCGTAGGCGACGATGAAGATCTGGAAGTCCGAGTCATCGACGGCGTTGTCGCCGTTGAAGTCCGCGGGACATCCGGAGGGCATGACGGGATCGGAGCAGTCGAGCAGGTCGTACGCCTGGACGAAGACCTGGAAGTCCAGATCCTCGACGAGCCCGTCGGTGTTGAGATCGCACGGGCAACCGGCGTTGAGGCCGACGAACACGCCGGCGTTGTCGAGGTTGATCCAGCCGATGTTCTCACCCCAGGCGTAGCCGCGAAGGCGGCTGGCCACGAAATCGATGCGTGCCGGCTGGGCGGGCGTGGCGAGGGCGCCGCCGCTG
>ERZ1066128.424-NODE-424-length-17694-cov-7.987868_pt1 | contig 17694 bp, 15 predicted proteins | sample MGYA00382775_ERZ1066128 | MGnify/ENA primary metagenome ERZ1066128 (study PRJEB33369, sample SAMEA5778358) | biofilm metagenome | biome: Industrial cooling water; feature: Water cooling tower basin; material: Biofilm | place: United Arab Emirates | collected...
GTCGAAGGCGGATCGGGTCGCTGGCGATCAGCGTCGGCACGCCCGGCGCGATCTCCAGGCCCAGTGTGATGCCCTTGGCCTGGGCCCGGACGTTCAGCAGGCCGCAGACCTCACGGGCGATCTGCACCGGGTCGGTCGCGATGCGTTCGACGCTCATTTTGCCAGCCTCGATCTTTGAGAGGTCGAGGATGTCGTTGATGATCGACAGCAGGGCGTGACCGTGCTCCTTGATCGTCCGTACCGCGTCGCGCCGCTTCGCGCCGTCGGTCAGAAACTCGGTGTCGTTCAGCAGGTCGGCAAAGCCCAGGATCGCGGTCATCGGCGTGCGGATCTCGTGGCTCATGTTGGCGAGGAACTCGCTCTTGGCGTGGTTGGCCCTTTCCGCTTCGTCCAGGGCGTCGATCATCCGCTCTTCCGCCGCCCGGCGCCGGCGGGCCAGCACGCCGACACCGATGCCCAAGAGCACGCTCGCGAGGGACCCCAGCCCGAGCCCCGCGTACGCCGCCCGACGCATCGCATGCACCCGACCCAGGTAGTTCGCCGCGGTCGCGTCAACGCCGACAATGCACTCAAAGCTCCCGTCCGGAGCGAAAGCCGGGGCGAACGCGGATATGAACGTGCCCCATTTGTCCGTGTACGGTTCGTCCGAAGCCAGAGGCTTTCTCGTTTCGATCGCCCGCACCATGGACGGGTCCGGGTCTTCGTAGAGCTCGTTCAGCGCGGACTGATCGATCACTCCATCGCCGTCGGAATCAACGGGCTCCGCGGCATCGACGACGAATCGCGGACCGTCGGCGCTGGGCCGGACCGTGTACACATACTTCAGGTTCGGCGTCGCCCGCAACAGCTCGGCGAGTGGTTCGACGACACGGCGGTACGCGGCACCGTTCTGCTGTTCGGGCTCGGTGAGCGCTCGGTGCCCATCGGCGTCCAGGCGTTGCGCCGCCAGAACGGCGATCGTTGACAGTTCCTCGCGCAGCGCGTCCTTCAGTACGCGCGAGCCCACGGCGTAGGTTCCTTCGACCGAGGCCCAGGTCAGCGTCAGCAGGCCGGCCGCCGCCACCGCACCCTGCCAGGCCGGCGACCAACCTTGTGGCGACAACCGGCGGAGTCCGGTAGGGCTTGGATGAACTCGCTGACTGTGCACGTTGCCGCTCCGCGGGGTCGGACCTCCCGGTCCACGCCAAACCGCTTCAACGTCGTGCCGAATGCCCCGCGGATGTCGGAAGGTTCCGACCTTGGGGAGGAAATCGATCTGGCCGCACCGGCTGGTGAGGCCGTTCCGAGCGGTCGGGATGCGCAAGCTGGGCGGTTTTCGACCGGCCCGGCGGGCTATCGGGCAGGAGAGCCGGGGAGACCATCCCCCAAGCCGGGGGGTCATGGACAACGGCTCCGCCACGGCCTAACCTTTGCTTCCATAACAGGACAGAACGAAGGAATACTCACGAATGGCACTCGTCGCCGAACGTCGCAAGCAGATCGTCAGCACGTATCGCACCCATGAGAAGGACTCGGGCTCGCCCCAAGTCCAGATCGCGATGCTGACTGAGAAGATCAAGGAAGTGTCGGACCACCTCAAGGGTCACGACAAGGACAACCACAGCCGGCGTGGCCTCGTGCTGATGGTCGGCAAGCGCAACCGCCTGCTGCGCTACCTCGCCCGGACGCAGCCGGATGAGTACCAGAAGCTCATCGCGAAGCTCGGCCTGCGCAAGTAAGCAGACTTTCACGGCCCGGTGTTCGAGAGAACGCCGGGCCGATTTGTTTCCGGCCTTGTTTGGGCCGTGAATTTCGTGCCCCTCCGGCCTCTCTCGCAGGGCGGTAGGCAAATGTCGGCGGGCTGAATCCTCAGCAATCCGGCCTCTGCCTTCTGCCACTCAACGGGAAGACCGGGGGGCGACAAGCCCCGGAATCAAGCGGCGTCACGCGAACGGAATTCGCGCGGGCGCGGTGATTCCACAGCAGAGGACTCATTCGCATGTCACAGGTTTCTCACGTCTCCACGGGTCTCGCGGACCTGCCGGGCGCGGTCGTCGTCCGCAAGGACCTCGGCGGGCGCACTCTCACCCTCGAGACCGGCATCATCGGCAAGCTTGCCGGCGCCACCGTCATCGCGTCCTACGGCGGGACCACGGTGCTCGCCGCGGTCGTCCGTTCCAACCCGCGCGAAGGCATCGACTTCTTCCCGCTCACGGTCGACTACCGCGAGAAGACCCCGGCCGCTGGAAAGTTCCCGGGCGGCTTCAAGAAGCGCGAGGGCCCGCCCAGTGAGAAGGAAATTCTCACGATGCGCATGATCGATCGCCCGATCCGCCCGCTCTTCCCCGACGGGTTCATCGACGAGGTCCTGATCCAGTGCAGCGTGCTGAGCCACGACACCGAGAACGACGCCGACGTGATCGCCGGCATCGCCTCGAGCGCCGCCCTCGCGGTCAGCGACATCCCATTCGAGGGACCGATCGCCACCGTCCGCGTCGCCCGCATCCACACCGACGACGGCCCGCAGTTCGCCGTCAACCCCACCATCAGCCAGCTCGACTACTCCGACCTGGACCTCGTCCTCTCGGGCCACAAGGACGGCCTGAACATGATCGAGGTCGGCGCCGCCGAGGTCGACGAGGCGAGCATGGTCGAGGCCATCAAGTTCGGCCAGAAGCACATCAACGACGTGATCGGGCTGATCAACGAGTTGGTCGCCAAGGTCGGCAAGCCCAAGAAGGGCGGCGAGCTCTTCCTGCCCACCCCCGAGATCACCGAGAAGGTGCGCGCGCTCGCCGAGACCGAGATGACCGCCGCTCGCCAGATCAACTCCAAGGCCGAGCGCAACGCCAAGGTCGATGAGCTGCGCAAGAAGGTGCTCGACGGCGCCTTCCCGCTCAAGAGCGACGGCACCTACGGCGACTACGCCACCAGCCTCAAGAACCGCATCCTCGCCAAGGAAGCGTTCCGTCGGCTGGAGGAAAAGGTCACGCGTCGGCTGATCGTCGAGAAGCAGATCCGCGCCGATGGCCGCAAAGCCCGCCAGATCCGCCCGATCACCGGCGCGGTCGGCGTGCTGCAGCGCACCCACGGCTCGGCCATGTTCCAGCGCGGCGAGACCCAGAGCATCATCTCGGTCACGCTCGGCACCGGCAAGGACGAGCAGATCATCGACGGCCTGATTCCCGAGTACAGCAAGAAGTTCATGCTGCACTACAACTTCCCGCCCTTCTCCACCGGCGAGGTGAAGCGCATCAGCGCCCCCGGCCGTCGCGAGATCGGCCACGGCGCCCTGGCGGAACGCTCCCTCATGGGCGTCATCCCCGGCCCCGATGAGTTCCCCTACACCATCCGCGTCGTCAGCGACATCACCGAGTCCAACGGCTCCTCGTCGATGGCCTCGGTCTGCGGCGGCTGCCTGGCGCTCATGGACGCGGGCGTGCCCATCAAGGCCACCGTCGCCGGCATCTCCGTCGGTCGCTTCAGCGACGACAACGATCAGAACGAGCTCTTCGTCACCGACATCATCGGTGAGGAGGACTTCTTCGGCGACATGGACTTCAAGGTGTCGGGCACCCGCGAGGGCATCACCGGCATCCAGCTCGACCTCAAGGCCCGCGGCCTGGTCATCTCCCAGATCGAGAAGATCCTCGAGCAGGCCAAGCAGGGCCGCCTCGAGATCATCGACATCATGGAGCGGATCATCGCCAAGCCCCGCGCCGACATCAGCCCGCTGGCCCCGCGCATCGTCACCCTCCGCATCGACCCCGAGAAGATCGGCAAGCTGATCGGACCGGGCGGCAAGATGATCCGCGGCCTGCAGGACCGCTACGGCGTCACCATCGACGTCGAGGACGACGGCACCGTGCAGATCGCCTCGACCGACGGTCCCTCGCTCGAGGGCGCCCGCACCGAGATCGAAGCCCTCTGCGAAGAGGTCAAGGTCGGCGCGGTCTACACCGGCAAGGTCGTCAGCGTGAAGGACTTCGGCGCGTTCGTCGAGCTCGCCCCGGGCACCGACGGCATGTGCCACATCTCCGAGCTCGCCGAGGGTTACGTCAAGAGCGTGACCGACGTGGTGAAGATCGGCGACGTGGTCAAGGTCAAGGTCATCCTCGTGGACGACCAGGGCCGCATCAAGCTCAGCCGCAAGGCGGTGCTGATCGAAGAGGCCAGGAAGAACGCTCCGGCCGCCGCCCCCGCGGCACCCGCCGGCGCCCCCGACGCGTGATCCCCGGGCCACGCGTGGAAGCCAGAATTGCATGAATCCCCAACGGGGCGGCCAGATCGGCCGCCCCGTTTTTCCACACTCGGCGGGCAGCCCGGCAGTCTTGATTTGACAAGGGCGCGCCGTCTGATAATCTGTTTTCCACGGGTCCATCGTGCGATGGCGGTTCGTCGATGCGCAGGATGCGTGCAATCCACGACCGACTGGGAATGCTCGTGCACGCTCGACCCAACGGCGGCGACCTTGCCGATCGCCGCCCGGAAAGGGGTTTGCAATGTCCGAAGGCACCAGCGGAGCCGGGGCAAACCAGATCACGAACCTCGAGGGAACCGTCAAGTGGTTCGACCCTCGCAAGGGCTTCGGCTTCATCGTCGGCCCGGAAGGGCAGGACATCTTCGCCCACTACAGCGTGATCCAGGGCGATGGCTTCCGTGTCCTCAAGGACGGCTCGCAGGTGATCTACGACGCCACCAAGACCGACAAGGGCTGGAAAGCCACCCGCGTCATCCGCGCACCGGATTCCGTTGAGGTCGTCGTCCCACGCCGCGGCTACACCCGGTCGCCGCGCCGCTAGGCGAGCCGAGCCTGCGCGGAGACGCCCCGCAGGCTCGCCCGTCGACCACGCCCGACCACGCCCGGCACCGCCATCAGCCTCGTACCCTCACGAGTGCTCGGCTCGATCTGGTTCATCCTCGGCCTCTTTCTCGGCGCTGCACTGGCGTCGTTGAGTTCGGCGCTGCTCCTGAAGCGCCATCTCCGGCGCTCCCGGGCGGCGGAGCGACGCGCCCGGAGCGCCGAGCGTCTCGCCGAGCTGGGGGCGATGACCGGCGGCCTCGCCCACGAGATCAAGAACCCGCTCTCGACCGTCGGCCTCAACGCCCAGCTTCTCGGAGAAGCGATCGAGGAGCTTCCGATTCCCGGCGACGAGAAAGGACGCCTCGTCCGGCGTGTGCAGTCCCTCCGCCGCGAGGTCGAGCGGCTCCGCGGCATCCTCACCGATTTCCTCGAGTTTGCCGGTGAGCTCCGTCTCGACCGGCGTGAGACCGACCTGAACGTGGCGGTGGGGGAGCTCATCGATTTCTTCGTGCCCCAGGCCGAAAAGTCCGGCGTGCGGCTGCGCACCGATCTGTCGCCCCAGCCGCTTCGTGCGAACGTTGACGTCTCGCACGTGAAGCAGGCGGTGCTGAACCTCATGCTCAACGCCACCCAGGCGATGACCACGCCGCCGAACGATCCGCAGCCCGCCGCGCCGCTCAAGGAACTGATCGTCCGCACCGTCGCGGCTCGCGACCCCGATCAGCGCCTCGTGGCTCAGATCCACATCATCGACACCGGACCGGGCATCCCCGCGGACGTGCTGCCGCGGATCTTCACGCCCTACTTCACCACCAAGTCCGGCGGCACGGGCCTGGGGCTCCCGACCTCCCGACGCCTGATCGAAGCCCACGAGGGGCGGATCGAGGTCTTGAGCGAGCCCGGGCGGGGGACGGACTTTGTCATCACGCTCCCGCTGCTGCAGGAAGTGTGACGGCGCGGGGTCGCGGGTGGCCCGGAAATGTGGTAACCTGTATCGCGTCGCACGCGGGACGATGGGGTCCCGTCGCGCGGGTGGAGGTTTCGACATGATCAAGGGTTTGATCGGGGGAACGATCGGCGGCGCGCTCGGTGCGGCCGTGTGGGCGGCCGTGGCGTACTACACCGGGCTGGAGATCGGCTGGATCGCGTGGATCGTCGGCGCGCTGGTCGGGCTGCTGACCGGCTTGCTCGCGGGCGACGAGGCCTCGGGCCTCACCGGCGTGGCCGCGGCGATCATCGCACTGGCCGCGATCGCTTTGGGCAAGTACGCGGTGATCCACATCTACGTCTCCAAGGCCAGTCAGCAGATCCACAGCGAGTACAAGGTCACCGACGAGATCGCCATGGTCGCGATCGCCGATCAGGTGGTCGAGGAATGGGAGAAATCGTCCAAGCCGATGCAGTGGCCCGAGGGCAAGACCAAGGACGACGCCGAGGGCGAGGCCGACTATCCCAAGGCCGTCTGGGCCGACGCCAAGGCACGCTGGGACGCCATGCAGCCGGCGCAGCGTGAAACGTACAAGAAGGACCTTGAGGCCAACCATCACTCGCTGATGGACGACGCGCTCGCGGGCATCGAAGCCGAGGCGTTCAAACGCAGCTTCGACCTCTTCGACATCCTCTTCGCCGTGCTCGCGATCGCCTCTGCCTTCAAGCTCGGCTCGGGCGATCTGACCGGTGGTGGGGACGACTGACGCGCGGTCGGCGGCTCCTTCAGCGCCCCAGCGGCACCAGGCCCGCCGCGACCAGCGCACCCAGCACCAGCGGGGCGGCGAAGTACAGCGCGATCTGCCGTCCCAGTCGCGCGCCGCCGATCGACCATGCCATCGCCAGCTTGAACAGCGTGTTCACGACGGCGGCGATCAGGATCGCCCGCACCGCGACGGAGACGCCCAGATCGCCCCGCGCCACCAGCCCGGCCGACGACAGCGTGATCGCGTCCATGTCAGCGACGCCGCTCAGCGCCGCGATGGTGAACATGCCCGCGTTGCCGAGTGACTGCTTGCCCCAGGTCATGAGCACCAGCACCAGGGCGTAGATCGCCGCGAAGACCAGCGCCGTCTTGAGCTCCGTCGGGTTCCGCGCTTCGCGCTGCGGCTCGGGCTCGTCCGCATCCGCGTGCCGCCCGACGCGGCTCAGCGCCGCCCCAACCAGAGCCGGCAGCGCGAGCGCCAGCAGGAAGGCGCCAAGCCCCGGAAGCAGGTTCGCCCCCTCTTCCCGCGCTACCAGCCACACCAGCACGATCATCCGCGCACCCATCACCGCGCAGGCGATGGCGATGGCCGCGGCACAGGAACGCGCCAGCGCCGGCCGCGTCTGCGCCAGCCGCGCGTAACTGACTGTCGTCGCGGTGCTCGAGACCAGCCCGCCAAGCAGCCCGCCCAGCATCAGCCCGGCCCGAGGCCCAAACAGCCGCAGCGCCACATATCCGCTCAGGCTCACGCCCGTGACCAGCACCACGAGCAGCCACAGCTTGTAGGGATTGATCGCGTCGAGCGGCCCCATCGCGCGGTCGGGAACCACCGGCAGCACGATCAGCGAGATCGCCGCGAACTGCATGATCGCCCGCACGTCATCGTCCGACAGCGCGGACGTGAAGCGCCGCAGCGACGGCTTGAGGAACAGCAGCACCGCGGTGCCCGCGCCGATGGCGACGCCCTCGGCCCGCATCCCCGCGCCGATCATCGCACCCACGATGAACATCACCAGAATCGCCACCTCGGTGGTCAGTCCGTGGGGCTCGCGATCGTGTCCGCCCCCGGGGTGGAGCACCCCGGGCCGGATGAGATTGCCGGTGAGCACGACCACCGCCATCGCCACCAGCCCCGCCGCAAGCACAATCGCCGTGGGCCAAGCCCCCGCCCCGGCTCCCGTACCGGCCTCGACCGGGAAGAGCCGCTGCGAGACGACGACCACCATCGCACCCAGCATCGTGATGAGCGGAAACGTGCGAACCCCCGCCAACTCAGACCCCGCTTTTTCCCGCTGCAACCCCACCAGCATGCCGACACCAAGCGCAATCGCCAGATTCAGAAACACGCCGGGGGTGTCCATGCAACCAGTCTATCGGAACCCGTAGAATCTGGGGAATCGGCCGAGGAGGAACACGATGACCGCTTTGTCGCCAAAGAACGCCGCACCCGCCGCACCCGCCAAACCCATCGACCCCCACGCCGTGACCATCTCCGGCCTGGTGCTCGATCCCGCCTACGCGCCCGACACCCCCAGCGAGTCGCTCAAGAACATCCCGCGTGACATCGCTGGACCGGGCGAATACCCCTACACCCGCGGCCTCTTCCCCCAGGGCTACCGCACCCGCCTCTGGACCATGCGCCAGTTCGCCGGCTTCGGCTCCGCCGACGACACCAACAAGCGCTTTAAGTACCTCCTCGAACAGGCCAAGTCGTCCACCGCCGCCAACACCGGGCTCTCGACCGCGTTCGACCTGCCCACGCTCATGGGCCGCGACAGCGACGATGAGCTCTCCGTCGGCGAGGTCGGGCGTTGCGGCGTCGCGATCGACACCATCGAGGACATGCACCGCCTCTACGCCGATATCCCGGTCGGCAACGTCACCGTCTCGCAGACCATCAACGGCCCCGCCTGCGTCATCTGGGCGATGTACCTCGGCATGGCCCTGCAGCGCGGCATCTCCTGGTCCACCCTCGGCGGCACGCTCCAGAACGACATCCTCAAAGAGTTCCACAGCCAGAACGAGTTCATCTATCCGCCCGAGCCGAGCGTCAAACTCGTCGTCGACACCATCGAGTTCCAGTCGCTCTTCGTCCCCAAGTGGAACTCGGTCTCCATCAGCGGCTACCACATCCGCGAGGCGGGCAGCACCGCCACTCAGGAACTCGCCTTCACCCTCCGCGACGGCATGGAGTATGTCGAAGCCTGCGTCGAGCGCGGCCTCGACATCGATTCCTTCGCGCCGCGACTGTCGTTCTTCTTCAACAGCCACAACGAGTTTTTCGAGGAGCTGTGCAAGCTCCGCGCCGCCCGCCGCATCTGGGCCCGTGCGATGCGTCACCGCTACGGCGCGAAGAACGAACGCTCGTGGTTCATGAAAACCCACGTCCAGACCGCGGGTTGCTCACTGACTGAGCAGCAACCGCTGAACAACATCGTGCGCGTCGCCTATCAGGCCATGGCCGCGGTGCTCGGCGGCTGCCAGAGCCTGCACACCGACAGCATGGACGAGACGCTCGGCCTGCCCACCGAGCAAGCCGTCACCGTCGCGCTCCGCACCCAGCAGATCCTCGCCCACGAGACCGGCGTCACCCGCGTCGCCGACCCCCTCGGCGGCTCGTGGTTCATCGAACAACTCACCGACACGATGGAACGCGAAGCCCTCCGCTACATCAACGACATCGACCACATGGGGGGCTACGCAAATAGCCAAATGGCAAAGGGCCAAATGGCAAATGGTTCTTCCGTCTCCCCCTCCCCGAGGGAGGGGGCGGGGGGTGGGCTCTCTTCGTCTGCCGACCTCTCCCAACACGAGGCCTACGCCCTCAAAACCGGCTACGGCCGCGGCGTCATCTCCGGCATCAACCGCGGCTACTTCCGCCGCCAGATCGCCGAGGCGTCCTACCGCTTCTCCGAAGAGTGCGAAGCCGGCGACCGCATCATCGTCGGCGTCAATGCGTACAACGAAGAGAGCGGCGACCGCCCCATCGACATCCTGCAGATCGGCCACGACGTCGAAACCAACCAGTGCGACCGCCTTGCTGCGTTCAAGAAGGCCCGCGACGCCAGCAAGGTGCAGCGAGCCCTCGAGAACATCCGCAAGGCCTGCCAGGGCAAGCCGCAGACGTTCGTGAACGCCGAGCTATCGACCCTCATTCCCAGCGGCCGCCTGCACGCGGCCAACGTCATGCCCGCGCTGGTCGACGGCGCCCTCAGCGGCTGCACCATGGGCGAGATGGTGCAAGCCATGGCCGACATCTACGGCCGCTACAGCGGCGGGCCGGAGTGGTAGACCGTGAGCGATGACAACGGTTCGGTCAATGAGTCGCAACCAGAGCGACCGGAGTTCCGCCCGGCCGAAGTCGTGTCCAAGGAAGCCTGCGAGGCCGCTTTTCTCTCTGGCGATCCCGAGAAAATCGAAGAAGCTCTGATCGACGGTGCGCGATGCCTCGAGAACGCGTGGGCGGTTGAAGCGGCTATGCGATTCATGGCCCACGAGGATCCGAACATTCGATGGGCAGCCGTCTTTGCTCTGGACTTTGCGAGAGATGAGATCGCATCGAGACTCGAAGAAGACTTCGAGGTTGTGTTCAAGCTCGGAAGGCTCGCGCTGGATGACTCAGACTCGGGAGTGCGTTCCATGGCTGTCACGACCTTGATCGACTTCGTTGGGTTGCTGAGCCGGCGTGCGGCAAATCGGAAGTAGCAACCTCGTCTTCCGCCCGGAGGGCGCACGACCGTTGCCAGCGGCTTGAGCCGCCGGGCACCGCCATCCCAATCTCCCCGCCCCGGCAGGGGCGGACAAATCGGTGCGAACAGCTTTGACACCGGACGCGTAGGGTTGCCGATGTCGCAAGCAACGAGCGATAATGCAGCCCTTCCACCAAGGGCATGGACGAATCCAATCCTCGCCTGGTGGACGGCAGCGTTTGTCGCGGCGATTACCGTCTCGCTTCTCTGGCGGCCATTCATTGACGCGACGAGTCAACCGCGGCCGTTCATGACCTTCCGTCTCCCGGATGGAGAGTCCGTCCGAATCATGAAGAGCGATGACGAGGTCATGGTGTCGCTTTCCTGGCAATACAAGAATGCTTCATTAGCGGCGTCCGGTGGCATCGGGTCAACCTACTACGAGACCGTGCTCCAGCGCCGAGAGATTCTGGTTCAACGGCTTGATGCAGCGACGATCATCATCGTCGATCTGGTGCGAGATGATCTGCTCGCAGCGATCCACGCGACGCCGGATGCGGTCGTCGGGATCGATCCCACCGAGAATCGACAGGAGTTCATCAAGGTGGCCAGCGCCGCGAGCCAGTCGCTCGGTCGACCGATCGCTCCGATGTTGGAACGTGTCGTGCGTCAGAATCGAGGTGCAAAGTGAATTGCCGTCAATGCGGCTATTCGATGACCGGCGTGCCTCAAGGAAACCCATGCCCGGAGTGTGCCTGCGCTCTGCCGCCGGTTTCACTCCCGAGCCTCCGTACCGCCGAAAGATTCGCGCTTGTCGAAGCCGCGGCGTTCGTCGCTCTCGTGGCACTCATTCAAAGCCTGATCATCATCAACTATTGGCCTTTGATGCTGCTTTTCCCCTTGATCCAGATCATCGCCGCCTTGATCATCGCGGCTCATGTCGCCGCCGTCTCCGCCGGGCGACGCTTCTGGACCAGCAAGATGTCGCGAGTCGCAGTCGGTCTTGGCGCGTTTACAACGATGATGCTGGCCCCCTTCGCCATCGCGAACGTGATCGTCATTGCGTGGGTTGCGATTCGATAGTTGGCCGCCTTCCGCCCAGCGGGCGCACGAACATTGCCAGCGGCTTCAGCCGCCGGTCCGCGTTCTCTGAATATCCACGCCCCGGCAGGCGCGGACGAAGGCAGACTTCCGAAGCCGCGTGTGCCGCCCTTTCAGGGCTCAAGAGACATCACGGCAACCCGCGACCGGCAGATGAATCTGCCAGCAACACTCGTGCGCCCTCCGGGCGACGAGAATCGGGACCTGAGGCCCCGAGCCTCGCCTTCCCTCCCCCTCGCGCCCCGCTGCCGCGCTCCCATCACTTCGGTGCTTGCCGATGCCTTATGAAGATCTTCCGGTTTCCCCGCAACCTCCCCCTCCCCTCGCACGATATACTATGTACCACATAGTATGGGAGCCCCATCCATGAAGATCGAACGCGAACTGATGCGAGGCGCCGGACCCGTCGCCGTGCTGAAGCTCCTCAACCGCCGCGACATGTACGGCTACGAACTCGTCGAGGCCATCACCCAGCGCACCGAGGGCGCCCTCGCCATGGGCCAGTCCACCCTTTACCCCATGCTCTACAACCTCGAGGCCCAAGGCTTCATCGAGGGCTACTGGCAGGAAGCCGCCGACGCGCGGCCAACGACCAAGCCGGCCGCCGGCCGCGACAAACCCGCCAGCCGCGACCGCAAGTACTACCGCCTCACCGACAAGGGCAAGAAGCGCCTCGCCGACGACACCAAGCAGTGGGAGGCCGTCATCCGCGCGATGAAGGCCCTGGGCGTCGCCACGCTCGCACTCCCGCGTTCGCTCGCAACCTGACCCGTGCCACCAGCCTCTGCTCCAACCTCAGCGAGAACAGGTTGGTGCCCGACGCCCGGAACCGAGACCGCACCAACGTTGCAAGGCCAAGCTCGGTGGCACGAACGACGCCGCCGTCCCGCGCACGCAGACGCTCGACGAGTCAGCTCTCGCCCCACACGGAACCTTCACGGAGCCCCGCCATGTCCAGTCACGACTCCGCCGCGAGCCTCAAAAACGCTGAAAATCAGGCGTCCGGCGCATCCATCGCCCCCTCCGCGCCGGCGAGACTCGCCGAGCTCCCCGCGCCGCTCCGCGCCGTTATCGCCACGGTGTGCAAGCGGGCCCGGCTCTGGAAGCACGAGCGCGCCGACGTCGAGTCCGAGCTCGCCGCCCACTTCCACGACGGGCTCGCGCAAGGAGCGGCACCCGAGAAGCTCCTCGCCGATTTCGGCGATCCCAAGGCCGCGGCGAAACTGATCCGCCGCGGCAAGCTCCGGAACCGTCCGCTCTGGTGGCGCGCACAATACCGCATCGGGCAGGCCATCACCTGGCTGCTGGTGCTCGTCGTCGTGCTCGCGGGGATCCACACGCTCCGCTTCTACTCCGGTGCGCCCACGCTCAAGCTGCGACCGATCGACGAGATCAACCGCGACGCGCTCGCCGTTTCCGAGTCCAGCCGCGCCTGGCCGCTGTACCGCGAGGCCTATCTCGCCCTGCAACTCCCCGGCGAGGAGCACGCCGAACTCACCCGCCTTCCCGCCGGCAGCAAGCCGGGGGTGATCGTCGAGGCCGCCCTCGCACGCATCGCCGGCCCGCTGGCTCGAATCCGCGAGGGTGCCTCCAGGCCCGGCTTGGGCTACGTTGCGTCGGTCACGATCGATGCGGAGATCCTGAAGCAGAACGCCGCGCTGACGCGGTCGCCCGCGCAGCACGGCGGCGCCGCCGTCGAGCCCGACGCCGACAACCCCGAGGCCTTCGCCCTGCTGCTCGCCCATCTGTCTCCGCTGCGCGAGTGCGTCCGTCTCCTCCGTGCCGATGCCATCGCCGCCGCGCACCGGGGCGACGCCCAGCGCCTGCACGCCGATCTCGCCGCGATGATCACCATCGCCCACCAGATCCGCACGCCCGACACCCTGATCTCCGCGCTCGTTTCCTGCGCCATGGCGACGCTCGCGGCCGAAACGACGCGCGACCTGATCGCCCTGCGACCGGACCTCCTCACCGATGCTCAGCTCGCCGACCTGGCGCACCGCTTCGCCGCCCTCGGCGGCCCGGCCGACTTCATCAGCCTTCGAGGCGAACGCCTTTTCTTCCGCGACACGATCCAGCGCTTGTACACCGACGACGGCAACGGCAACGGGCGGCTCACCGCCGCGGGCGCCGCGTACTTCGACAAGATCGCCGCGCTCAGCGGTGATTCCAGCAGCGTCGGCATGCTTCTCACCAGCACCGTCGTCGCCGACCGCCGAGCGCTCACGCGGGCCTACGAGCGTCTCTTCGATCGCGCCGAGGCCTCCCTGTCGGTTCCGATCTGGAAGCAGGACGTGGAAACCGCCGACGACATCCTCGAGGAGTACATCGGTACCGCCGTCGGCCGGATGCGGTACCTCCCGCTCGCGGTACTCGCTCCGGCGCTCGATCGCGTCCGCTACACCGCCCAGGAATCCGTCGCCCAGCGCGACGCGGCCCTCGCGGTGCTCGCGATCGAGAGCCATCGTCGTGCCCACGGCAAGCCGCCCGAGTCGCTCGCGGAACTGATCCCGTCGCGGCTGCCCGCGATGCCGCGCGATCCCGCCGACGGCGAGCCCCTGCGCTACCGCCGCACCGGCGATGGCGTGGTCCTCTATTCCCTGGGCGCCGACCGCGCCGACAACCAGGGCCAGTCGCCCGCGACCGATGCCGATGCGCGAACCATCGCTCGCTTCATGCGTCGGGATCAGACCTCCGCCCCGTGCGATCTGGTGTACTTCTCGACTCCGGCTCGCCGCGACTGATCACCCGGCCACGCGCCGGATCACCGCCGCCGTCATGTCGTCGTTCTGCGCCGCGCCCGCCGCAAAGGCGACCACCTCGCGGTGCAGCGACTGGATGAACGTCGCCGCATCGAGGTGCCCGTTGACCTTCAGGAACTCCCGCAATCGCTCCACGCCGTACTGCTGCGTGTCCGAGTCGCGTCCCTGCTCGAAGAACCCGTCGGTGACCAGCAGCAGTGTGTCGCCCGGCTCGAGCTTCCACCGCAGGGGCGCGCCGTAGCTCTCATCGGGCATGATCCCCAGCGGCAGGCCCGTGCCCTCGGTTTCAACCAGCGTGCTCGCACCGCCGGGCGTCCGACGCAGCAGGATCGGACCGTGCCCGGCGCTCAACACCTCCACCTCCCCGCTCGCCGGATCGAGCACCGCCACCGCGAAGGTGATGAATCGCCCCTCGCCCACGTCCTCCGACAGCAGCGCGTTCAGCCGGCGCATCGCGTCCTGCAGTTCCGTCTGCGTCGGAAATGTTGCCCGGGTATACGCGCGGCAGATGGCCATCAGGAGCGCCGGTCCGATCCCGTGCCCCGTCACATCCCCCAGCATCACCGCCACCCGACCGTGCGGCAGCGCGATCCAGTCGTAGTAGTCGCCCCCGGTCTGATCCGCCGGCTTGCTCCAGCCCGCGATGTCGTACCCCGGCGTCTGCGGCGGGGTCTTGGGGAACAGCCCTTCCTGGATCCTTCTGGCGATGTCAAGATCGTGCTGCAACGCGCCAAGCTTGGCCTCGGTTTCGGCTTCGAGGAGCGCACGACGGACGTACCCGCGCACCTCACGGGTGACCAGCGCCGCGGCCACGCCGGTCAGCACCAGTATCACCGAATAGCTCGCGTAGAACGGCACCCCCAACGGGCCGACTCCGCCGTGCCATCGCGCCGAGACGACGTAGCAGCCCAGGTGCATCACGCCCGCGAGCACCCCGGCGAGCAGGCACATCCACACCCGCAGCCGCAGGATCGAGAGCACGATCAGGATCCCGTACGCCAGGACGACCGGGGCGCCGAGCGTCGAGTATCCGTCCAGTCGCGGCGCGATGATCTGGGCCAGCATCGCCCCTGTCGGAATCAACAACTCAAAGATCAGCACCGCGATGCCGAAGCCCGTTGGTAGCAAGCGATGAGCCTTGTTCGCTCGCCGCGTGACGACCGCCGCGCCCGCGGTACCGGCGATTCCAAGACCCAGGATCGCGACCGTCTCCCAGAAGACGCCGCTGGCCAGAACCAACCCGCCCGACAGGCGCCGCACGATCGTGAGCGCCGCCAGCGTGCCCAGCACCACAACCAACAGCCGCAGCCGCCGCTCCTCGCTCTCCTGGGCCGCAAAGTCGAGCGAATCCAAAATCACGGTCTTCCGCAGATTCATGCGCCCGCAGCCTACCGATGCCGCGACCCGCTCGCTATCCTGCGGCGTTGGCGGAGCCACACCATGCAGCAACCGACGAAGAACGGAATCGATTCATCCTCCGGAGCCTCCGCATCCCCCACGCGGGAGTCCGAAGCCCCGCAGTTTCCCGAGCCCAAGCCGACGGGTCCCCAGTCGGTGGGCTCCGATGGAATCGCCCGCACGTTCCCCGAGGTCCCCATGGTTGACGTCATGGGCGGGGCGTCGAGAACCCAGATCAACGTCCTGGACCACGGCTTCATCGCCCTCGTCGATTGCATGCCCAGGCTTGTGCCGCAGGGCCAAACCGCCGATGCCGCCATCGTGCAGGCCGCCCGCGTCTCCTACGGCCACGGCACGAAGAAGGTGAACGAAGACCGCGGCCTCATCCGTTACCTGCTCCGCCATCGCCACACCACGCCGTTTGAGATGGTGGAACTCAAGTTCCACGTCTGCATGCCCATCTTCGTGGCCCGCCAGTGGATCCGCCACCGCACCGCCAACGTCAACGAGTACTCCGCCCGCTACTCGATCCTGCCCGACCGCTTCTACACCCCGAATCTCGATCAGGTCCGCAAGCAGAGCAGCGCCAACCGCCAGGGCGGCGAGGAGCTCTTCCGCGTCCATGACGATGCGCAGGAACTCAAGACGGCACAGGACTTTGTGAAGTATCTCGACGACGTCGAGGGCTTCTATCAGCGCTATCTGTCGCTCACCGAGCAGGGCGTCAGCCGCGAGATGGCGCGGATCGGACTGCCGGTGAACATGTACACCGAGTGGTACTGGAAGTGCGACCTCCACAACACGTTGCGATTCCTGAGCTTGCGGATCGATTCCCACGCCCAGGCCGAGATCCGGGTCTACGCCGAGGCGATGCTGAAGCTGATCGAGCCGCTCGCCCCGGCCACGATCGAGGCCTGGCGCGACTACGACGTGGGCTCGATGCACCTGTCGCGGCTGGAGATCGAGGCTTTGAAGTCGCTGGCCGCGGGCGGCAGCGGCACGCTGACCTCGGATAACTCCCGGGAAAGGTTGGAATGGGCGAGCAAGGTCGAGAAGCTCGGCTTCCGTCTCTGATCGGATCGGCGGGGCGACGCTCGACCGCAGACCATGACAGAAACCGAATTGTCGCTCAAGGCCTCTTTTGGAGGCCTTTTCTGTTTAATCCGAGGGTGCCGACGGGCGAAACCTGAGGGTCTGGATCGAAAAAAACGGGTTTTCCTCTAAGTTCGCTGGCAACGCGCAAATCCGGAGGCATGTTTGACACGGCGACCGCGAGCTGTTCGTGGAGCCAGTGGTTGTCTTCCTACGTGACTTGTGAGGAGACTTGAAGATGAAGAGCATGATTGCTGCTGTTGTTGGTATCGCTGGTCTTGCTGCTGCGGCGAACGCGGCTTGGGGCCTCAAGTACGAGGTCTCGAAGGACGGCTTGACCTGGTCCTCGTCCGTCAACGCCAACCCCGGCGAGACGATCAAGATCCGCTTCGGCGCGTACTTTGAAGGCGCGGTCCCCGTGACCACCGCCGACGGCACGGGCAACGCCGTTGCCATGGCCCGCTTCACCGGCTCGAACCAGGTCACCAACCTGGGCGCCGGCGACCTGATCCAGGGCGTGACCCGCACGATCTCGAGCGGCAACCCCGCCCTCGTCACGATCGCCGGCAACACGATCGGCACCTCGGCCATCACGAGCTTCGGCTCGCAGCTGTTCCTTGGACCGCTCCCCGCCAGCGAGACCTACAAGGAAATCTACGTCGGTGAGGTCAAGGTTGTGAGCGGCGTCGTTCGCACCATGGTCTTCAAGAACAAGACGTTCGGCTCGGGCGCCACCGCCGGCCTGACCTTCTACCACGACGGCTCGCTCGCCAACAAGCAGTCCGCTGCTCCGGGCACCGCCGCTGGTCCCCGCACCGACATCGAGGCCTCGATCAACGTCATCCCGACCCCGGCTTCGCTGGCCCTCATCGGCCTCGGCGGCCTGGTCGCCGCCCGCCGCCGTCGCGCCTAAGCGACCCCGGCATCGCTGATATCACTGCGGCGAAAGCCGTACAACTCAGCAACCACGTGCATTCATCGTCCACCCCGATCTGCCGATCGGGGTGGATTCGTTTTGGGGCAGTGGGGCAGTGGGGCAGTGGGGCAGTGGGGCAGGCCGGCGTGGGTATTTGTGCGCGTTTCAGACGGCACAATCGTTCCAGACCACCGAACGGGGTACGATTTTCCGGACGTGCCACCGGATAGACGCTATTTTCTGTCAAAAAACCATAAAAC
>ERZ1066128.440-NODE-440-length-17265-cov-14.745148_pt1 | contig 17265 bp, 14 predicted proteins | sample MGYA00382775_ERZ1066128 | MGnify/ENA primary metagenome ERZ1066128 (study PRJEB33369, sample SAMEA5778358) | biofilm metagenome | biome: Industrial cooling water; feature: Water cooling tower basin; material: Biofilm | place: United Arab Emirates | collected...
CACCATCGTTCTCCGGCTTCGGGACAACCCTAAGAAAACATAATGTAAAAACGGTCTCCGGTGAGCGGCCGTAGACCTGTGCCCCTTCCGCTAAAACCCATACACAATGGCATTGATATTCATTCCTGCACCTACGGAAGCAAAGACTACCGTATCGCCCTCTTGAATCCGATGGTCCTTTAGCTGATGGCGCAGAATCAGATCCAGCATGGTGGGGATAGTCGCCACCGAGCTATTACCCAACCAGCTGATGGTCATCGGCATGATGCCTGCAGGTACAGTGTCCAGGTGATACAGTTTACACAAGCGCTGTAAAATGGCTTCATCCATTTTATGGTTGGCTTGATGGATCAGTACTTTTTTGATTTTGTTGATCGGAACCCTCGCCTTGTCGATAGCCGCTTTGATTGCCAGGGGCACATAGCTCAAGGCAAATTCATACACCTTGCGGCCGTTCATTTTAAGAAACAGATGCTCTTGAGTATCGGGTTCTTTAACAAAGGACGGGCCCAGGCTAAGCAACAGGGCATGGTGGTGAGCGTAGGTTTGTGTTTTGTGGGCGAGGATACCTTTGTGGCCCACTTCGGTCGCCTGCACTACTGCCGCTCCGGCTCCATCGCTGTAGATCATGGAATCACGATCGTACGGATCAATAATCCGTGATAAGGTTTCGGCCCCAACTACGAGGCAGCGCTTGGCATCGCCCGAACGGATGAAATAGTTGGCGTGTATCAGTGCCTCCACCCATCCAGGGCATCCAAAGGGCACATCGTAGGCTACGCAATCCGGGTTTTCGATTTTCAGTTTGGCCTTGATGCGCGACCCGATCGAAGGAAGAAAATTGGAGCGATTGCTCTGTGGGCTAACCTCACCAAAGTTGTGGGCTGCAATAATATAGTCAAGCGTTTCCCGATCTACACCGGCATTGGCAATCGCTGCTTCTGCTGCCAAGGCACCCAGGTCGGATGTATTCTGATCTGGCCGTGCATATCGCCTTTCGGTAATGCCCGTGATCTCGGAAAACTTTTCAATGATGCTTTCATTAGTCTTGGTGGCGGGCACACCTTCACGCTCGTAAAACTTGTGATGTAGAAAGTCACTGTTGGGAATGACTACTTCAGGAATATAGCTGCCTGTGCCGATGATCTGAGAGGTGAACATAGGATGTTATTAATGTGAAGGTAGTGGAAGTTACTCAACAACCACCCTCATTTTCTCTACCTCGTCCAGGCAGGGCTTCAGGCGCGCCCAGGTGTCAGGCATCGCCTCATCCAGCCCAATGCTCATGCGCACCAGCCCATCTGTGAGCCCCATCGCTTTGCGCTCCTCCTGTGGAATCTCCGAGGAGGTGCTCGACCCTGGCGAACTGAACAAGGTTTTATAAAATCCGAGACTTACGGCCAAATAACCCAGATTGGCCTGTTGCATTTTTTCCATTAAGGTATATGCGCGCTCTTTCGTATCGAGGTTCAATACGATCATGCCCCCGAAACCAAAATCGCCATTCATCATTTGCTTCATCAGCTCGTGTTGCGGATGTCTGTTCAACCCGGGGTAGCGCACTTTGACTCCGTATTCCAAAAAGCGCTGAGCAAGAAAGGCTGCGTTGGCGCTGTGCTGTTTGATGCGCACATGAAGGCTATGTAGATTTTTCAGCACCGAGGCCGCACGCACGGAGTCCATTACCGGTCCTAATAGCATGACGGTGCCGCTGTGGACATCACTTAACTGGTGAATCAACTCGTGCCGGGCGCAAATTACACCAGCCACTGTATCACTGGTGCCGTTGATGAACTTGGTCAAACTGTGAATCACCACATCCGCCCCGAGGTTAGCCGGTGAAATAATCATCGGTGTAAAGGTGTTGTCCACCACCAGTTGAAGGCGATGACGCCTCGCCAGCAAGGCCAGGGCGGGAATGTCGGTGACTTCCAGCAAAGGGTTGCTCATCGACTCGCAGTACAGTACTTTGGTGCGCGGGGTGATGGCTTCTTCTACCACGTCCGGTCGAGTAATGTCTACAAACCGAGTGTGAATGCCGAATCGAGGTGCTATGTTTTTCAGGAAAGCGTATGTGCCCCCATAGACCATGCGGCTGGAGACAATGTCATCGCCTGCGCTGCACAACTGAAGCAGCGTGGAGGTGATGGCCGCCATGCCCGAAGCGGTGACCATGGCGCTTTCGGTGTTCTCCATCCGGGCTAATGCTTCACTCAGGTAATGGTTCGTGGGATTCCAGTGACGCGAGTAGAGGTAGCAGCCGTCCAACTCTTTCTCAAACAACTCTTCCATGCGCTGCGCCTTGAGGAAGGTGAACGTGGAAGAATCTTCGATGGATGGGTTTACTCCGCCAAATTCACCGAAGAACTGCAGGTTCTGTATGTTTCGCGCAGGATTGAAATTCGCCTTCATGGCTAGCAGGACTTTTCTGTAAAACCTAAACCACCCAACTACTTTCTCCCATCAGCAATTTCTCCAGGTCGCCTTCGCCTTTCGTTTCGATTTCATGTTCAATCTGGGCAGTCACGCGTGCTTCGTACGGCTCGCGGTGAATAGCCTGCAGCACACCCATTGGGCGGGGCAGGTCCTCGGAGTAGGTCATGTTGGCGAGGATGAACGCCAGTGTGCTGTCTTTCTCGTTGTGGATGAGCAAATCATTCACCGAGTAATCGCCATCTTCCAGATTCACCGCGCGGGGTGTATAGCCATCCAGTATAATGCCGCGGTTTTTTTCTTTGCCAAAAATCAACGGCTTGCCGTGCTCGAGAAATACGGTGTGATTGTCGCGCGTATCCGCATTGGTGTACAAATCAAAGGCACCATCGTTAAAGATGCGGCAGTTGGTATAAATCTCGATGAACGAGACGCCCCTGTGTTCGGAGGCCCGCTTGAGTAACGATTGTAGTTGTGCGCGGTCTTTATCATGCCCGCGGGCCACGAAGGTAGCCCCCGCACCTAAGGCCAATGCTACGGGATTGAAGGGATCGTCCAACACCCCGAGGGGTGACGACTTGGTGATTTGCCCGCGGTGCGAGGTGGGTGAGTACTGCCCTTTGGTGAGGCTGTATACTTCGTTGTTGAACATCATGATGTTGAGGTCCACATTTCTGCGGCAGGTGTGGATGAAGTGATTGCCCCCGATGCTCATGTTGTCGCCATCACCGGTAACGACCCACACGCTCAGATCGGGGCGCGCGATTTTTAGGCCGCTGGCAATAGCCAAGGCACGGCCGTGAATCGAGTGGAAGCCGTACGTATCCATATAGTACGGGAAACGACCCGAGCACCCGATTCCGGATACGTACACGATTTTTTCTTTGGGCACACCCAACTCGGGCATCAGGCGCTGCGAAGGTGACAGCACGGAGATAGCGCCACAGCCCGCACACCAACGCACGTCTACGTTGGGCTTAAAATCTTTGGCCGAATAGACCAGGCTGCCTTCGTGGGGCCGCTCGAGAAGTTCGTCAATCTGGGTTTTCATGGGTTGATGTTTTGGGTTTGTCAGCCTTCGACAGGCTCAGGCTGACAAGTAAACCTGATGTCAGGTTGAGCTTGTCGAAACCGGTTTTGTAATTGATATTGGTTTGCTCTCCAGCCGCAGGGAAACGTGGGCCAGGGATGTCCCGCAACAGCCCGGTGGCCGCGCGTTTCGCGTGGCCAGGCCCCCGACAAATTTGCGCGTCTTTTCATACCGCTACGGGGTTGTTGAGCAACAACGCTTTGAGTTTTTCCTCCAACTCCACACTCTTGAATGGCTTGCCCTGCACTTTGCTGATGCTCACCACGGGCTTGAGGTAACGCGCCTGCAACAGCCACTTGAGGTGACCGGTGTTCAGCTCCGGAACCACCACGCGCTCGAAGCGTTGTAAAATATCGCCCAGGTTTTTGGGAAACGGGTTGAGGTGGCGAAGGTGCAGGTGCGACAACGGGTGGCCGCTGGCCCGCAGTTTTTCAAATGCCGTCTTGGCCGCACCGTACGTGCTGCCCCAACTGATCATCAGCAAATCGCCCGAGGGTGGGCCTTCCACCTGTGCTTCGGGAATGTCATGTGCAATCCGTTCCACTTTCTCCGCACGGATGTGCACCATGCGTTCGTGATTGGCGGGGTCGTGACTGACATTGCCACTGCCATCTTCTTTTTCCAATCCACCGATGCGGTGTTCCATGCCCTGGAAGCCAGGCAGCGCCCACAATCGTCTCAACGTTTCGGGGTCGCGCCTGTAAGGCGCAAAGTCGGCCAGGTTTGTAGCGAAATGCGCTTCAATCTCCGGCAGCGTATCGGGCTCGGGTATGCGCCACGGTTCGCTGGCTTGGCCGATGTACCCATCCGATAACAACAGCACCGGTGTCATGTATTTCAGCGCGAGGCGCGCAGCTTCAAGTGTCATGGCAAAACAATCGCTGGGGCTCGCAGCTGCCAGCACCGGCATGGGCGCTTCGCCATGGCGGCCGAACATGGCCATGAGTAAGTCGCTTTGTTCGGGTTTGGTGGGCAAACCGGTAGATGGGCCCGCGCGTTGCACATCGATGATCACCAACGGCAACTCGGTCATCACGGCCAATCCCATGGCTTCTGTTTTTAACGATAAGCCCGGACCACTCGTAGTAGTCGCAGCCAGACTTCCGCCAAAGGCAGCCCCGATGGCGCTGCAGATGCCGGCAATTTCATCTTCGGCTTGCAGGTGTCGTACTCCGTATTTTTTATAGCCGGATATCGCTTGAAGAATTTCGGTAGCCGGTGTAATGGGATACGAACCGAGGAACAGCGGCAAGCGCGCTTTGCGCGCGGCCACCACCAAACCCAACGCCACGCCTTGGTTACCGGTGAGGCTGCGGTAGCGACCGCGCGGCAGTGGCGATTTGTCGATTACATATTGTTTTTGAAACAGATCATGTTTCTCGGCAAAATTCCAACCTGCGCGCAGCACGTGCACGTTGGCGAGCACCACATCGTCTTTGCCCTTGAACTTGCGGTTGATCCACTCCACCGTAGGCTCCAGTGGCCGGTTGAAAAGCCAGTACGTGATGCCGAGGGCAAAAATATTTTTTGTTTTCGCCAGCGTTTTAGCCGGCACATCAATGTCCGACAATTGCGACTTGATTTCGCGCGACATGTTAATGGCGTATACGGTATAGTCTGCGAGGCTTCCGTCTTCCAGCGGGTTGCTGGCGTAGCCGGCCAGTTGCAAATTGCGCGCGTCAAAGCCTTCCGTGTTGGCCAGAATAATACCGCCCGTTTTTAAATTGGCTTTGTTCACTTTCAGCGAAGAGGCGTTCATGGCCACCAGCACATCAATAAAATCGCCCGTGGTGTGGATGTGCTCTTTGCCGAAGTGCACCTGAAAGGCGCTCACCCCATAGAGCGTGCCCTCGGGGGCGCGTATCTCCGAGGGATAGTCGGGGAAGGTGTTCACTTCATTGCCGGCAAAGCCGCTAGTGTCGCTAAACTGGGTGCCCACCAGTTGCATACCATCGCCCGAGTCGCCTGCGAAGCGGATGGTGGCTTCTTCGAGGTGTTCAATGATTTTGCTCATACGGAAAGGGGGTGCGTTGGAGGGATAAGGTACAGTGCCCTACACGGGCAGAAAATGATTTTGGTCAGGCCGCGGGGCGACTTGTCTTTGTTAGTTGTTTGTTTTTTGGTGATTTGGCGGCCCCCCGATGCGCGCGGGCCTGCGCACAAGGCCATCGGGGCCGGGCTGTACGCTGCTACTCCTCGCTCCACCGCACTGGCCCACGCTGCTGCGGGGTATCCGCTGCCATCCCTGGCCGAATGCGTTGTCCATTTTGTAGATTCGTTCGTCCATCGAACAGATACCAAGACGGCCATGACTAACTCTGAGAAGCTGCAAGTCATCAAAATCATCCACACCCTCATTTGGGCATTTTTTAACGTGGTAATTTTTTACATGCTCTATGCCGTGCTTACGAATCAACTCGATATTTGGCTATGGGTGGGCTATGGACTCATCGCGCTCGAGTCGCTCACGCTGCTGGCGTTTCGGTTTTACTGTCCGCTTACCATACTCGCCCGCAAGTACTCCGATTCCACCCGTGCCAACTTTGATATTTATTTGCCGCATTGGCTGGCCTTGCACAATAAGACGATTTATTCAGCTTTGATGGCGGTGATTATTCTATTGACCATCTGGCGGGTGTTGACGTAGCATATCGTGCCTATCGGCACTTGATTATGCTGTAGCGATTTTGCTTCCGGCATGCTGCCGCGACATATTTTTGGATTCCGCGGGGGATCAAAACAACGCGCGGCTCTGGGTCAGTTTAATGCGATGCCAACGACAAATCCTACCCACGGCTTCCGGTGATATATCCACACGTCACGATCATCGCCCACCAGATAATCATATCCGGTTGCCACACCGAAGCTCGCAAACCCAGTCTCCAAAAAGGCGGCCACACCCAGTTGAAGAATCATGGCGTTGTATTCCCGGTTAATGGCCGAGGTTGTTGTGGACGGCCCGATCATCGTGGTTCCGGCACCGCCCAATATCCCAACATCCCAACCGCGGCTCACAACATCATACCGAACCTTGCCTATTGGATCTTTTTTGGATTTAATCCGGTAATAGTCATGTCGCCAACCCGCATAGAGTGCCACGTTAAGTTCGGCTGACAACTGAGGTGGCAGTTGATCCGTTTTTGGCCGGTATTTTAGCAAGATGCTCGTGATGTCGATATCCAGGCTTTGTTTGGTGAAGCGCGAGGGGATGGTGACGAGACTGTCTGCGGTTCCGAGTGGAAGTACCAGGTTTGGCTTTTCAACCGAATCATTCACAACCGGGTACACGGCAACGTGATCCTCCTCAATGTTGAGGTATACCTTCTCCGTTGGCGCATCGTCAACGCGGTGTTTATAATACCCGCTGCCAAAGCCATGTTGTGAGGATTTTTGAAGTACCCCGCAGGATAAATTGATGCCCAGGCTGATAAACAGAATGACGCGTTCCGTGTTCTTCCAACCCATGGCTTGACCGGTTATGATGGAGGAAATGTAATCAGGTATTGTTTTACCTCCCATGATCTAAGTCATGGAGAGTCTGATAAGATTTTATGAAATTTTGAGTCGGAAAAAGCGAAACAGCAAGTGATATGAATAGGACATTGATTAATGTCATGCGATGGGCTGCCCGCATTCTGGGGGGTCTGATGGTTGTATTTGTTTTGATTTTTGCAATCGGTTCGTTTATGGAAGGGTTGAGTAAACAAGGTGCGGGATCGGATGCCTACACGGTCATCACGTTTGTCGTGTGGGGTGTGGGGCTTGCCGGGTTGATTTTGGCGTGGCGGAACGAGCGGTTAGGAGTATTCATTTCGCTTGCAGGCTTTGTTGTGTTCAATATCCTTGCCGCTGTAAATCCAAATCCAGGTTCAAGCTACACGTTTGTTCTTCTGCTTTTTTTAATTCCTTCGGTATTGTATGTTTCATGTTGGTGGTTAGAGGCGAAAACTCAGTCCAGCTAACGCGCTCGACTGGTTAATGGGGTGAAGAATATGTTAATATTCTGTCGTACCTCTCAATATCTGGATTAGAAATATTGTTCGGAGACCCGAATCCTAGGTGGACCCCAACTAAACGGGCCCCGTAATTTTTGCCTGCACATGATTGAAGTCATAGGACTGCATTAGCTGTTGCTCGACATTGGCTGCCGGATTTTTCATTTTTTCAACTCTTACCCGTGCCATTATGGAACTCAACCAGCAAATTCTCAGCGACCTGATCATCTACATGAAGTATGCCCGATACCTGCCTGAACTCAAGCGCAGGGAAACCTGGGATGAAATCTGCACCCGTTACCAGCACATGATGGCCGAAAAATATCCGCACCAGAGCCTTGAATTGGAGAAGGCCATGCAGTGGGTGCGTCAGCGTAAAGTGTTGCCCTCCATGCGCGCCATGCAATTTGCTGGGCCTGCCATTGCGCGCAACAACTCGCGTATATACAATTGCGCCTACCTGCCAGTGGATGACATTCGCGCGTTTCCCGAAACCATGTTTTTACTGCTGGGGGGCACCGGTGTCGGGTACTCGGTGCAGCAACATCACGTTGATCAGCTGCCGCGAATCAAGAAGGCCCAAAAACACCGGAGATTTCTCATTGGCGATAGTCTCGAAGGCTGGGCCGATGCCATCAAAGTGCTGTTGAAAGCGTACTTTGGCATGAGCGATTACCTCCCCGATTTCGATTACTCGGACATTCGCCCAAAAGGAGCGCGATTAGTGACAGCCGGAGGAAAGGCACCAGGGCCGGAACCCCTGAAGATTTGCGTGGCCCATGTGCAGGCACTGCTCGACCGCAAGAGTGAAGGTGAAAAACTCACCCCGCTGGAGTGCCACGATCTGATGTGTCACCTGGCCAATGCCGTGCTGGCAGGAGGTATCCGAAGATCGGCTATGATCGCTTTGTTTTCGCATGGTGATGAGGAAATGCTTACCTGCAAGTTTGGCAACTGGTGGGAACTGAATGAGCAACGCGGCCGCGCCAACAACTCGGTTGTATTGCACCGGGAGGGAATTACCCGAACGGAGTTTATGGAACTGTGGAAAAAGATCGAATGGTCGGGTTCGGGCGAGCCAGGCTTTTATTTTACGAACCATACGGACTGGGGCACCAACCCCTGCTGCGAAATTGCTTTGCGCCCATTTCAATTTTGCAACCTATGCGAAGTGAATGTGTCGGATGTAGAAGCGCAGGACGAGTTGAATGCCAGGGTGCGCGTAGCCGCCTACCTCGGCACCTTACAGGCCGGCTTCACCGATTTTCATTATTTACGGGAAGTTTGGAAAACGACAACCGAACAGGATGCCCTGATTGGGGTGGGCATGACCGGCATTGCCAGTGGCAAGGTGTTGAAGCTTGATCTCAACGAAGCGGCTCAGGAAGTCAAGCATGTCAACCTGGAAACGTCATCAGCTATTGGCATTCAATTTGCCGCCCGCTGCACCACCATCAAACCCTCCGGCACATCTTCGTTGGTGCTGGGTACATCATCGGGAATTCATGCCTGGCATGCACCGTATTACATACGAAGAGTGCGCATTGGAAAAAACGAAGCCCTGTATGACTACTTACAACACGCACATCCCGAGTTGCTGGAAGACGATTTGCTGAACAGTCGCCAGGCCATCATCTGTGTGCCGCAGCGAGCGCCAGAAGGCAGTATTGTGCGTACGGAACCCACCTTGAATTTGCTGGAGCGCATCAAGAAGTTCAATGGGGAATGGATACGAAACGGCTTTCGAAGAGGGGATAACGCCAACAACGTGTCTGCCACGGTATCTATCCCCGATGGCGACTGGCCAGCGGTGGGCCAGTGGATGTGGGAAAACAAAGCTTCCTACAACGGGCTAAGCGTTTTACCGTTCGATACCGGCAGCTATCAGCAAGCGCCTTTCGAAGAGATTTCGGAAAAGAAGTTTTTGGAAATGGAGGAAAGCTTGCGCGCCCTGGATCTTACGCATGTGGTGGAAGCGGAAGATGAAACCGACCACAAGGCCGAGGCTGCGTGCGCAGGGGGAACCTGCCAATTGGTGTAAACCTTAAGCGCGCTTGGTCGTTGCTTTGCCCACCGGGGTGTCAACCTCCATCATCATCAGCTTGCCATTCTGATATGTAAAGTATGAACTTTTTTTATCTGGCGTGGTGAGTTGGTACTTCCCGCCTCCCAATGGCTTAAGCGCAACAAACTCAGCGTGCATGTTTGAATATACCCGGTTGAGCCCTTTGGGTTCGCGGAAATACAAGTCAGCTACGCATATAGTAATGGCCTCGCCAATCACCGTCTTTTTTCCGTTGCGCTCCCGCTGATATTGACCGGTTGCCGTTTTCTCGGTGTGCGCGTGTACATCCTCGGACCCACGATTGGCGTGGCGGTAGGCAGTTCCCTTCACTAGTTTTTCATTTTCATGCACCGTGTAAATTTCTGATTCAACGTGCACCGAAAAGGCCAGAACCTTGGTGTCGGACTGAGTTTTAATATCTTTGATCAGTTGGGCGCCTTGCTTCTCCTCGAATGCCTTCAAGACACCGATTTTGCTACCCTTGAAAAAGATATCGAAGGTGGCTTCGGTTTTTTGAGCGAAAGCAGGCGTGACACCCATCCAGAGCAGCCAAATCAGATTTTTCAGGTTCGTAGATTTCATAGCATCAAGCGATATTTACAAAAGTAACACTATGAAAGTATTCGTCCTCTCACTTTTGCTTTTGATTGCCGGGTGTTCATCTACGCGGTACTTCCGTGAGCTGAATCCATCGGAAAAAGCGGCACTGGCACAGTCCCGGAAACAAGCCACCCTGAACGATGGCTGCTATCATGTGTTGGTCATGACCGATGCCGGCAATATGATTCTGAAACTCTTCAACGAAACCCCGCTCCATCGGGACAACCTGGTGGATAAGATCAAATCGGGGTTTTACGATAGCCTGATTTTTCACCGCGTGATCAACAATTTTGTTATCCAAGGGGGGGATCCTACGAGCAAGCGTGCAACAGGCGATGCAAAGGTTGGCGAGGGTGAAGGGCCCGGCCCCAAAATTCCAGCTGAGTTCCGGACGGAGCAAGGCATCTATCACAAGCGAGGAGCTTTGGGAATGGCCCGCGACAACAACCCGGAAAAGGCGAGCAGCAATGCGCAGTTCTACATTGTGCAACGCAGGGCCTACCGGCCGGCCCAGCTGGATAGTTTTGTGGTGCAGCGCAACCTCACACTCAACGAGGCGCAGCGAAAATTATACACCACACAGGGCGGCACCCCGCATTTGGATGGCGGCTACACAGTATTTGGCGAACTGGAGTCGGGGTGGGACGTGCTCGACAAGATTGCTGCTGTAAAAACCGGACCGGGAGACCGGCCGGTTCAGGACGTGCGCATGCGGTTGTTTTTGCTGAATGAGATTAAGAAGTGAGGGTCGATCCGAGTTAGCCCACGCCTTTAATAATCTCAACAAAATCGCGGCTTTTGAGCGAGGCACCGCCCACCAGGCCACCATCTACATCGGCACAGGCGAAAAGCTCTTTGGCGTTGTCGGGCTTTACACTGCCACCATACAAAATCGAAATCTCCTGAGCCACGGTATGACCATACTTCGCAGCCAGCTGCTGACGAATAACCGCATGCATCTCCTGTGCCTGTGCAGTAGTTGCTGTCTTACCCGTGCCAATAGCCCATACCGGCTCATAGGCAATTACTATTTTCTGAATAGCTGCGGCATCAAGGTGAAACAAGGCTTCTTCCACCTGCTTCTTCACAAGTTCAATGTGTTGATTTTTCTCGCGCACATCGAGCGGTTCACCGCAACAAAAAATCGGGGTGAGCCCATGCCGTAAAGCGGCATCCACTTTCTTGGCCAGCAGTTGACCGTCTTCACCAAAATACTGCCTGCGTTCACTGTGGCCCAGGATCACGTACGGAATGTTCATGGATTTCAGCATGGCGGCCGATACTTCACCGGTGTAGGCCCCACTGTCGTGCTCGCTGCAGTTTTGGGCGCCCACCGCAATGCGGTTCGTGCCCAATTGGTTTTTCACGGTGAGTAAGAAGGGGAACGGAGTGCACAGAATAATCACTGCGTTATTGGCCACTTCATCCGCCACCATTCCCAATACTTCCGCTGTCAGCGCCTGCGCTTCCGCCAGCGTTTTGTTCATTTTCCAGTTCCCCGCGACAATTTTCTTACGCATAACTCATTTTTTGGTGTCAAAAATAAATACTTCACTTGCTTTGCCCCGCACCAGCCGGGCACTTTTCACCGGGCTCTTATAGGTTACGTGCACGAGGTTCGATTGATCGTCATGAATTTCCATAATCACATCGTTGAGCACTTCCAATGTCTTCATCTTTCGAATGTTTTCGATTTCCAGGTAGCACACAAAGGCGAGGTCTTCCGTTTCGATTCCCAGTAGGGTATACGTCACAGGCTTGCCGTCAACTTTTAGGCGGAAGTGCTGTGTCAGATATTGGCCCACAAGCTGCTCTGTGGTAATGCCGGCCGGAGGTTTGGTGATATCCAGCTCCTCTTGTTTCCGCTGGGCCCGGATCGCCAGTTCCAAATCATCAATAAAAATGCGGGATGTTATCTGCAACGCCCGGTCCTTCTCACTGTAATTGATTTCCGAAACGGAAATGTGAATCGGATGCATCCACAGTACACACGCATAAACAACAGATAGCATGGTGCGAAATTAGCGATAACCGGGCCGTTTTCAGTACGCCACTAACATAAAAGGGTAATGGCAGATGCGATTTATCTGTTATACTTGCCATTTGGTATACAAGGGCATGTTTGGACTTTACTTTGGTCTCGGCCGTGAGCACATCCTGGATATCCAGGGGTACGACCATATCTTGTTTGTGGTGGCGTTGTGCGCAGTTTACCTGCTTCGCGAATGGAAGCAAATTCTCATTCTGGTTACGGCCTTTACGGTCGGGCACTCCATTACGCTGGCACTGGCCACGCTGCAATGGGTTGATGTTGATTCGGGCTGGGTTGAGTTTTTGATTCCCGTCACCATTTTTACCACAGCTGTTTTTAACATTTTTCGCGTTGACCGGTCGACCAGTGTCGGCCATCGGGGCCTTCAACTCAATTACGCCTTTGCTCTTTTTTTTGGATTGATCCACGGCTTGGGCTTTTCTAATTTTTTGAGAAGTCTGCTCGGCCGGGAACAAAGCCTGTTCACTCCACTTCTTGCGTTTAACCTCGGGCTGGAGTTGGGGCAGCTTCTTATTGTGGTCATGTTCTTGTTTCTGAGCTTTTTGGCAGTGGATGTGCTGGGGGCAAATCGCAGGGATTGGAAGTTGGTGATTTCCTCTGCCATTGCCGGCATCGCGTTGGTCTTGATTCAACAACGAATTCCATTTTAAAATCAATTAATCTGTTACTATGAAATGCCTCGTTTCATTTTTTATGCTGGTGGCTTCGGTAGCCCAGGCGCAGCAACCCACGTGGAAGGGCAAGTTTGAGCAGCTCGATCAACTGTTGCCCACGCCAAACGAATACCGCACCGGCAGCGGGTCGCCCGGGCCCAAATACTGGCAACAACGGGCCGACTATGTGATCAATGCCGAATTGAATGATGAAAATCAAAGCATCACCGGTAGCGAAACGATTACGTACTACAACAACTCCCCGGATGTGTTAAAGTACCTGTGGGTGCAGTTGGATCAAAACATTAACACGAAAAACAGCCTTAGCCGGCTTACCGATCAAAACACGGTGATCGATTCGGTTACCACGCTGGATTTGGGTTCAAGCCTGCGCTTACATGAATTTGATGGCGGCTATAAGATTAAGTCAGTGGCCGATGCTGCCGGCAAGGCATTGCCCTACGTGATCAACGAAACCATGATGCGCGTTGATCTGCCGCAGCCGCTGAAACCCGGCCAACAATTGGTGTTCTCCATCGGCTGGTCGTTTAACATCAACAACCGTATGCACGATATGACGCCCAACGATGGTCGCAGCGGTATGGAGTATTTTCCGGAAGACGGCAACTACCTCTACATCATCGCGCAGTGGTTTCCCCGCCTGTGTGTGTATGACGATGTCGTAGGTTGGCAGAACAAACAATTTTTGGGGCAAGGCGAGTTTACCCTAGAGTTTGGCAATTACACGGTAAACCTCACCGTGCCAGCCGACCACATTGTAGCCGCCACCGGCATGGTGCAGAATCCGAAGGACGTATTGACGGTTGAACAGCAACAGCGCTTTGAGCAGGCTAAAACTTCATTTGACAAGCCGGTAATGATTGTGACGCAGGCCGAGGCGGTGGCCAAGGAAAAGACCAAAGCGACCGCGAAAAAGACCTGGAAGTTTTATGCCGAAAATGTGCGAGACTTTGCCTTTGCCTCTTCTCGCAAATTCATTTGGGATGCGCAAGCGGTAAAAGTTGGCGAGGGCAAAACGCCTCTGGCCATGAGCTACTATCCGAAAGAAGGCAACCCCTTGTGGGAAAAAGAGTCAACCAAGGCCATCCGGGCATGTCTGCTCACGTATTCGAAATTTTCAATTGAATACCCTTACCCTCAGGCAACTTCGGTACACTCGGCCTCACTGGGTATGGAATACCCGATGATTTGTTTCAATGGCCAGCGTCCAAACAAGGACGGTACCTACAGCGATCGTACCAAGTGGGGACTGGTGGGCGTTGTTATTCACGAAGTGGGCCACAACTTCTACCCCATGATCATCAGTAATGATGAGCGCCAGTGGACCTGGATGGATGAAGGCGTGAACACGTTTGTACAATACCTGACGCAGGTTGAGCATTATCCGGACATGCCGCAGCGCAGAGGGCCGGCCCCTCTAATCATTCCTTATATGAAAAGCCCTCAGGAATTTCAGCGCCCGTTGATGGTGAACTCCGAAACGGTGGTACGCAGAAACTTTGGAGCGGAGCAGTATCACAAGTGCGCGACTGCGCTCAACATTCTGCGCGAAACGGTTATGGGCCATGAACTGTTTGATAAAGCCTTCCGAGAGTATGCGCAACGCTGGGCCTTTAAACATCCTAAGCCGGCTGATTTCTTCCGCACGATGGAAGATGCCAGTGCCGTAGATCTGGACTGGTTCTGGCGCGGATGGTTTTACACCACGGATTATACAGATCAATCGCTCGACAACGTGAAATGGTACCGCATTCGTAAACCCTCCACAGACGTAGAAAATCGCAACAAGAATGTAAAAGGAGCCGAGGCTATGGGTGGCGGGGCAGGAGCCGACAAGCCGGCAGACTTCAGCAAAGGCCCTGAAATGTTCACCGTGTTGCCCACCGATGATCGGTTCTATGGCGATTTTCGTGCTCGTATTGATGACAAGGCTATGATCAGCAAACTGGAGAACAAAAACTTTTACGAAGTAACGCTTAGCAACAAAGGAGGCCTCATCATGCCGGTAGTTATCGAGTGGACATATAAAGACGGCAGCAAGGAGATCGAGCGCATACCAGCCGAAATCTGGCGCACCAACGAAACGAAGGTGACCAAGGTGTTTGTTAAAGACAAGGAAGTGGTAAGCGTTGTGCTGGATCCGAAAAAAGAGACAGCCGATATCAGCGAAGAAGACAACGTATTTCCGCGCGTGGCCAAGCCAAGCAAGTTTGACGAGTTGAAAAAGAAAAACTGACCGATCACGTAAATGAAAAAGATAATCGTATTCGTGCTGGTGGCACTTTCCGGGAACGGCATAGCCCAGGAAAAAAATTGGCAGGGAAAATTTGAGCAACTGGATCAATTGCTGCCCACGCCCAACAACTACCGCAGTGCGTCCGGAGCACCGGGCCCCGCCTATTGGCAGCAGCGTGCCGACTATGACATCAGCGTTGAGCTTAATGATGAAAATCAATCGCTGCGCGGTTCTGAGACTATTACCTACTACAATAATGCGCCTGAGCCACTCACTTACCTGTGGCTGCAATTGGATCAGAACATTCTGGCCGATGGCAGCATGACACAAAAAACCTCCGCAGGAGCGATTCGGGATTCCATTCCGGCCAAATTCCTGGCTACTACCGCCAGCGCCTATGACTTCAAAGGGGGTTACCAGATTTCCTCTGTGCGCGAGGCGAATGATAAGCCGCTCAACCACGTCATCAACTTCACGATGATGCGGGTGGATTTACCTCAGCCGCTCAAACCTGGTGAAAAATTCACGTTCAAGGTAGATTGGAGCTACAACATCAACGACATGATGAAGATCGGTGGTCGCTCCGGTTGTGAATTTTTCCCGGAAGACGGCAACTACATCTATTTTATTGCGCAGTGGTTCCCGCGCATGTGCGTATTTGATGATATCGAAGGCTGGCAGAACAAACAGTACCTCGGGTCGGGTGAGTTTGCCCTTACGTTTGGTGATTACAAAGTCCGCATCACGGTGCCCAGCGATCACATTGTAGGAGCTACCGGCTGGCTGCAAAACCCGAAAGACGTTTTGGCAAAAGAACAACTTGAACGCTTTGAACTGGCGCGTAAAACTTTTGACAAACAGGTATGGATCGTGACGGAAGAAGAAGCGAAGAAGCGGGAGAAAGAGCGCAGCAAGAAAAAGAGCACCTGGGTGTTTCATGCCGAAAATGTGCGCGACTTTGCGTTTGCGTCTTCCCGAAAATTTATCTGGGATGCTATGGCGGTGAAAAATGCCGACAATGCCCCGCTGGCTCAATCCCTTTACCCGAAAGAGGGCAATCCCCTGTGGGGCAAGGAATCGACCTTGGCAATTAAGAACACGCTGGATATTTACACCGAGCGCACCATTCCTTACCCTTATCCAACGGCTTACTCCATCAACTGGGTAGGCGGAGGCATGGAGTACCCCATGGTTTCCTTTAACGGTGGCCGGCCGGCCAAAGACGGAACGATCAGTGACCGGGTGCTGGTGCGCTGCGTGTACATCATCGTGCACGAAGTTGGTCACAATTACTTCCCCATGATCATCAACAGTGATGAGCGCCAGTGGACGTGGATGGATGAAGGCCTGAATTCGTTCCTGGAAAAGGAAACGATGCGCATCCGGTATCCGAATCTGAACTACAGCAGCAATACACCCAAGGATATTGTCAACTTCATGAAGGGCGACAAAGCGATGATGCGCCCTATTATGGCTACGGCCGATAACCAGGGCCAGTACGGGGGCAGCAACGGCTACACCAAAACCGCGGCAGCCCTGACGCTGTTGCGCGAAACCGTGATGGGACCCGAATTATTCGACAAAGCATTTCAGGAGTTTTCCGTTCGGTGGGCGTTCAAACATCCAAAGCCGGCTGACTTTTTCCGGACGATGGAAGATGCCAGCGCGGTAGATCTGGATTGGTTTTGGCGCGGTTGGTTTTATTCAACCGATCATGTCGATATCACACTGGACGAAGTGAAGTGGTACAAAGTCAAAAAATCGCAGCCTGATCTCGAGAAACGGAACGTGAAGGTTGCCGGTGGCGATGTTTCAGCAGGTAAAGGCAAACCGGGCGAGAAGGTGACCGACTTCAGCAAGGGTCCGCAGGATTTTACGGTGCTCAATACCAAGGAGGAGGACTACGGCCAATTCCGCGCCCGCATTGACGACAATGCCATGCGCACCAAACTTGAGGAGAAGAACTTCTACGAGGTAACGTTGAAGAATACCGGGGGCCTGGTGTCACCCGTCATCATCGAGTGGACATACAAAGACGGATCAATAGAGATCGAGAAAATTCCGGCTGAAATCTGGCGTCTCAATGAAAAGGAGGTGAAGAAGGTGTTTGTGAAGGAGA
>ERZ1066128.442-NODE-442-length-17242-cov-11.679642_pt1 | contig 17242 bp, 11 predicted proteins | sample MGYA00382775_ERZ1066128 | MGnify/ENA primary metagenome ERZ1066128 (study PRJEB33369, sample SAMEA5778358) | biofilm metagenome | biome: Industrial cooling water; feature: Water cooling tower basin; material: Biofilm | place: United Arab Emirates | collected...
ATAAAGTCAAGGAAACCATGGTCGAGTACAAACTCGGCACTCTGAAATCCTTTGGGTAAATCTTTTCCAATGGTTTCGCGAATTACGCGCGGACCCGCAAATCCAATCAGGGAGCCGGGTTCGGCAATGTTGAAATCGCCCAACATCGCGTACGAAGCCGTAACACCTCCGGTGGTGGGGTCCGTGAGCAGGGAGAAGTACGGGATCTTCGCTTCGTCCAGCAAGGCCAGTTTGGCGGATACTTTAGCCAATTGCATCAGCGATAGCCCGGCCTCCATCATGCGCGCGCCACCCGAGCGGGAAATAATCAGCAAGGGAGTCTTAGTTTTCAGCGCGTGGTCAGCCGCCCGGGCTATTTTTTCGCCCACCACACTACCCATCGAGCCACCAATGAAACTGAAATCCATACAGGCCACGACAATCTCGAGCCCGTTCATCTTACCATAGGCGGTGCGCACTGCATCTTTCAGTTGAGTCTTCGCCTGCGACTCCTTAATTCTTTTCGGATAGGGCTTCGTATCAACAAACTTGAGCGGGTCACCCGATTCCATGTTGGCGTCCAACTCCGTAAACTCATTGTTGTCGAAAAGAATCTCGAAGTATTCTTTGGATCCGACTTTCACGTGGTAATCCTCTTCGGGTACCACGTAGGCGTTGTTCTTTAACTCGCGCGTGTGTACAATTTTGCCTCCGGGCGATTTAAACCACAAGCCATCCGGAACTTCCCGTTTGGCCTCGGTGGGGGTCAGAATTCCTTTATCGGTTCGTTTAAACCAAGGCATGCTCGTTCGTTTAATCAGGCGATGGTAACAGACTTATCCAGGTACACGTCCTGGATCGCATTCAGAATTTCTACGCCATCTTTCAATGGGCGCTGAAATGCCTTGCGACCCGAAATGAGCCCCATGCCACCGGCCCGTTTGTTAATTACAGCTGTGCGTACAGCATCGGCCATGTCACTGGCGCCTTTGGAGTCACCACCGGAGTTAATCAAACCCGCCCGTCCGTTATAGCAGTTGATCACCTGGTAGCGGCACAAGTCGATGGGATGGTCGGAGGTTAGTTCGGTATAAATCCGCTCATCCAATTTACCGTAGCTGCTGCCACCGGTATTCAGCGCCTTGTAGCCACCATTGTTTTCAGCCAGTTTCTGCTTGATGATGTCGGCCTGGATGGTAACACCCAGGTGGTTGGCTTGCCCGGTCAGGTCGGCCGACACGTGATAATCTTTGCCGTCTTTCTTGAAGGCGCTGTTGCGGGTATAGCACCAGAGAATGGTGCCCATGCCCAGGTTGTGCGCTTCTTCAAAAGCCTTGGCCACTTCCATGATCTGCCGTGTGGAGTTGTCTGAACCAAAATAGATGGTGGCCCCCACAGCTACTGCGCCCAGGTTCCACGCATCGCGCACCGAGCCAAACATGATCTGGTCTGCCTTGTTGGGGTAGGTGAGGAGTTCATTGTGGTTAATCTTGACAATGAACGGAATTCGATGCGCGTACTTCCGCGAGGTCATGGCCAGCGCACCAAACGTGGTGGCCACTCCGTTACATCCACCTTCGATAGCCAGTTTTACGATGTTTTCCGGATCGAAGTAGATCGGGTTCTTGGCGAAGGAAGCTCCTGCGCTATGTTCAATGCCTTGGTCAATCGGGAGAATGGACAAATAGCCAGTGCCGCCCAGGCGACCGGTATCAAATAGCCACTGCAAGCTGCGCAATACCTGGGGCGTGCGGTTAGAAGGTCCGAAAACGTGATCGACAAACTGCGGCCCCGGCAGATGAAGTTGATCTTTTGAAATGGTTTTGCAGGTGTGCTGGAGGAGTTGATCTGCGTCTTTGCCGAGCAGGTCGGAGAGGGATTGCTTTGCCATGTTTTGATTTAAAAAGGGAAACAAATATAGCTGCCGGAGGGCGGTCTTCCAAAGAGCTCAAATCACTGTTAATCAAACGGTTGCAAACAAAAAAAGCCCGCTGCAGGGCAGCGGGCTTCTTCAAAGGCGGGGTAAATCAGTTGGCGGCCACTTCGGCTACCTGCCCGCTTAATTTTTCCTTTATGCGTGCCGACTTACCCTGACGGCCCTTCATATAATACAACTTGGCCCTGCGCACTTTGCCGGCCTTAATCAGTTCAATCTTATCAATGCTGGGGGAGAGGAACGGGAAAATACGCTCCACGCCAATGCCGTTGGAGACTTTGCGTACCGAGAATGACTCCCCGTTCGTGCCTTTACCTCTGCGGTAAAGCACCACGCCTTGAAACTGCTGGATACGCTCCTTGTTTCCTTCGCTGATTTTCACGTGAACATTCACTGTATCACCGGGCTTGAAATTGGGCAGGGAGGGCCGCTTGGCATTCAACTCCTGCTCGGCTACCTTCATGAGGTCAACCTTCTTTTTTGCTTCCGCCATACTCGTATCCGTTAAAAAAGGACTGCAAAGATAGAAAACCACCCCGCCTGAGCAAAGCCGAGGCCCAATAATCCTGCAAATAGCTGATTTTTAGTCGTTTAATAGGTTCGGCCTGCGTTTTCGGGTGCGTTCAACGGCCTGTTCCTGCTTCCATTCCTCAATTCGGGCCGGATTGCCCGAGAGCAGCACTTCGGGCACGCTCCACCCTTTGTATTCGGCTGGCCGGGTGTATACGGGCGGGGCTACCAGGCCGTCCTGGAAGGAGTCGGTGAGAGCCGAAGTTTCATCGTTGAGAACCCCCGGCAGGAGGCGGATAACGGCATCGGCCACCACGGCTGCCGCCAGTTCACCGCCCGAGAGCACGTAATCGCCAATTGAAATTTCCCGGGTGATCAGGTGTTGGCGCACCCGCTCGTCCACCCCTTTGTAATGCCCGCACAGCAGAATCAGGTTTTGCTTCAGGCTCAATTCATTGGCGATCGACTGCGTGAGCAACTCGCCATCGGGGCTCATGTAGATAACTTCATCATAGGTGCGCTCGGCCCGGAGTGCCGTAAGGCAACGGTCGATGGGTTCAATCATCATCACCATGCCGGCACCACCGCCAAACGCGTAGTCATCGGTACTGCGGTGTTTGTTCGTGCTGTACGCGCGCAGGTCGTGTACGGCTACCGTCACCAAACCTTTTTGCTGCGCCCGTTTCAGGATGCTGTCGCTGAACGGTCCCTCCAGCAATTTAGGCAGCGTGGTGATGATGTCGATGCGCACGGGTCAAATCTCCAAAAACCCCTCGGGCAAATCAACCGTAATCTTGCAGGCTGTTTTGTTGATGCTCCGGATGAAGGGTGCATTTACGGGCAATAAATGTTCTTTGCCCTCGCGGTCAAATACCAGAAAGCGGTTGGGCCCGTGTTCTTGCACTTCGCGCACGGTTCCCAATTCACCGATTTGCTTGTCCACCACAGCGAAGCCGAGCACCTCATCGTTGTAAAACTCTCCGCGGCCGCTGGCCGGCCGCAGTGCTTTGGGCAAATACAAACCGCAGCCCTGCAACTGACGAGCGGCTTCCACCGTGTTTACGTCTTCCCACTTCACAAAGGCTTTGGTATCGCGCACGGAAATATGCTGAATAAAATGGGGTACCAATTGGCCACCCAGGTCCACCAGTACATGGTCAATTTTCTTCCACTGCGTGGGCGACTCCGCGTTCAGGGATATGGTCACCTCGCCCTTCAGGCCGTGCGCCCGCAGTACATGCCCGATCTTATAACAGTCTGAATGCCTCATAAAAACAAAGCCAACGCAGCGGGGCTGCATTGGCTGGGATAACGTGTTCGGTAGATTTACGCCTGAGCTTCTGCAGCCGGTGCCTCACCTTCAGCAGCGGGGGCTGCTTCTGCCGGGGTCGCTGCGACTTCAGCCTTCTTGCGAATGGCCTCTGCGCGTGCCTCACGCACTTTGCTTTCAGCCTCTTTGCGGGCCTTGGCGGCATCTTGCTTCTTCTTCGCCAGGTTATCTACCCGGTTCTTAATCTTGGCTTCTTTCGCCTGCAACCACTCGCTGTGCTTCTGGTCCGCAATCTCCTGCGAGATAGCGCCTTTCACCACACCGATTTGCAGGTGTTTCTTCATCATCACACCGCGGTACGAAAGCATGCGCTTTACAGTATCCGTAGGCTGCGCGCCTTTCATTAACCACTCGAACGCCTTTTGGTCGTTCAGGTCGATGGTGGCCGGTACCGTAAGCGGATTATACGTGCCGATTTTTTCAATGAAACGCCCATCGCGGGGTGATCTGACGTCTGCGACTACCACATCGTACAGCGCCAGTTTTTTGCGGCCTCTGCGGGCCAATCTGATTTTAACTGCCATTTTCTTGGTTTTTGGTGGATCTCGTCCTGTTTATTTCCTAAAAAAGGACTGCAAAGGTAGCAGAAAACGGATAAGCGACAACCATAGGTTCGCAATTGGTTTTTCTGGCGGCCCCTCAGCGCCCGCCCGCCACCCTGCCCGGCTTCGGCCGGGCTGTCCAGGGCTGCGCTTCGCTCCGGTGCCGCGTGGGCGCGGCACTTCACCCTTCCCATCCCTGGCCGTGTCGTCCGGCAAGGGACTGACGCGGAAATCCTTTTGCTGCGCGGATTTGGGGCCAGGCAGCAAAAGATTGAAGCAAAGGCCCGGTGCCCCGATAACAAATCGGGGCATGCCGCCAAGCTATTAATATTGAATAATCGTTTAAACAATTTTATAATTTTAACTTCGCTTTTTACCTTCGGTGCTCTTTAGCGCAAACTGAAGTTTTGTATGGACAAATACTCCTATATCTCCAATGCCGATGTCGGCTACATTGACCAGCTCTATCAAACCTATAAGCAGAACCCGGCCGGGGTAGATGCCTCGTGGCAAAAGTTTTTTGAGGGCTACGATTTCTCGAGCCAGCGTTTTGGCGACAATGGCCATGCGGCCGTAACGGAAGCCACCCCCAAAGAAGCCCAGGTGCGAAACCTCATTTTCGCTTACCGGTCGTTTGGTCACCTGAAGTCGAACACAAACCCGGTGCGCCCCCGCAGGGATCATAAGGTGCAGCTCGACCACACGTACTTCGGACTCACCGATGCGGACCTGGACACTGAGTTTGAGATCGGGGTAGAGATTGGCATGGGCAAAGCCACCCTTCGCAAGATCATGGAGAAACTGAAGGCGGTGTATCTCGGTCCCATCGGCTTCGAGTTTAATTTTATCCGCAACGATGAAATCCGCCAGTGGTTCGCCCGCAAGTGCGAGCAGGAATACTTTACCTATGACCCGAGCATAACGGAAAAGAAAACCATTCTGGGCAAGCTGAACGAAGCGGTGGTGTTTGAAAACTTTTTGCACACCAAGTTTCTGGGGCAAAAACGTTTTTCATTGGAGGGGGGCGAGAATACCATCCCCGCGCTGCATTCCACCATTACCAAGGCAGCTGAATTGGGTGTTAAAGAAGTGGTGATTGGTATGGCCCACCGTGGCCGGCTCAATGTGCTTTCCAATATTCTTGGGAAAACCTACGAACAAATCTTTACCGAGTTTGAAGGTAACGTGAACCCTGACCTGACTATGGGCGATGGTGACGTGAAATATCACCTGGGATACGCGAGTCACATTGAAACCCCTTCGGGCAACAAGATTTACGTCAAGTTGACGCCCAATCCGTCTCACCTCGAAGCGGTGGATCCGCTGGTGGTAGGCTACACCCGCGGCCAGGCCGATGATGAATATCAGGGTGACCTGAGCAAAGCCATGGCGATTTTGATTCATGGCGATGCAGCCGTTGCCGGCCAGGGTATTGTCTACGAAGTGGTGCAGATGTCGGGCCTGCCCGGCTACACCACCGGAGGAACGATTCACCTGGTGATCAATAATCAGGTCGGCTTCACCACGGATTATGACGATGCCCGAACATCCATTTACTGTACGGACATCGCCAAGATTGTGGATGCACCCGTCATGCACGTGAATGGTGACGATGCTGAAGCCGTGACGTTTTGCGCCAAACTGGCGGTAGAGTACCGCCAGAAATTCGGCAAAGATATCTTTATCGATTTGCTGTGTTACCGCAGGCACGGGCACAATGAAAGTGACGAGCCCAAGTTTACGCAGCCCAAGCTCTACAACCTGATCGCCAAGCATCCGAACCCGCGCGAGATCTATGTAAAGAAACTGATCGAACGCGGAGATGTGGATGCCGCACTGGCTGACGAAATGGACCGCAGTTTCCGCAACCAGTTGCAAGATCGCCTCAACGAAGTGAAACAAAAGCCGCTCCCCTACAAGCCGCAAAAGCTCGAGGAGGATTGGGACAAACTGCGCAGGGCTACACCCGATGATTTTGATGCTTCACCGGAAACAGGTGTGAAGCAGGGCGTGATCGACAAAGTAGCCAAAGCGCTGACGACTATTCCGGAAGGATTCAAGCCGTTGAAGCAGATTGAGAAATTGCTGAAGGACCGCAAGGATGCCTTCTACGAAACCAAAATGCTCGGCTGGGCCGAAGGCGAACTGCTGGCGTATGGCACGTTGCTGGCGGAGGGCGTGTCGGTACGCATGTCGGGTCAGGATGTAAAACGTGGAACGTTCTCACACCGGCATGCCTATTTCTTTGATGCCAATACCAACGCGCCCTACTGCGCGCTGGACAACATCCAGGAAGGGCAGGCGAAATTTCACATCTACAACTCCCTGCTCTCGGAGTTTGGTGTGCTGGGATTTGAATATGGCTACGCCATGTCTTCGCCACATGCGCTGGTTTTATGGGAAGCGCAGTTCGGTGACTTTGTGAATGGCGCTCAAGTGATGATCGACCAGTTTATCTCAAGCGCGGAGTCGAAATGGCAGCGCATGAACGGTTTAGTGATGCTGCTGCCACACGGTTATGAAGGTCAGGGCCCCGAGCACAGCAGTTGCCGGCCGGAGCGGTTCCTTCAGTTGGCGGCCGAATACAACATGATCATCTGCAACCCTACGACACCGGCCAATAACTTCCATATGCTGCGCAGGCAGGTCACGTGGGATTTCCGTAAGCCGTGTATTGTAACTTCACCCAAATCGTTGCTGCGCCATCCGGCTGCCGTTTCAGCCCTCAAAGACTTTACCAAGGGGCAGTTTCTGGAGGTGATTGAAGACTCGAGCGTCTCCGCCAAGGAGGTGAAGCGCGTGGTGCTCTGCTCGGGCAAATTGTACTACGAATTGGATGAAGCCCGTCAGAAAAATAAGAAGAAGGATGTGGCGATCATCCGCATTGAGCAGTTATATCCCTTCCCGGAGAAGCAAATCAAAGATATCCTGAAGGGATATAAGAATGCCGCAGTAGTGTTTGCTCAGGAGGAGCCCGCGAACATGGGCTTTCAACAGTTTATCCAACGCATGATGCCGAAACAGGAGATGGAGTTTGTGGCCCGCAAGGCCAGCGCCTCGCCCGCTACCGGCTACAGCAAAGTGCATAAGATTGAGCAAGAGAAAATCATTAATCAGGCGTTGGGCCTCTAATCCGATTCGCTATGGCACAACAAGTAAAAGTACCGGCCGTTGGCGAGTCCATCACCGAAGTGACCATTGCCAATTGGCTGAAGCCGGATGGATCAGCGGTTAAGATGGATGAAGTCATTGCTGAGCTGGAGTCGGACAAGGCAACCTTTGAACTGACGGCCCCGCAGGCCGGCACGCTGCGCATTACGAAGCCCAAAGGTGACGTGGTGCCTATTGGCACTGTCATTTGCGAAATACAAGATGGTGCCGCGGCTACAACGGCTCCGGCTCCACCTGCTGCTGTAACAAAAACTGAAACTGTACCTTCTCAACCTATGAAATCAACCGGACAGATTAAAGAAATGAAAGTGCCCGCAGTGGGCGAGTCCATCACGGAAGTGACCATTTCTACGTGGCTTAAAAAGGACGGAGACTTTGTCAAATTGGACGAGGTAATTGCCGAAGTCGAATCAGACAAAGCCACGTTTGAATTACCGGCCGAAGCCAACGGCATCCTGCGCATTGTGGCGCAGGAGAAAACAACCCTGCCGATTGGAGGACTCATTTGTAAAATTGAAGTTACGGAGGGCGCACCCGCCAGTGCGACAGCACCTGCGCCAGCCGCTGCTGCGGCTGCACCTTCTTCACCGGCCACCGGTGGCGCTGGCTATGCGGCAGGCCATCCCTCGCCCGCGGCCGCCAAGATTCTCGATGAGAAAGGAATTCCGGCATCGGCCGTAGCCGGCTCGGGTGTTGGTGGTCGCATTACCAAGGAAGATGCGGCTAAAGCCCAGGCAGCACCGGCCAAGGAAACCAAGGCAGCGGCAGCTCCGCCTGCGCCTCCCGTAATTGCTGCTGGCGGTAGCCGCAACGAGCGTAGAGAGAAAATGACATCGCTGCGCAAGACCATAGCGCGCAGGCTGGTGTCCGTGAAAAACGAAACGGCCATGCTCACCACGTTCAATGAGGTGGACATGAAGCCCGTAATGGATTTGCGGGCAAAGTATAAGGATCAGTTCAAGGAAAAGTACGGAGTGGGCCTTGGGTTTATGTCCTTCTTTACAAAGGCCATTTGTGTTGCACTCAAAGATTTCCCAGCTGTAAATGCCTCTATTGATAAAGATGAAATCGTGTACCACGATTACTGCGATATTTCCATTGCGGTATCGACCCCGCGTGGGCTGGTGGTGCCGGTGATTCGCAATGCCGAGTCACTGACGATGGCACAGATTGAAAGCGAAGTGGTGCGCCTGGCCACCAAAGGCCGTGATGGAAAATTATCGATTGAAGAAATGACGGGGGGAACGTTCTCCATCACCAACGGTGGCGTGTTTGGTTCAATGCTTTCTACGCCAATCATTAACCCGCCTCAGTCAGCCATTTTAGGTATGCACAATATTGTGGAAAGGCCGGTGGTGAAGGGCGGAGAAGTGGTGGTACGACCAATTATGTACGTGGCCCTGTCCTACGATCACCGCATTATTGATGGTCGCGAGTCGGTTAGCTTTCTGGTGCGCGTCAAGGAAATGTTGGAAGATCCCGGAAGACTGATTTTGGGCGTATAAATATTTTCACCTTATGAATTACAACGTCATTATTGTTGGCTCCGGCCCGGGAGGTTACGTGGCGGCCATCCGTTGCGCACAACTGGGTCTGAAGACAGCCATTGTGGAAAAGTACAATACACTCGGTGGCACTTGTCTTAACGTGGGTTGCATACCCTCAAAGGCAATGCTCGATTCGTCCGAGCACTTTCACAATGCTGCGCACACGTTCAAGGAGCATGGAATTGATATTTCGGAACCAAAAGCTAACCTGTCGCAAATGATTAAACGCAAGGCGGGCGTGGTTAAGGCGAATGTCGATGGCATCGCTTTTCTGATGAAGAAAAACAAAATTGACGTGCACACCGGGGTTGGCTCGTTTGTCGACAAAAACACCATCCAGGTTACGGCAGCCGATGGGAAATCCACGAAGCTGACAGGTGAGAAGATCATCATTGCCACCGGATCAAAGCCTACGCCACTGCCGTTTGCTGCGTTTGACAAAAAACGAATCATATCCAGTACCGAGGCTCTCGAACTCCAGGAGATTCCCAAACACCTGATCGTGGTCGGAGGTGGTGTAATCGGAATGGAGCTAGGCTCGGTGTATGCCCGCATTGGTTCAAAAGTTTCGGTAGTCGAGTACCTCGACAGTATCATTCCCACCATGGATGGTACCCTGGGCAAGGAATTGCAGAAAGCGACCAAGAAATTGGGGATGGATTTTTACCTCGGCCACAAAGTGGTGTCTGTTGAGAACAAGGGTAAGGAGGTCGTATTGAAAGCCGAACCCAAAAATGGGGGAGCCGCAATCGAATTGAAGGGCGACTACTGCCTGGTGAGCATCGGGCGCAGACCTTATACCGATGGGCTCGGTCTGGACAAGGTGGGCATCGAACTCGACAAAGGACGCATTCCGGTGGATGACCACTTAAAGACTAAGGTGGATAACATTTACGCCATTGGTGATGTCGTGCGCGGGGCCATGCTGGCGCACAAGGCCGAGGAGGAGGGTGTCATGGTGGCCGAGCAACTGGCTGGTCAAAAACCGCATATCAACTATTTGTTGATACCGGGGGTGGTCTACACCTGGCCTGAGGTAGCCAGCGTGGGCTACACCGAGGAGCAACTAAAAGAGCAGGGACGCGCCTACAAAACCGGCAGCTTCCCCTACAAGGCGCTGGGCCGTGCCCGGGCCTCCATGGATTTAGACGGGCTCGTGAAGATATTGGCCGACAAGACCACGGATGAAATATTGGGTGTTCACATTATCGGTGCACGTGCTGCGGATATGATTGCGGCAGGTGTGGTGGCCATGGAATACCGCGCTTCGGCCGAGGATGTGGCTCGCATGAGTCATGCTCACCCCACCTATATGGAAGCCGTCAAAGAAGCGTGCCTTGCGGCAACCGCTAACCGGCCTCTTCATATGTAATGTGGAGTTTTCTTCTGCCTACTTGGTTAGTCGCCAAATCAGTGCGGAGCGTATGAGAAGCGCACCGGCTATGGGCAACAGAAACACGTTGAGTTCTTGTGGCCACCACGGCCAAAAGACCAACGTTGCACTCAACTGAATTACGCAAAAGCGAAAATAGCCCGTGGTGAATGAGCTACGCTTTAGCAAAAGGTAAACCCCCACGAGGTGTAAAGGAAACGCCCACAGCAAATTGAAATTGCTGGCGGCATCGTGATGGTCGGTGAGGGTCCAGAGCATCAGCAGCAGAACACCGATTAGTCCGGCAACGCCAAAGAGCAACACATCCAGCCAGCGGCTTAGGTTTTGCCTGCGCCAGTTCCAAAGGGAAATCGCCACCACAATTGCCAGCAGAGATCCAAAGGCAATCCACGGATGAACGAAGGCGAGCCAGGCATCGACAGGCTCTGGCTCAAAGATCACGACTCGTTCACGTGTAAGCGGCAGCCAGGCCGAATCCGATTTTACTTGCGCATGCTGTACGAAGTAATCAATGTAATCCGGCAAAAACATGTATTGCCAGGCTGTCATTTGACGGTCGATGGGCGCGCCCAGACAAATGTCGATGCCTAAATCTCCCCAGGGCAGCGGACCAAGATATTCATCGGTCTTTTGGCGGAAGGAGTGTTGGGGTTCAAAGGATGAGCTGTCCCATTTCACGTCAGCGCCCAGTTGGCTTTGCAGTACGTCCCGAATGCGACTGGCACAGTTGTCGCGATAGTAATCGTAGCGATAGGTTCGGTTTTCTTTTTGCGCATTCCACACCAGAAAGTCGAATATCTTTTGTTTCTGAGCATACGTGAGCTGAAGTACCTGCTCGTGGATAAAGCGCTCGGCCCGCCTGTATGAATTTTCAAAGTCAGCAAAATCATAGGCTGCGAGCATATAGAAGTTGCGACCGCGCGCGAAGTTCAAGTAGAAATTCGGCTGATCGAAATCAAAAACACCGTAGTTAAACGCATAGTCGAATCCGAGTTGGGGATCGCGCACCCGAATGGCGCTGTGGCCAAACGCTGAATAGAGTTCGTTGACATCAGGTCCACAGGTGATCACGGATATTTCGGCAGCCTCTGATAGCCGATAGGTTTGTGCCTTGGCGGCCGGGCTACTGATCAGGATGAGGAGTGCCCCGATCAACCAAACGAAAATTCTTTTCACGTTCGAAAGATAAACAATAGAAGGGTAAGCGGTAATTTTGAACAATATGACAGCCTGGCGCGACAGTCTCCAATTTTTGCGAAAGACAACCCCACTGCGCGTGGTCAACGCGGGGCAGATTTGGAGCAGTTACCAACGCTCGCGTTGGAGGCAGGCGCCCCTTTTATCCGGTCTGCCGATTTCCATCGCTTTCGAGCCGACCACATCATGCAATCTGCGTTGTCCCGAATGCCCCAGTGGTTTGCGTTCGTTCACCCGACCTACGGGCATGTTGCAGGAGGATTTGTTTCAACGTGTGATTGATGAGCTGGCACCCACGTTGAGTTATCTCACGTTCTATTTTCAGGGCGAACCCTATCTGCATCCCCGGTTTCTGGAGATGGTGGCTTATGCTTCGCAGCGTGGCATCTATACCGCAACTTCAACCAACGCCCATTACCTGACCGAAAAGAATGCTGAGGTTACGGTGCGGTCCGGTCTTGACCGCCTGATTATTTCGATTGACGGCACCTCACAGGAGACCTATCAGACTTACCGCATTGGCGGTAACCTCGAGAAAGTAGTAGAAGGCACGCGCACCATGCTCAACGTTAGAAAGGCCCTGGGTTCATCCACACCGCACATCATTTTTCAGTTTCTGGTGGTTAAACCCAACGAGCATGAAATTCCGGAGGTGCACCGACTGGCACGCCAACTGGGTGTGGATGAAGTAAAATTAAAAACTGCACAGATCTACGATTATCAAAACGGGTCTCCGCTCATTCCCGTTCAGGACAAGTACTCCCGCTACCGGCTGCAGCCGGATGGAACCTACGCGATCAAAAATAAATTTGACAACCATTGCTGGAAGATGTGGCACAGTTGTGTGATCACCTGGGATGGCAAAGTGGTGCCGTGTTGTTTCGACAAAGACGCCCATTTTGTCCTGGGCGATGTCACCCAGCGAAGTTTTAAGGAGATCTGGCAGGGCGAAGATTATCAGAATTTCCGGGCTTCCTTGTTGCGCTCGCGAAGCGAAATTGAAATGTGCCGGAATTGTACCGAGGGTACCCGGGTGTGGGCCTAAACTCAGAATCTTTACACCTTCTCCAAACGGTCGGAGGCAGCCGCGCACTTGCCGCATCCGGACTGGCATTGGCCCCGGTGCTGAAAACTTCGCCACGCCAGCCGGGTAAGATACCCCAGCGCGCATGCGAATACGAGAATGATTAAAATGTTCTGCAGCACGCCTCAAAGGTACTATTTCGAAGACGATTTTGAATGTCCGGTTGCGGACGGTATCGGATGAAACCGGACAGCCAAAGCCCAACCACGGGGCCTTTTTTGAGGTAGAGCCGCTTTGGCATGTGATTGGCCTGTGTTGCCGTTCATAAAACAAACGGTGCCGCGATTGCATCTACAGACATATGATAAAAAACTATCTCATCACCGGTTTTCGAACACTCCTACGCCAACGGGGTACCACATTCTTGAATGTAGCCGGCCTTACTCTGGGTATTTCGGGCACCATCATCCTTTTCCTCATTCTTCAATTTCACACGGGTTTCGACCGCCATCACAGCAAGTTTGACCGGATCTATCGCGTAGTCACCTCCGGCAAAGGCAATGACGGTGAGTGGGGGTTCACGGCCGGTGTGCCCTCCGTACTGCCCCCGGCTTTTCGGCTTGATTTCCCGCAAGCGGAGGAAGTCGTGTTTACCCAGTATCGCGCCAATGCGCTGGTGTTGGTTCCGCAGCCGGATGGTGATTTCAAAAAATTTGAGGAGGAGCGCGGTGTGGTGTACACGGAGCCGAATATCTTCCGTGTGTTCGACCGAAAAACCATTATCGGTGACGCAGCCAAGGCGTTGGATGAACCCAACGAGGCCGTGATCAGTGTTGCATCAGCCAAAAAGTATTTCGGTAAGGAAGATGCAATTGGCGAGATCATTAAGTTCAATGACCAGGAGTTTAAAATTGGTGCTGTTGTCGAAGATCCCCCCTTGCAATCTGATCTTCCGTTTTACTTGCTGCTTTCGTACGAAACCATCCGAAAGTCCAACGAGGAAAACGGGTGGGGCAGTATCTGGAGTGATGAGCATTGCTATTTTTTGCTGAAGGAAGGGGAATCCGTTTCCTCCATTGAAAGTCAGCTGGAAGCATTCGCCAAAAAACATAATCGTGAAGCTGACTGGGGGCAACAGCGTTATGTGATCCGCTCGTTGGCTGATTTGCATTTTGACGATGAGATCGGCAATTACAACTACAACGCGGTTAGCCGTGTTTACCTCATCGCCCTTGGTGCCGTTAGTCTTTTCCTCATCATTACGGCTTCAATAAATTTTATCAACCTCACCACGGCCGAGGCCATCCGGAGATCAAAAGAGGTGGGAATCCGGAAAACACTTGGCGGATCGCGCACCCAACTGGTGGGGCAATTCTTAGGTGAGACCAGCCTGGTAACCTTCTTTGCTCTGTTACTCTCATTTGTACTTGTTCAGTTGGTGTTGGGCCGCGTCAACTCATTTTTGGAATTGGAGTTGACGTTCGATTTGTTGAGCAATCCCGTATTACTGGCTTTTATGGGCACTGTGTTTATCGTGGTATCATTGCTGTCAGGCCTTTATCCCGCTTTTGTTATTTCGGGTTACAACCCGGTTTCAGCGTTGAAGAATTCGGGCACAAACCGGAATGCATCCGGATTCCGGTTGCGACAAGCGCTGGTTGTCACCCAATTCGTTATTTCCCAGTTGTTGGTCATACTCACGCTGGTGTTGATTAGTCAGATGAATTATTTCCGAACCAAGGACCTCGGTTTCCGCAAGGATGCTATCGTGGTGATACCCATTCCCGAGCGGGAACGGCCGCAGCCCGGAGATTCTCTACAGGCAAGCAAGTCAAGGACGTTGGCGCAGGAGGTAGCTCGTCTGGCCGGTGTAGAAGGCTATAGCTTGTGTTTTGCTCCCCCTTCATCCGGTTATGTCATGGGCTCTGATTTTCTGATGGAAGGCAAGAGTGAAGAGGATGCCCGGGGCACCCAGGTCAAACCAGCCGATGGAAATTACCTGGATGTTTTTGACCTCAAATTAATCGCAGGCAAGAATATTGAAGATTTGGATACACCGCGCACCGTGCTGGTCAATCGGAAGTTCACCGAGGTGGCAGGATTTTCAGCACCTGATTCGATATTAGGCAAGCGCGTTCGCATTTGGGGACGTATGCTGGAGGTAGCGGGTGTAGTGGAGAACTTCCATACGACTTCGCTCTCAAGCCAGATAGAACCAACGGCTATGCAAAACATGTTGAGCCGATACCAGCGTTTGGCATTGCGAATTGAACCGGCCAACTTTCAGCGCGTGTTGCCCGAAATACAGGCAAAGTGGGAGGCCGCCTATCCGCTGTCCGTCTTTAGCTACGAGTTTTTGGATGAGAATATTCGTGAGTTTTACGAGAGCGAGCAACGGTCATCGGTCATGCTTTCCGTCTTTGCCGGCATCTCGATTGCCATTGGTTGCTTGGGCTTGTTCGGTCTGGTGGCCTTTATGGCCAATCAGAAGACCAAGGAGATCGGGATTCGAAAGGTATTGGGTGCTTCGGTCGAGAGCATTCTGCTGATGTTTTCACGCGAGTTTTTTATCTTGATCGGGATTGGATTTTTGTTGGCAGCTCCATTGGCCTGGTGGATTGCTGGTTTCTATCTCAAACAATTCGCCTATAAGATAACGTTGGGGCCTTCCGTCTTCGCAACAGGTCTGTTGGTGACCATTGGTATTGCCGTGCTCACCGTGGGTATGCGATCATTCAAGGCAGCTTCAGCTAACCCGGCCAGATCGATACGAACGGAGTAAAAACAAAAAAGGCCTTCACCGGGCCTTTTTTGATTTACGCGATTGACCGCTATTTCTCCGGGTTCAGCACAACCTGAACAAAGTTTCGCCCATCAAAATATTTGTTTGCGGCCTCCTGAATCTCTTTGGGCGTAAAGGCGTCCATCACCTTTTCGAAGTTCAGAATTTCGGAGGCAGCATATCCATTTTCGATGCTGCTTTGCAATTGGCGCATCCAGTAGCTATTGTCCTTCAGGTTCTCTTGATAAGTTTTCTTCCAGCCTTCTTTCACTTTGGCCAGGTCAGCCGGAAGGGGGCCGTTCTTTTTGATTTTCTCAATTTCTCCCAGGGTTGCGGTAATCAGCTTGTCGACATTTTCCGGTCCGCAGGGAATAGTGACGCTAATGCTATAGCTTTCGTACGGATACTTGCTCAATGAACCACCCATGTTTGATGTATAGGTGCCGCCCAACGACTCGCGCAACGTTTCGATCATCTTGATTTTGATGACCTCGACCAGCGCAGTCATCTTCAACTGTTCAGTAATGCTATACGGAGCTTCACCATTGAATTGAAGAGCAATGAAGCTCTTTGGCTCCGTGCCGCGTTTAACTTCTTTTTTTACCACTCCCTTAACCGGCCGCACACCTGCATCTTGGAGAGCAGAGGTTTTGGTTTTGTCTGAAGGCAGACTGGCCAGGTAAGTAGCAATCAAGGGTTTTATCTTATCCAGGGTGAACGCTCCGATAATTACAAAGGTAAAGCCATTGGCATTTCCGAATCGCTCTTTATAGATTTCCAGAGCCCGATCAAGGTTGATCTTCCCATAATCGGCAGCACTTGGAATACGTGGTCCCCGCGGATGATTTCGATAGACCGTGCGCAGCAACGAATCTTGAAACACCATTTGCGGATTGGCCATCATATTCTGCATCATGGCCTGCTGCTGGTTAACGAATGACTTAAACAGTTCTTCATCCTTGCGTGGTTGCGTGAAGTACAGGTGCACCATCTGAAGCATCGTTTCCACATCAGCCGCACTGCTGGAGCCACTGATGCCGTCCGTCAAGGTGGAAAACCGAGGACTAGCGGTGGCTGTTTTTCCAGCCAGTGTTTTTTGCAGATCTACGGGCGTAAACTTGCCAATGCCCATTTGGCTGACCAAGGTAGCCGCGTTTTCCGCATTCAAACGATCTTTCACATCGTAGTTGAATTGTCCGCCAAAACGGAAACCCGTAAGCATCACCTGATCATTTTTGAAATCAGTGGGCTTTAAAATCACTTTAACCCCGTTGCCGAGCGTCAACTCATAGTAACCAGCTTCTTTGTTTTCTTTCTGGAAGCCAATCCGGCCGGCCACGGGAGGCTCGTCCATCAGGCTGGCGGCCACCGCTTTTTCTTCGTACGGTGTAACTTCCATTTTTGACGCTGCCTCTACCATAGCTAACAATTTCTCGTTGGTCGGCAGTTCGTAGTCAGGTTTCTCGGGTGCCAGCAGCAACACCAGTTTTCCCTGATTGGCCGGGATGTTGGTGGCCGTATACTTGTTTACCTCTTCCAAGGTGATGGTTTCCGAGAACTGTTTGTAATAGTTGAACTCGTTTTCGATGCCCGGAATGGGTTCCTGGGCCAAAAAGTTGCGGATGTATTCATTGGCGTAACGCTCCGATTCGGTCTTGTCGCGTTCGTTGTAACTGCGCTCCAGTTGCTTCAGCAGATTCTTTTTGGTGCGCTCTAACTCACCTTTGGTAAAGCCAAACCTGCGGGCGCGCTCATTTTCCATTACTATGGCATTAACGGCCGGTTCAATTCCAGCTTTGCTCAGCAGTGCAAAGGATTGGTACGACTCGTA
>ERZ1066128.458-NODE-458-length-16706-cov-10.180650_pt1 | contig 16706 bp, 12 predicted proteins | sample MGYA00382775_ERZ1066128 | MGnify/ENA primary metagenome ERZ1066128 (study PRJEB33369, sample SAMEA5778358) | biofilm metagenome | biome: Industrial cooling water; feature: Water cooling tower basin; material: Biofilm | place: United Arab Emirates | collected...
CGATCATCGGCAGCGGGACCAAGATCGACAACCTCGTGCAGAGCGGGCACAACTGCCGCATCGGTCAGTCCTGCATCATCTGCGGGCAGGTCGGGCTCTCCGGCTCGGTTACCCTAGGCAACGGCGTCATGCTCGCCGGCAAGGTCGGCGTGGCCGACAACATCACGATCGGCAACATGGTCCGCGTCGGCGCCAACGCGGGTGTCATGAACGACATCCCCGCCGGCGAGACCTGGCTGGGCGCCCCCGCGATGCCGGCCAAGGAAGCCGCCCGCAACATGGCCCTCTTCCGGCGGCTGTCGGCGATCCTCAAGAAGCTCAAGATCGGCGATCTGTCGCACTGAGTTCGCGCGGCCGGTCCTTCGTGTCGATGGCACGGGCGTCCCGCCCCTGCGAAGCAGAGCACAGACGGGACGTCTGTGCCACCAGATCCGGATGGCACATGAAGCACTCGGGACGCATCGCCGGACGTGGGTTGTTCACAGGACGCGAGGCGTCGATCGCGTTCGGACCCAAACCCGGCACCGGCGTCGCGTTCGTGGTGCACGAGCGCGCCATACCCGCACGCGTGACGCACGTGGTCCCGGCCAGCGGCCCGCTCGGCGGGCGCAGCACCAACATCCAGAACGCCGGCGCATCGGCGCTGACGATCGAGCACGCGCTGTCGGCGCTTGCCGGCCTGAACAACTGGGACGCTTCGGTGACGCTCCGCGCCGTGGACGATGCCGGAGCAGAAACGGTCGAGGTCCCGATCTTCGATGGCTCGGCGCTCGATTTCGTGCACGCCATCGACGCCGCGGGATTGGATCGCGCCAAAGGCACGAAGGCAGAGCCCACCCCCCTGCCCCCTCCCTCCGGGAGGGGGAGTGTGCGTCTGGCGCGACCGATCCGCGTGGAGGACCCCAGAACCGGCGCGTTCATCGAGGCGAGTCCCAGCGATGCGCTGCGGTATCGCTACGAGCTGTCCTATCCGCCGGGCTCGGGGATCGGCGATCAGGCCGCGGAATGGAACGGCGACGCCGACGACTACCGACGCGAGATCGCGCCGGCGCGGACGTTCTGCCTCGAGCGTGAAGCACAGGCGATGCGGGCGGCGGGACTGTTTGCCCATCTCACGCCCCGGGACATGCTGGTCATCGCCCCCGACGGCCGCCCCATCGACAACGCGTTTCGATTCCCAAACGAGCCGGCGCGGCACAAGCTGCTGGACCTGATCGGCGACCTGGCGCTGCTGGGTGGCCGCCTGATCGCAGACGTACGGGCGGTCCGCTCGGGGCACGCACTGACGCACGAGTTCTGCCGCCGGTTGATTGCGGCGGATTGAACCACAGAGACACAGAGACGCAGAGAAGAGACTTCAACTCGAAGGGCCCGGAGGCCTCGAAGGGGTGAAGATGAACCATGCTCTCTGAAGCATGGTTCCGTTCCTCGTTCCACCGCGATCTCTTCGCCGGCTTCTTGGTGTCCCGTCTTTGGCACCCAGCTTCGCGGTACCCCGCTTCTCTCCTCCCTCTTCTTCACTGTGCCTCTGCGTCTCTGTGGTGAATCCATCTCGCGACCGGATCGGTACGATGAAGGAACATGCTCGATCCCTTCGCACCCGCCGCCACCGAAGCCTCCCGCCCCGTCGATCCCGGCTCGCCGCTGCGGGCGTGGGTCTGCGGCATCATCGCGCTGGTGTGCATTCTCACCGTGATGCTCCTGAACCAGTCGGAGGCGACGCCCAGCGCGTCCAAGTCCGCGGCCAAGGCCGTCGCTCCAACCGCCGCACTCGATCCCTCCGATCCGTTCATCATGTCGGCGAAGGTGATGGCCAAGCTGGCGTACGACTGGCCGGCGGCGGACGACGCGAGCCGGCGCGTGATGCTCGCCCAGATGGACAGCCCGTACGAGGATCGCAAGCCCGATGCCGCCCAGCAGGTCCGGCGCGCCATCGTGACCGCCGAGATCCTGGGCGAGAAGGGCCCCGCCGAGGTCGAGACCACGTTCACCGCGATGCTGAAGGAGTTCGCCGACCGACCCGACCGCGAGGCCCGCGCGCTCGAACCCGAGGAACAGAAGGAGATCGAAGAGATCTCCGCCGACATCGCCGCACTGCGCACGATCTACTCCGGCGCCTCACTCGATGACGCGGCCCGCACCCGCCTCGTCGATCGCCACGGCTGGTTCGCCAAGGTCGCCCTGACCCACGGCCAGCCCAACTCCGATCCGGTCCGGGCCGATCTGCTCGGCGGCGGGCTCGTCCTCTTCGCGCTGCTCATGGGCTTCCTCGCCCTCATGCTCGGCGGCATCGTCGCCGGTTTCGGCTGCTTTGTCGTGGCGATCGTGCTCTTCGCGACCGGACGCCTGAAGCCCCGCTTCGTCAAGCCCGCGCCCGGCGGCTCCTTCGGCTGGGAGCTGCTCGCCGGCTTCACCTTCACCTTCCTCGCCTTCAAGCTGATGACCTGGATCGTCGTGATCCTCACCAGCGCCGGGGGCACACCGCCCGCGTGGCTCCCCACCTTCGTGCTCCTCGGTCAGTGGCTCGTCGCGCTCGCCGTCTTCACGCCCATCCTCTTCGGCGTTGGCTTCGCCCACTGGAAGCGGCTCTCGGGCTGGACCGCCCCGCGCGGCGTCTTCCGCGAACTCGCCGCCGGCGCCTTCGGCTATCTCGCCGGCCTGCCGCTGGTCATCGGCGCCCTCATCGTCTCGCTCGTGCTCGACGGCGTCTATCGCATGGCCGCCGGACACGGCCCGCGCGAACAGACCAACCCGATCGTCGAGCTCGCCAGCCGCGCCGACGCCTTCACCATCATCCTGCTCGTCACCCTCGCCACCATCTGGGCACCACTGGTCGAAGAGACCGTCTTCCGCGGCGGGATGTACCGCGCCCTGCGCACCCGCCTCCACGCCGTGCTCGCCGGCGTCGTCTCTGCAATCGCCTTCGGCGTCATGCACGGCTACCCGTTCCTGCTGCTCGGCCCGGTCATGGCCATCGGCCTCACCTTCGCCCTGATGCGCGAATGGCGCGACAGCATCATCGGCCCCGCCTTCGGTCACTTTCTCAACAACGCGACCGTGTTGGGCCTGCTGCTGGTGGTGATGGCGCTGGCGAAGTAGCTCGCGCCAGTGGGACCGGCCTCCCGGCCGGTCGACGGGCGTGTTGCCTGGAATGTGGAAGGCCCGCCGGAGGCCGATCCCACGGAGGAGGCTCTCCAGACTCAGGTCTTCGATTTCTTTGTGTTCGCCGCGTGCTGCGTCGCCACATGATCCAGCGCCCGGATCGTCGCCCCCGCCTTGTCGAGCAGATCGCGCAGCGTCTCCGCCGCGGCGATTGACTGCTGCAGGAGCGGCTCGGCCAGTGCCGCGGGCTTGGCGTCGGGGCCGAACTTGGCGCCCAGCTCGGCGGCCAGCCGCTCGGCGTTCTCGTTCAGACGCACCAGGTGCTCGCCCAGACGCGTCGTGTACTCGTGGAACGCCTGCGCATCAGCACGCAACTGATCGATGCGGCCCTCGACCGTCCGCTCGATCTCCTTCGCCGCGTTCTTGCTGTCGGTGACGGCCTTCTCCAGGCCCTCGGTCTGCTTGAGCAGGAGATCGATCTTGTCGGCACCCTCGAGGATCGCGCGATCGATGCCCCGCCGCGCGACTTCGACCTGCTGCTCGAGCGCCGCGAACTCGCCCGCCTTTGCGATCATGCGGTCGTGGATGCGTGAGGCCTGTTCGACCATGGTGCCCAGGCCGGGATAGTTCGCAGCCTCGCCCGGCGGCAGGCCCAGCTTCACCGCGTCCTGCGGGCCCAGGAGCGTGGCGGCGGCGCGGCAGAGCTGCTCGAGCCGCTGCATCCCCGGGCCGCTGGCGACTTCGACCTCGACGCGGGCACGCCGGATGCGTTTGTCGAGCTCGCGCACGTCGCGGTCCACCTGCTCGTGCAGCGGAGCGAGCCGCTCCTCCATGCCGTTCAGCATGTCGTCGAGCTTCTGCTGGATCTGGCGTTCGCGGTCGAGAATGGCGCTCTCGCGGGCGGCGGCGTCGGCCTGGCGCTGCTCGCCGCGGCGTTCGATCTCGCTCGCCAGTTCCCGCATCTCGTCGAGCTTGGCCCGCATCTGGTGCTCGGCCTCTTCGATCTGCTTCGCACCCTCGCGCTGCTGATTCTCGAGGGCACGCCGGTTCTCGTCGGCGATCGTTTCGCTCGCTCGACGGGCCTCGTCGAGCTTGGTCTCGATCGACGCCTGCAGATCGATGACCCGGCGCTGGTGATCGACCACCGCGTCGAGCGCCGCCCGCTCCCGGGCCTCGATCGACTGCATCACCGCCGATTCCGACTTGGACAACCGCTCGAAGAGCTCGGCGTGGAGGGTCGTCAACGCATCCGCCGCGGCCTTTTCGCGGGACTCGATACGGGCAAGGGTCGCCTCATGCGCCGCCTGCAGGTCGCCCAGCCGGGCGCTGACGAACGCCTCGAACTCCTCGCCGGCGCGGAGGATCTCCTGCTGGCGGGTGTCGAGCCGGGCGCACGCGCGGTCCACCGCCTGGCGGCACAACGCCTCGACCTCGTCGGCCTTCGCGCTCACCAAGCCCTGGAGCTTCTGGCGGATCTGCTCGGCGAGCTGCTCGGGATCGGCCGTGAGTTTGGTGACGTCCTGGGCCACCTGCTCGGCGCGGCTGACGCGAGATTCGAGCGACGGGATGACCTTCACCGCGGCTTCGAGCCGCGTCTGCAGATCCCGCGAGATCGACTGCACGCCCTCGCGGAGCGACTTGATCTCGATGCTCGTAGTCTCGAGCGTCCGCCCGTGCCCGCTCGCTTCTCGGATAAGTGCCTGCAGCGCCGAGGAATACTCCTCGAACGTGCGCTTATCCACCACCCGCGGCGACAGGAAGATGTCGGCGACAGCGCTCTCCGGGCCGGGCAACGGCTTGCGTGCGACACCCACTACCCCACTCGCGGTCCCCGCGACATTGGTGGCCGGAGCCTGAGACATCGCTCCGGTATCGGCAAGTGGTGCGCACCGGCTCCAGTTTCTCGGACGTTCACCCTATACCAGACGCCCCCCACCCGCCCCACCCGCCCCGCCCCGCTCGCGCCAGTGGGACCGGCCTCCCGGCCGGTCGACAGTCGTCTGGTTCACGCGGCAGATGGAGAGTCCCGCCGAAGGCCGGTCGCGAAGGTAACGCACAAGCCGTCAGGGCTCGTTTGTACGCACCAGGAGCACCGGCCTCCGACCGGTCTTGCTGAGAGGGCTTCTTGGCGCGAACCACGCGTGGGTCGACCGGCTGAAAGCCGGTCCTACTGGTGTGAAGGGGTGTCGATTTTTTGGCGGGGCCTGGAAGGCCCCGCCCCCGGGCGTCCTCAGTCGTGCCAGAACCCGCCAAGGGCGACCAGTTGGCCGGTCTTCTCGTCGAACCGCCGCATCGCGCGGTCGCCGTAGCAGCGGAGGTAGTTGTTGCGGCGGGTGTTCGTGGCTTCGGTGATGTCGTCGTCGGCGGAGGTGTACACGGCCGTGTCAGAGTCCTCGTTCTCATTGGCGAAGAGGTTGTCGTAGCGAGTCCGTCGGCTATTGCCCTGCGAGCCGCCGAACCACTGGGGAAAGAGGGGCATGTATTCTGGGTCGGGGCGCATCTCGAAACTCACGCTGCCGTCGTTGCATGCGACGTTGCCTTCCCATGCGGTGCGCGAGCCATGCATGAGCAGCGTGTTCGATTCGGAGGCGAGGACACGCTTGGCTCCTCGGCGGTCTTTTCTGTTGAGGGACCAGTTGTAGGTCGCGTCTTGTGAATACCACGGTCCTCGGTTGGCAATCACAGCCTGGGTGCGATCAAAGGTCACATCCCAAGCCGCCCGCCGGTGGCCTGCAAACGCGACGAAGGAGTAAGACGTTCCTGCCGCCGGAGCAGTCCCGCCGCCACCGATGATCGGGGTGTCGCCCCCCGGTTCGTCTGGATACGCCGCGAACGAAGGATCGAGGAAGGCCCGGGAGCGCTTGCTCGGCGCGATCGCGGTTGGATTGGACATCTGAAACGTCGTGTTCACTCGGATCGCGGGATGAACTTCAGCGGGACTGACGAGCACTTCTGGAGTCATGAAGCCGAGGTACACCATCATAGAGAGCGACCACCGGGGCAGGTTCTTCCGGGTCTTCAGCCGCGGGTTGTCGCTTGTGTCGATCCCCGGGATTGTGTCCGAGTGGTCCAGGCTGCCTGGCGACGGGAACTCACCGAAGCTCTGGCCGGACCACGTGATCATGGCTTGATGAATACCCCTGATCTGTGTTCCATCTTTTAACTCTCGGGCCGCTCTTCGATTCATCGCGATTGCGGGCAGGAAGACCGCGATGACCGTTAGCAGGACGGCAATCACCGCCACGAGTTCCCAGATCGTGAAAGCGTGACGTGCCCTCTTCATGACCAACTCCCATCATGCTCCCCGACCCGTTCCAATCCGCACGGCGAAGCGCGGGGTTGCTATCTGACAAACAGAGTGAACGCGCTGAGAGTAACGAGATTCGCGCGACCCGCTCCGTGCCGAGACAAGAACCTCCGACGATCGCGTGTTGGAACTCGTCCGCGCCAGTGGGACCGGCCTCCCGGCCGGTCGACAGGCGTGTGGTCCGCGCGGCAAACAAAGAGACCGGCCGGAGGCCGGTCCCACTGGTTCATTCGGAGATGTCGCGTTCTGCGCCGGGGCCTGGAAGGCCCCCCCCCCCCGCCCCCGGGGTTGGGCCCGGCTGGAAGCCGGTCCTACTTCTTCTCGGCGGGCTTGTCCGCTTTCTGATCTGGCTTCTTCTCCGCGCTCGCCGCGTCTGCCTTCTTCTCGAGTGTGCCGAAGTACTTCTTCACCGCGTCCTGGTACTCGCGGGGGACGCGGTTGGACTCGAGCGCCTCCGCGGCCTCGCCCTTGGCGGTTTCCACGGCGGACTCAAAGTCGGCGGTCGATTCGCCGCGGATCTGATCGCCCTGCACCAAACGCGTGCTGATGATCGGGCCGGCGCCGGTCTTGGTGTTGGCCTTCTTCTTGTCCATCTTGAAGTCGGCGGCCTGCTGCTCGGGGCTCACGCCATCGCCCTGGCCCGGGCCGCCGCTGCCCTTGCTCTGATTCGCAGAGTCACCCTGGCGCCACATGCCGTTCTTGTTGCCGGGGCAGTTACCGCCCTCGCACTTGCCGCCTTCCTTACAGCCCTGGCACTCGCCGGGGTTCTCGCACTGGCCACCCATCTCCTTGAGCTGCTGCCGCGCCTCGCTCATCGCGGCCTCGAGCGACTTGCCTTCCTGGGCCAACTGCTCCATCTCGCTGAGCTGCTGGGCCATCTGCTGCATCGCCTGCTGGCCTTCCTTGCTCATGCCCTCTTGCGACATGCCCTTGGAGGCCTGCTGCATCGCCTCGCTCATCTTCTCGCCTTGAGCCATCGACTTGGCCATCGCCATCGCCGATTCCATCAGCTTCTTCTGATCCTCGGGCGAGAGGTTCTTCATCTGCTCCAGGGCCTTCTTCACCGCGTCGGGGTTCTTGGCCGCCTGCTTGGCGAGCTCCTCGGCGGTCTTCTTGTCCATCCCCGCCTTCTGCATGAGGTTCTTCAGTTCCTCCTGCTTGGCGGCCTGATTCTTCAGCTGCTCCGACAGGTTCTTGAGCTGCTCGGTGAGCTGCTCCTTCTCCTGCGGCGAGAGCTTCGAGTCTTCCAGCTTCTTCTGCAGGTCCTGCAGGTTCTCCTGCGCCTTGGCGAAGTCGCCCTTGGCCATGTTCCTCGACAGCTCCTGCAGCGGGCCGGGGCCGGGCTGCTTGAGCTGCTTCATCTGGTCCTTCAGCGCCTGCAACTGCTGCTGACGCTCACTCTGCTGCAACTGGTTCAGCTTCTCGTTGACGTCGGTCAGCTTGCGCACGGCGGAGCGGCGGATCTCTTCCGCGCTCAGCTCCGTCGGCACCTTGGCCGTCGCTCCTTCCGGCTGTTCGTCCTTCTTCAATTCCACGCCCGCCTTGGCGAGCATCTCGCTGAGCTTGTCTTCCTTCGCCTTCACATCCGCCTTGACCTGCAGGATCTCCTGCTGGTTGACCTGCTTCTCCTCGCGCTTGGCGAAGAGGCCGAGCAGGTCGTAGCGGGGCAGGCTCATCCACAGGATGGTGGTGCCCAGGATCGCGAAAGCGGGGACGTACCAGCGGTTGGGAGCCTCGATGGGAATGGCCTGGGCCACCCGCAGCGTGCGGGCCTTTTCCTCGGCGGTGAGGACCACGGCCTTGGACCAGGTGTCGGCCTGGTGCTCGACGCAGAGCGCGGTGGAGAGGGATTCGCGCAGGCCGGCGCGCTCGTCGAGCACGCGGGCCGCGGCGAGGGTGCGGGGGCGGGTGAAGAGGGACCAGAGCAGCGCCCCGACCAGCGCGGTGCCGGCCGCGACGTACGGCGCGATCGTCCAATCGATGAAGACGCCCAGCAGCCGATCGAGCAGCGTGGCGACGAAGAGCGCGAAGACGCCGATGGTGAGCAGCACCGCGAAGCGGGCGAGGAAGCGGACGATGGTCAGCCGCCACTGCGCCGAGCGAACCACGGACTTGACGTGCTGCATGAGAGCCTCCGGAACTGCGTGAACCCAACCGCGCCGATCGCGCAACCATCCGCCGCCCGTGACCCCGCCCGCGACACCCTTGGAGCGCGCGGCGACCGCGACCGATGCGACGATCCACCGACTTCTACGGAGAATCGACCGGTCGCGTTTCGCAAGATCAGTGTACTACGTCGAAAAGTCGGATTTTGTTCAGGTGGTCCCGTGTAACCCTGACGGTCATTTCCAATCCTCGGCGGCGAAGCCGAAGATTCGATCCCAATCCGCCATCTATGAACGACGGATCGAGCGAAGTCGCGGCCGAGTTGCAGCGCGGAACCATTGCGCTACCGGGCGTCCGTCGATGCCGCAACTGGTCCACGAAGCCGAGTAAAAACCACGGAACCAACGAAGAATGCAACAAAGATCGTCGCGAAGACACGCCAAAACTCATCGGCCGGAATCTTCAGAGCGTACATCAACGGCCATGCGCCCGCGGCGCTCAGCGCTCCGCTCGCAAACCCCCAGAGCAAGGCTCGTTCACGAGATTGATTGCGTGGCACGGCGCGACCCCCTTTCAATTCGATTTTACAATGATTGCGCGGCGTTGCAAGATCTCGACGCCAACGGGATAGAACGAATCAATCCTCCGCCACACTCTGCACCGTCACCAGCCCAATGATCTCCGCCTTCTGACCCTCCCGCGGCACTTCCAACTGGCACAGCGCGACCGCATCGGGATTCTCGGTGGCCCAGAAGCCGCCGGGCTTGAAGGCGTCGCCGAACTCATCGCGGAACTCGATCAGCGGGATCGAGACCGACTGGCCGACGCCGATCGGCTCCTTGATCGGGCGGCTGAAGCGCCGGTTCAGCCACAGCGTCCCCGGCCCGAGGGCGGCACCCGTGGTGTTCGTGAACTCCAGCGTCTTCGCACGCCGGAAGACCTGCACATCCAGCACCGGGCCCGGGGGCAGCTCGCGCGGATAGGGCCGGGCATAGTCCACCGCCGGCACGCTCTCGCACGCCGACAACGCCAGCGACGACACCAGCACCAACGCCAGCACCCGCGGCCAACCCGACGCCGCCGCAACCCGACGCCACCCATGTCTCTCAGTCATCGTGTGCACGCAAGTCACTCCGATTGCAAACGCCCGACCGCAGCCTACCAACCTCCGCCGCCGCATTCTGCCCGTTCCCCGCCCCTACCGACCATCCTTAGCCCGCTCCCGCGTCCAGCACGATCCAGCCTTCCGCCCATCCACGACCGCGGCGGAAGGCACTTCGCCTCGAAGAACGCCGCGAACGCAGAGAACGCCGCAGCGGCGAGCCGCGATGGACCACGGAGAACAAGAAACACAAGGCGTTGACGCTTGGATCAAGGAGTCGAAACCCGACCTTGCCTCAAGCCCATCCCCATCTCTTTGCCGTGCCCCGTGCTCTCCGTGATCTCCGTGGTAAATTCTCCCTGTCTTCCTCTGCGTTCTCCGCGTCCTCCGCGGTGAAATGCCTTCACACCTTCGGCCCGCTCGTCCCCAGCTTCGCGATCGCGTCCTTGTACTGCTCCCGCAGCGGCTCCACCACTTCCTTGATGAACCGCTCGGTCTGCTCGACGCTCCGCCCCACATACTTCATCGGGTCCATCACGCCGTCCCAGTTGAGCTCAGCCGACAGCGGCCCGCCGCGCTTGGTGCTCCAGAAGTTCTTGTCGTTCTTCAGGCGATCCAAGAGGTCGTTGTCGAGCCCTTCCTGCTTCACCCGCAACCCCGCGGCCTGCGCGTGCTGGCGGATCAACTCGTGGTAGTGCTGGCGATCGCCTCCGAGCTTGACGCACTCCATCAGGATGTTCTCGGTCGCCATGAACGGCAGCTCGGCCATCAGGTTCTTCTTCACCATCGCCTCGTGCACGATCAAGCCCGACGCCACGTTGTGCATCAGGTCGAGCGCCCCGTCGAGCGCGAGGAACGCCTCGGGCAGCGACAGCCGCCGGTTCGACGAGTCGTCGAGCGTCCGCTCCAGCCACTGTGTGGCGGCGGTGTCGTACGCGTTGCCGACGAGATTCATCACGAAGCGGGAGAGGCCGCAGATCCGCTCGCACCGCATCGGATTCCGCTTGTACGGCATCGCCGACGACCCAATCTGCTTGTCCTCGAACGGCTCATCGATCTCCTTGCGATTGCAGAGGAGCCGGATGTCGGTGGCGATCTTGTGCAGGACGGCACCGACGGAGGCGAGGTCGGCGAGGATGAACGTGTCGATGACGCGGGGGTAGGTTTGCGACCCGAGTGGATAGGTGTGTGCTTGTCGGATTTTATTTGCAAAGTAATGTTCAACTTGCTCGGGATTGAGGGCTTGGAGCCGCGCGAGCTCTACCCCGTTTTCCTTAACCGCTTCCGAGTCTCCTTCTGCTTCCCAAACGCGACCCCAAAACTGCCTGCTCGCAATGTCGTGCGACAGAGCCTTTGCGGACGCCGCAACTGACAGAGCGTCCGTCGAACTGAAGTTCTCGGTCAATCCATGCACAATCCAAGACTCGAGCTTGTCAACGCTGCTTGAATGGCCGCCGAAGAGGGTCAGATACGACGCCTGAGTACCGGTTGCCCCCCGAATACCTCGGCGCCGGTTCCACGATTGCATGAGAGTCCCGGCAAGGCGGTTTTCGCAGAGCCCAAGCTCACTCGACCATTGAGCAAAACGCCTACCCACTGTCATGGGCTGTGCGGGTTGGTAATGCGTGAACGCGAGGCACGGAGTGGGTAGCCATTGACTAGCCAGTTTCGCGAAGGCCACCGCCACACACGCCAGCTTGTCCCTGATCAGGGCTTGCGCTCGCTCCAGAATGGCCAAGTCCGCATTGCACACCACATCCTGACTCGTCATCCCCAGATGGATGATCCCCTTCGCCTTTGGGCATGAATCACCCAACGCGTGCACATGCGCCATCACATCGTGCCGCAGCTCGCGTTCGTAATTCTCGGCGAGGCGGATCTCGTCGTCGGTGATGCCCCCGGGCCGATTCACGACCGCCCGCAACTCCTCGACCTGCTCCTTGGTGACGGGCAAGCCCATCTCGTGCTGGGCCTCGGCCACCGCGAGCCAGATGCGTCGCCAGGTGTTGAACTTGTGCCGCGCCGACCACAGCCGCAGCATCTCCTCGCTCGCGTTGCGGGTGGCGAGGGGGCTGGTGTAGGTGTCGTACGGCGAGGGATTCGCGGCCATGCCGCTAGGGTACGAGCCGCGATCGGACTCCGGGGCTCACGCCGCCCGGCGGTCCCGATCGATCTTCTCGCGCTCGTGCCAACGCTGCGGCCGGACGTTCGACGGAGTATCGGCCATCTCCATCCAATCCTCGGCGTTGCGGAGGTGCATCTCGGCCTTGCAGGTCTTGCGGTAGCCGAGCAGACGCACCACCTCGAGCACGTCCGTCCAGGTCGGGAACGTCTTGCCGTTGGCTTTCTTGAACGCGTCGATGGCCGACAGGAACAGGAACTGTTCCTTGGTCATTTCGCCTTCTTCGGCGCTCTTGGTGAAGTCCGACAGCCGGCGGCCGCGGCCGCGGCGGCGCTCCAGGCCGGTCGGGTCTTCTCCACCCTCTGCGGCGCGTTTGGCATCCGCGATGGCGCGGCGGTCGAGCCCAAGGCGGCGGTCCACCACGCCGTTGTAACCAAGGCCGGCGCCCGTCTGCGGGTTGAACGCGACGCTCCCGCCCGGCGTGCCGCGGCGATCGGGCTGCTCGCTCGAGCGGTTCGGCTCGCCGGCGGATGGAGTGGGCTGGTTCGACTCGGTGGTCATGCAACTCTCCTGCGTGCGCATCGCTGCTGGCGTGTGGCCCGGCCGCCCATCCCCTCCCGAATCGAGCGCACCGGTGCCCACCCCCCAATCGTCCGAGCACCGGCCCGGCTTGACCGGGGTCGCGTCCCGCCACGACTTGGCGGCGCGGGCGTGCGGGCCGTGCCGGATCGCCGCCCGCCTCCTCCCTTCGACGCCCGAGAACCGCTGTACGCAGCGCCGCTCGGCAGAACGAAAAACCCCTCCGTCGGAGGGGTTTGGCGGGGTGCATCATGTCGCTCGCGGTCAGAGGTCGTCGTCGTCCTCGTCGTCTTCATCGTCCTCGAAGCCGTCGTCGTCGAACTCCTCCTCGTCGTCCTCGAGGAAGTCCTCATCGTCGTCGAGGTCCGAGTCGTCGTCCTCGCCCAGGTCCTCGTCCTCGCCTTCGTCGTCGAAGTCCTCGTCCTCGTCTTCGTCCTCATCCTCGTCGTCGTCGTCGAACATCACGATGTCGGGCGTCGACCGGACCGGCCAATCGCGTTCACGACGTCCCGGCATCGCCGCGACGCCGGACAGCCCGAGGCCCTGCCTGCGATCCTTGCCGCTCCGTTCGTCGGCTTCCCGGGCGTACCTGTTCATCATCGCCAGCATCGATCAAGCCCTCTCAAAGTTCGCGACGTCTGAGCACGACGCGATCGGTTTCCTGCACACACGATCCGACTCGTTCCTGCCGCCCCCGTTCCCACCCGCGTCCCGACCCGCGTCCCCACCCGCGCCCCACCCGCGCCCCCCATTCGCGTGCCCCGGTGCGCGAGGCGGTACAGTACTGCCTTCTCCCACCGTGTCAATCCTCTTCCGGCACCCCGCACGATCCGCCAATCTTCAACGCACCCCGCTCCCGGCGGCCGATCTTTCCCCCGCTCCCGCCCCGCGTCCACTGCCCGACCTTCGGACTTTCATGACCACCACCAGCCCCGAACGCACCCCCGTCGCCAACGGCTTCCATCCCCTCACCGGGGTCTTGGCGCTCGCCCTGCCCGGGCTGGGACATCTCGCCCTCGGCCAGATCCGCCGCGGCGCGCTCGTCGCCTTCGGCATCCTCGGACTCTTTTTCAGCGGCCTGTTCATCGGCGGCATCGACGCCGTGGATAAAGAGGAAGACACCCTCTGGTTCTTCGGACAGGCCCCCGTCGGCGTCGTCACCTTCGCCACCAACTACATCCACCAGACCAGGTTCAAGGGCGCCGATCCCAACCTCCGCGGCGCACCCCGACGCATGGCCGGTCCCAACGAGTCCATCAACGCCCAGGGTGTCATCGTCCCCGGCGGCAACCCGCCCGTCCAACGCTCCCTCTCCCGCGTCCACGACATGGGCATCCTCTTCACCGTCATCGCCGGCCTGCTCAACGTCCTGGCCGCCATCGACGCGGCGTTCCCGCCCCTCAATCGCAAGGCCTGAACCGGATCGCTCCCACCGGATCGCTCCCACCGAATCGCGCCAACCGAAAGCTCCGAATGCCAGGCCTCGCCACCGCCATCCTCGCCTACACACCCTTCATCGATCCGGTCTCCACCCTGTGGCCCGGCGCCTATTCCTCGCCCTGGTTCGTCAACGTCTATTGCCTCGCGCTCATCTCCCTGCTCACCTCCGTCGCCTACAAGGCGCTGCGCGTCCCGGACCTGTCCGGGCCCTTCGCCCGCGCCATGTCCGTCTTCGCCCGCCACGTTCTCATCATGGCGGTCCAGATTTTCTTCGGCGTCCTGGGGCTCGGACTGCTCACCCACGTGCTGGTCTTCCACATCGTGCCCCACATCGCGCCCGCGTGACGCAACCGGCCACCGACCATGCCGCCCCAAGCCCTCACGGGCAGAGCAGGTCGTTGTACGCCGCCGCGAAGGCGATGAAATCCAGATCGTCCGTCAGCGTGTCCCCGTTGAAATCGCCCGCGATGTCGATGACGTTGTTGTAGAAGATCGAGAAGAGCACAAAGTCGATATCGTCCACGCCCTGGTCGCCGTTCAGGTCCGCCGGACACGTCGCCGCCGGACCACGGGCGTTCGATGTCGCCGTCACCCGCGCCGCCAGGCTGCTGAGCCGGCTGCTCCGCGCCCCCCACCGCGTCGGCGCGAACATCGCCTGCCCCAGGGTCACCGCCAGGTAATACTGATCCCGCGGCAGCGATGCGCCGTTCTGATTGCTCAGCGGCTTGCCCGCCACCAGCCCGGGATCCGGCGTCGGCGTGCCCCGGGAAGCGCCCGTCCCGTACGACAACTGCGCGAACGTCGTCTGCGCCCCGCACGGCCCGTCGCCGCACCCGTTGTTCGCGTTGTACCCCGCCCCCGCGAAGCTGATGCTCGTCGCGTTCGCCAGGAACCCGTTGCTGTTGTACAGCGCCATGTTCCACTCGCCCGCCAGCGACGAGCCCGGTTGCGTGATGTCCAGGTACGTCACCGGCGGCAGCACGCCGCCCGTCTTCTGATTCGTCTGCCCCACCGTCGGAATCCCGTTCGCCAACGCGAAGCGCAGCCAGCCCACCGTCCGCGGCGGCACGGTGAACACCGCCGATACCACCGATCCACCCGACAGCACGCCCAGGTCCGCGCCCGGATCCAGATTCGGCGCCGACGCCGCCGGCGCCGGGACCGTCTTCTGTGTGTTGCTCACGATGTTCAGCGTGAACGCGATCGAACCCGAGATCGGCGGCGTCGTGAATGTCCACGCGTCACCGAACGCCGTTCCCGCCGGGGCCACCACCAGGAAATACTCCCCAGGGGCCAGATCGCCCTCCTGCCCCGCGTACTGCGCCGCGTTCCCCGGACCGAGCCGGCGCGCCACCCCGAAACTCATCTGGAACGCGTTGCGGTTCCCCGCGCTGGGCGGCGCATCCGGCCCGCTCCCGCGGCTCTCCGCCACCTGATACACCGATGAGTTCGGCTTGTACAACGCGAACGCGACCGGACCGCCCGAGTTCTCCGTATCGATGTCCAGAAACGTCCCGTTCGCGTAGTCCGCCGGGAATCGGGTCATGAACTTGTACACCCGGAACGGCTGCAACGCCGTCAGCGTGCTGCTCACCTGCGTGATCGAGTCCGCCAGAAATCCGTTCGCCCCGTCCAGATCCACCGCCGGAATGATCGCCGGCGCATCCGTCTCGCCCAGCAGACCGAACGCGAATCCCAGCGTCAGCGGCGTCGAGTTCTGGTAGCGACGCTCGCCCGGCGAGCCCACCGGATACACCAGCGACTGACCCGTGAACGTCCCGCTGAAGTCCACGTCCCGCGCGTACTGCGGATGCGTCGCTCCTGGCGACGCCGCATTCCCGATCGGCGCCAACTGCTCGAACGTCTTCGGCCCCGTCAGCGCGCCGAGCTGCAGGCCCGTATTCGTCCCGAAGTACCACACCACCCGCGTGTCCGTCTTGTTCGCCTGCAGCAGGTTGGTCCCCGTCAGCGGCGCCGTGCCCGGTGTGCCCGGCTCCACGAACGCGGCGTCCACGATCACTCCGTTGTCCCCGAACGGCAGCGTGAACGACGAAGGCAGGGCGAAAAACCCGCTCCGCGTCACAAAGCCCGGGAAGATGTTGGTGTCAAATCCGGTGATCGTCAGCGTGTACATCGGCACAGCGCCGGGCGCCAGCATGCTCGCGCCGGGCGCCCCGAATCCCGAGAAGTTGAAGTCCACCGGCCGGTAAAACGAGAATCGCACGTCCCACCGCGCCGGGCCGCCCTGCAGCCCCCACGCGTAGTTCAGCCCCGAGATCACCCGCGCCCCCGTGAACTCCGGCCCGAACGGCCCGTTGCTGAACGTGATGTCCTCCGCGATGTGCGAACACTGCGACAGCGTCGCGCCCGCGTAGTTGAACGTGTTCGTGATGCAGTCGTACACCACCACCGTCAGCGTGTCGCGGTCCTCGAACACGCCCGGCGCGTACCGCGACCACAGCGCCGACCGCTCCGCGTCCAGATCCGTTCGGAACCCCTTCCACGCACCGCCCCACGTGGGTCCGAGAACACCGTCCGGCTCCGCCGCCGACGCCGCTCCCCCCACCGCGCACAACATCAATGTTCCGGCTACGCGGTGTCCCACGCATCGATCCTCTCTGCCTCATGGAAGGCGCCGCCCGGGGCGGCCCGACCACTCCGATTCGGCCTTCCCGCCCCATGGTTCCACCGAAGCGCACCGCCGCCTGCCCGCGGCCACCACGCGCCGGCTTCCGACATCGCCCCAACCCACACCGCGGGGCCCCGCTCCGGGCCCGGCCGGTCAAACGAGAAAGCGGCGGCGGATCCGGGTGTCTGTCGGATCCGCCGCCGCTCAGCATAGCGGTACGGTCAAGTTTTCCCTCGGGCACGAAGCCCGGGGGGCCTCAGCCGCTTACGGGCAGATGAGGGCGTCGTAGGCCGTCGCGAAGACAGAGAAGTCGCTGTCG
>ERZ1066128.466-NODE-466-length-16498-cov-12.041233_pt1 | contig 16498 bp, 23 predicted proteins | sample MGYA00382775_ERZ1066128 | MGnify/ENA primary metagenome ERZ1066128 (study PRJEB33369, sample SAMEA5778358) | biofilm metagenome | biome: Industrial cooling water; feature: Water cooling tower basin; material: Biofilm | place: United Arab Emirates | collected...
TTTTTTATCTAAAAATGTTTAAATATTTAACATATAGTTATATAGATTACTCTTGCTATTTTTTATTAGCTCTAGGTTTTTCTTTAATACTGTCGGGTCTTTGTTATCTTTTTTCAATTAGTTATTGATATTTTGAAAAAATAACGAGTTATGAGTGTGGTTTTGATCCCTTTTCAGATACAAGAGAACCATTTGAAATTAAATTTTATATTATCGCTATTTTGTCTATAATATTCGATGTTGAAATAATTTTTTTTTTTCCGTGAGTTATTTGCCAAAAAGAAATTTCTTTTTTAGGTTTTTATACAATGTATATTTTTTCTATTCTATCAGTATTAGGTTTTTTATACGAATTTAAAAAAGGTTCTTTAGATTGAAGTTAAATGTTATACTTTTTAATAGAAAAATTATTATTTTTTATAAGTAATGTTATTTTTATATTATTATGTATTGCATTATTCACACTTATTGAGAGAAAAGTAATGAGTAGTGTTCAAAGAAGAAAAGGTCCTAGTATTACAGGTATACTAGGTTTTTTGCAACCTTTCGCGGATGGATTGAAATTATTAATTAAAGAAATTATTATACCTTCCAATTCAAATATTTTTATTTTTTTTCTTTCACCCGTAATTACTTTTTTTTTCACAATATATATTTTTATGATGATACCTTTGTATCCAGGTCATAGTGTATTAGAATCTAATTTTTCAATATTATTTTTACTAGCTATTTCTTCTCTCAGTGTACATGGCATAATCTTTTCTGGGTGATCCAGTAATTCTAAATATGCTTTTTTAGGTAGTATTCGTTCTGCATCTCAAATGATTTCTTATGAAATATGTATTAGTACTATATTTTTATCAATTGTATTAATGAGTGGTTCGTATTCTCTAATCGATATTGTATCAAATCAATGTGATTTATGATATATTTTCCCTTTATTCCCATTATGATTGCTTTTTCCTATCGTATCACTAGCAGAAACTAATAGATCACCTTTTGATCTTCCAGAGGCTGAAGCAGAATTAGTAGCAGGATATAATGTTGAATATTCATCTATTTTATTTGCTATGTTTTTTCTAGCAGAATATGGTAATATATTAATTATTAGTTCCGTATCTACTATATTATTTTCGGGTGGATGAAATTTTTTCTGTTTTTCTAATTCTATAGTTTTTGGATTAAAAATGAGTATACATGTATTTTTATTCCTGCTAGTTAGAGCAGCTTTTCCAAGATATAGATATGATCATTTGATGAAATTATGTTGAAAAAATTTAATACCAATTAGCTTTTCATTAGTCATGCTACAAGCATGTTTATTATTATCTTTTAATATTTTTTAATATTGAAAAATATTTTTCTATGCTAAATGCATTATTAAAAATATTATATTTTTATAATATATTACATAAATATGAGTATATAACTTTTTCCATTATTAAAATATTCAATATAAATATTAATTTATATTATATTATTAAAAAATTTTTTATTAAAAAAATTAGAATAATTAGTAGTTTAATAATAGATAATAATTTAATTAAAAATAATCTTATTACATATAAACATTTTATTTATAAAAAACGTATTTTTTTCCCCGTAAACGATCTACCACAACATAGTTTTTTTTATATTTATTCAATTAATAAAGATTATTCAATTAAGTCGTTAATTAACTTATTAACTAAAAATGGTAAAAAATTTTCTAGTTATAAAATAATGAGTAATTTGTTTACATTTATTAAAAAATTAGTAGGTATTAATCCCATTTTTTTGTTAAAAAAACAGCTTTATAAAAATAGGTTCTTATTTGATATGCAGCAATTAAAACTTAGAAAAAAAACTGTTGTAATACCTAAATTGTTATCTTTGAAGAGTCAGCTAATAAAATCTATTAGATATTTATTCAATAATTTTATTTTGAATAATGTAAAATTAATCGGTAAAAGTGAAAAAGTTTTTTTTAAGTATCAGAAACTAAGTTATATTATATTAAATAATTTATTTAATGATGATATGTTAAAAAATTTAATATGTAAAGAAAGCTCTATAGTAAAAAATAACTTTTATCATATACGTAAAGAAAATTTTTTAAAGAAGTATTTGAATGCAATGGACAATGATCAGATATTAAAGAAGCATTCTTTGTTCAATAAAAAATATAAATCTTTTACTAAAAAAGATAAATACTTAAAATATAAACAAAACCAATTTTTTTCGTTTAAACATTATTTAGACGAAAAAAAATTATTTTTATTTGATAGATTTCAATTAAATCTTCAATCTAAGTTAAAACTTAGATCAAAGTGATTTTAATCAAAATGTTACGTATACGAATTAAATCTACAAAAAAAAATCGTTTCAATACAAAATTCATTAATGGTAAAAAATTACTTAGTAATAAAAAGCATCTTAATTCTAAAATTAGTTATAAAAAATTGTTTTACTCTGAAGTAGATGATTTAACATTTAATTCTATAGATAAATATATGAATCGATTGAATAATTATTATGGAGTAAAAAAAACAATTATTAATAGTTTTCCATATTATCGTAATGATAAATACAATACATTTATTAATATTAAAAAGTATAATTCTTTAAATGAAAATAAAAAGATTTTTAATGATAAATTACATAATACATTACAAGATATATTTACACGTATTTCTAAATCCGATCAAATTAATTTAGATAATATTAATAGTAAAAACATTGTTAAATCTTCTAATACGTCTAATTTTGATAATCAAAAAAATGTATTTAATTCTAATATTTATAAAGCTAGTCGTAATCATATTAGTAAAAATAAAAATTACCAATATAATACTGATATAAATATATCTAATACGAACAATAATATAAATAAAAATTTACATAATAATATTAAAAATAATAATATTAAAAATAATAAGAATAACACTATAAGTAAAACGGAAAGTAATCAATTACTTAATTCTGTTTTAAATGTTTTTACGGATATGGTAAGCAAACAACAATTAACTCACTCTAATATTAAAAATGAGAATAAAAATATTAATAATGATGATAAAATTAATAATTTTAAAGTTCATAAATTAAATACTAATACTAATACTAATACTAATATTAATAAGCTATCTAAAAAAAATAATAATAATTTTAATCATAATATAATTAAACGACATTATACTATCAATAATGTTGTTTTAGAAAAAAAAAATATTTTATCTAAAACACCACCACATAAATTTCATAAATTAAGTCGAAAAAATATGTTAAATTCTAATATCAAAAATATATCCAAATCAAATTTACGTTATAAATTTTACAAACATAGATTTATACGTGGAAGTTATTTACATAGATTAAATGAATTATTTAATAAATTCAAATATAAAGGTAAAAAAAAAAAAATTCATAAGTATGTTCCATTCAAAAAAAGAAAAAATCATATATTAATAGATCCTGTATTAAATATTAATGATTGTATTATCAATTATAAAAAAAAATTAAATAAAAATTTTTTTTTTGCGAGAAATTTATTAGATAACGATTATGGTATATATGTTTTTTCACTTCGTAAAATGGTTTTCAATAGAATATATAATTTTTTTTGATTACATTTTTTTCATAATAAATATTATAATGATATCTATAAAAGATTAAAGTATAAATCTAATATTATTGTTAAAAAAAATATTTTAAACACTGTTAATCATAATATTTTTAATTCTTTCAGTTTTTTAGTCAATATACTATGTAACACAAAAATTTATGTTAATAAAAAAAATATAAATTATATTATGAATTATTATTATGAAATTTTTCAATCTACTGTTATTAATTATTTTAATAATTATAAATTTAGGAGTAATATAAACAATATTAATTATTTAATTAAAAATATTAGATTGAAAAATAAAGGTTTTAAAAAAAAAATATTTAATTATTCAAAGTCAAATCTATCAAAACCTTCTTTCTCTACACGCGAAAAGCGTTTAAAAGTACGTTCTCGTAAATTGATTACAAAAATGATTTTGAGTAAGAAAATGAATCGTTTTGATAAAAAATCATATCGTATTAAAAAAAGTTATTTTTTTAACAAAAAAATAGGATGTAGTATACTTGATCATTGAAAACGTTCTAATTCCTACTTTCTATCCGATCTGGGAAATTTACAAATGTTTAATAGTATTAAAGAATGATATAATAATAATATTTTTAAAAATTTTAATATTTGATATTCATCCAAAAATAACAAAGCTAATTCTATATTCTCATATTCACAGTATGTTAAATATAATAAATATAACCGTATTTATAATAAATTATTCGAAATCAACTATAAAAATGTAAAATCTAACATGATCGACTCTCATAACATTACTAAGCTAAGTAATATTAATTTTTTGAATAGAATTTATTCGTATAAAGATAAAATAAATAATTACTTTTATTTCACGAATAAAAAATTGCGTTTATTATATAATTTTTCCAATAAAAAAGTTAATAATTTTTTATCATTAGATTCTTTCACTGATTCCTTATATACTCCTATACCATATAAAATAAGTGAAAAAAATTATTTTTACATTAGACAAAATATTTTCGATAATTTTATTAACAAAAAAAAAACAGATTTAAATCCAAATTTAATTAATACTCTTAATACTTTCACTGTTAATACAATTGCTTCACATCAAATTACTTTCTCAAATAAGTTTTTTATCTTATACAAAAATATTATTACATCAAGTAGTTTATTAATTATATTTTCTAACACATACAATATTTTTAATATTAGTGATTTAATTTTATGAAAATATTATTTATTTACTAATATTAATAGTTTTTACTTCTTTGTCAAAGATTTTACTATTAATTCATATAAAGATTTAATCTTATACGGTAACAATACAAAATTAAATTTCAATTTTTTTTTAAATAAGAATTCGATTATAGATAATAAATCGCCATTTAAATATACTTGTGTATACAATAACTTTAATTTTTTTAATATTAATAGAAAATATTCTTATCCCGAATGAATTTTTTATATATTGTTATCAGATCACAATAAAAATACGTTATTTAGGTTTTATCATGGGAGTAAAAATAAGTTATTTTCTACTAAAAAAAAATTTATTTTTAAATCATTAGATAAAATTTTAAATAGTACAAGTTATAAATATAAGTTTTTAAAATGACTAAATGTTATTAGAATTAATGGAAATTTTTCTAATATAATTATTAGTAAAAAAGAAAAAATTAATTTTATGCGAGTTTATAATCATTTTTTCTATTTCTTAGTATCACGTTTATTCAATGAAAATAAAATAAATTTTTTTAAAAAATATATTACTCCAGAATTAAATAACTCTAATTTTTCGCATTCTAAAATTTTAAAAAAATTTCATTCTTATTTAGATGCTTTTAATACTAATGCATATGTTAATAATAAAAACACTATTAATTTTAAAAAAAATATATCTAATATCATTTATAATGATAATATTAAAATGATTGTTTTTTTATTAAGATCTTTTATAAAAAATTTAAATAATATTAAAAAAAATTATTCTTTATTAGATATCAAGAATATATTTTTAATATCTAATTGTCTACGTACGTTATATAATAGAGAGTTAAGTATTGGCTTTAGTGGTATTAGCTCTGAGCATAATGCTAATAATTCATTTCCTAAATCAAACATTTTAAAAAGTTATATTTCTAGTAAAGCACGTGAATATTCATTAATATTTAAAAACAGTTATAGTATATTTATGTATTTTGTTAATACTTTCAAGTCTAGTGTTATTGATGGTATTTTATTAAACTCTTTTTCCAGTTATAGAAATTTCACTGTTTTTTTCGATATGAAAAATAGAAATACTTTTTACGAAGTTAATCCATATCAAAGAGATTATTACATTAAAGATATAGTCGAGAAGAATATTATTACTCTTTACGGTTGATAAAATTTTAATAAATATAATGCCTTTATCTTTCAATACACCAGTTTTATTAATTATTATTTTAGATTATTTCGAAATCTGAATTCCTCGTTTTTGTTATCATGGAAAATTAAGTTCTAGTGGAAATTGTCGAATGTGTTTAGTGGAAATTAAAGGATCTTTGAAGCCTTTAATAGCATGTTGTACTTTATTTAATAAAAATATGATAGTTTATACTAATACCGATTTAGTGAGAAGAAGTAGAGAATTTATAATGGAATTTTTATTAATTAATCATCCTCTAGATTGTCCTATTCGTGATCAAGCAGGTGAATGTGATTTACAAGATTTGTCTTTAATCTATGGTTCTGATGATAGTAGATATGAATACGATAAAAAAGCGATCTTAAATAAGAATGTTGGAGGTTTAATTAAGACTAATATGAATAGATGTATTTATTGTACAAGGTGTGTTAGGTATACTTCTGAACTAAATAATGTACATACATTCAGCACTTTAGGTCGAGGTGGCTATAGCGAAATTAGTAATTATATTAAAGTTGAAAATGATAATAACTATATCGACGGTAATGTAATAGATTTATGTCCAGTAGGTGCTTTAACCTCAAAGCCTTATCAATTTAGAAACCGTACTCGAGAATTATCAAGTGTCGAATCTATAGATATATTAGATAGTTTATGTAGTAATATTAGATTAGATACAATAAATAATGTTATTGAGCGTATATTACCAAAACCAAATAATAATCTTAATGAAGATTGAATTACGGATAAAATACGTTTTAGTTATGATGGTTTTAAAAAGCAGCGTCTTTCATTTCCACTATACAAGTATTCATTAGAGTGTAAAAAATCATTTATTTCTTCCAGTTGATTTTTAATTTTTTCTAAAATATCGATTAAGTATAATACTCAAAAAAACTATTATTTAAACAATAGTTTTTTTGCATTATTTACAGGACATTTACTTGATGTATTTAGTATATATTTATCCAAGTTTTATTGTAATTTATTAGGTATAAACAATTTAAATTTAAATTTTTTTATAAATACGGATTCCAGAAAATACTATTTATTTAACAGTAGTTTAAAATCAATAGATTATAACGGTATATTTTTATTTTTAGGAATAAATCCTAAAGTAGACTCACCTATAATTAATTTAAAAATACGTAATTTAAAATTTAAATTTAATAATCAAATGAATATATGTCATATTGGAAATAGAATTTCTATTAATTATTCTTTTGTTCATTTAGGTTTAAATTTAGAGTCTTTTTTAAAATTATTATTCGGAAGACTTTTTTTCTGTAAACAATTATATAATAGTTCAAAACTATATTCTTTTTTCAGCATTTATATAAAACATCTAGATAAAATTGCTTTTGGATTTGAATATAATTTTTATATGTTATATAAGTATAGCATTATTTTCAATCCATTAACCTTATATTCCAGCGATATTTCTTTATGTGAAATAGGTTTATATGCTTATTATTATTCTCGTAGTAATTTTATACAAAATAATAATATTAAAATAGTATATTCTATAGGTGTAGATTATAATAATATTTATATTAATAATAAATATTGCATATATCAAGGTCATCATGGTAATATAGGTTTAAAATATGCTGATCTTGTTCTACCAAGTAATACTTTTGTTGAAAATACAGGTTTTTATATGAATTGTGAAGGTCGATTTTTAATGTCTAATTTAGCTATTACTAAGAAAAAGAAAATGGCTAATAATGAAACTATCATTAATAATATATTTAATATGTTTTCTTTCTCCATAGGTAAATGAGAAAGTTTATATACATTCATATTATTTTTTTATAAAATGCCTTTATTTTCTAATAAGTATAAATTTGTTCAAAAAATTATATTAAATATCGTTAATTATTCAAAAATATTAATTATATATTGTGGTAAATCAATTATTACCTTCAATAGAGATTACTATAATAGTGATGTTATTAGTAAAACATCCTACTTTATACATAAGATTAAATATACTTTACATAATTTTTAATCAAAATATATGAATATGTATAATATTTGTTTATATAATACAATACCAAAATCTATTTTTTTATGTATGAATAATAATAATAATAGTAGTAATAAATATTTTCTAAATATGCGAGTATTTTCTAATACAGTTTTTTTTTTTCGAAGTTTTTCAGAAACACAAGCTAAATTATTCATTGATTTACTAATAGTAGATTATCCTACATTTAAATTACGATATTTATCAGTTTACAACCTTTTTTCACTAATATATAACGTACGTTTTTTGTTAAAAATTTTCTCAGACAATAATTTAGCTATTACCTCTGTTACTACATGTTATCCAAGTGCTTGTTGATTCGAGCGTGAATGTTGAGATATGTTCGGAGTTTTTTATTATAATAATTTAGATTTAAGAAGAATTTTAAATGATTATGGTTTTGATGGTCATCCTTTGAGAAAAGATTTTCCTTTAAGTGGATATAGTGAAATAGTGTTTTATTTATATTTTAATTTAGTTTTTTACGATTCTATAAAAATGAATCAAGAGTACAGATTTTTTCATACTACTTCACCATGAAAAATATTTATTTAATATAAACTAATGTCTAAGTTTTTACTTTTTATACCAGAAATTTATTTATTCACTATAATTTTATTAGTTTTTTTATTTAGTGTTATTAATAGTTTATCTACTGTAAATCGTTTTCCTAACGTGAGTAATAGTGTTTTATACATAATTATTTTAGGCTTATTTTATACTATTTTTTTATTCTCTAACAATACTATCAATAATTATGATTTAAGTTTGTTATGTAAGACACATAGTAATATTTTTTTCGCAGTATTATTTATTCTATTAAGTATCATTATTTTTATATTAGGTATTTCTTATAATAAAGTTAATAATATTAGTTATCTAGAGTATTATCTTTTCATACTAATTTCTTTAGGTAGCTTAATCATTTTTTTAAATCTAGTAAATGTAATATTTATTTATATATTACTTGAATTACAAAACATATTAATAAGTATATTGATTTCAATAAAAAAATCAAATAGATATTGTATTGAGGCGAGTATTAAATATTTTTTATTAGGATCATTTTCATCTTTAATATTTTTATATGGTTTTTCATTATTATATGGTAGTACAGGTTTTATATCTATCAACGAAATACATTTGTTCTTTAATCGCATTGAATCTGTAGATAATACGATTGTATTATCTACAATTAAAATATCAATTATATTTATATTAACAGGTTTGTTATTTAAAATATATAGTGCTCCATTTCATTTCCGAGTTTCAGATATTTATGAAGGATCACCTACGAGTGTCTTAATTTTTATTTCAAGTATTCAATCTTTGTTCATGATGTTATTATTCACTAAATTTTATTATTATATATTCATTGATTTCATAGAATTAAAAAATTTTGTATTAACAATAGTATCATTATTAACTTTATTTTTAGGTTCTTTTGGTGCATTATCACAACGTAAATTAAAAAAATTGATAGGATATAGTGCTGTAACCGTTAATGGTTTTTTCCTATTTTCACTAATCAATAATAACATTCTTTTATTAGAAGCAAGCTTAATGTATTCAATTATATATATAATTACTATTTTATTATTGTTTGCATTAATACTAAACATTTTTTTGAATAATGGTAATAGTTTATTAAAACTTTCCGATTTATATAATATATATAAGTATAATAAGTTAACAAGTTTAATATTAATATTTTTATTATTTAGTGTTTCAGGATTACCTCCTTTCATAGGTTTTTTCGGTAAACTTTTTTGATTAAAATCTATTCTTATCGAGTATAATATATATATATTTGTTCTTATAATAATTTTTTTATTGGTAAATTTCTATTACATTCGATTGATTAAAAACGTATATACTATGTGTTATAAAAACTATAGTGTTTTATTTTATATAGAAAAATATCATTATATTTCAAGTGTTTTTATTTTTTTTCTACAATATATATTAATATATTTTATACTAGACAGTAGTTTTTTAAGAAATTTGGTACATATATATATATTAGATCTAATTAATGTATTATAATATAATAAAAAGTATTGAAAACAGAAAAAAATATTATAGTTTTTACAATTATAATTGATTTTCGCGTTTGATCTCTGAAAATTATTTTTTCTCGTATAGTATATATGAGTATAATTTGAAAAAAAATAATGGTATTATATGTAAGATACGTATACGATGTATAATTAACGGTAGAAGTCGTAGTGTAAATAGCAAATTTAAATTATCTAGGTTTTTTTTTAAAGAATTTTCTGGAAAAGGTCTTATTAATGGTATTATCAAATTTTAAGAATAACTACAATAATTTATTTTTTATTATTTAAATAATATTTTATATGTCGAATTTGAATAAAATGGTTTTTTTTACGAATATATATCTTTTAGAATTGAGTAAAGGGATTTTTGTTGCTTTCAAAAATATATTTAATAAAAAAATAACTCTTAATTATCCTTTTGAAAAAGGTTCTCTTAGTTCTAGATTTAGAGGAGAACATGGTTTAAGACGTTATTCAAATGGTGAAGAAAGGTGTATTGCTCGTAAATTATGTGAAGTTATATGCCCAGCATTAGCTATTACCATAGAATCAGAATCTAGAATCATTAATTCTAGTAGAAGAACTACTAAATATGATATTGATATGACAAAATGTATTTACTGTGGTTTATGTCAAGAAGCATGTCCTGTAGATGCTATAGTAGAAGGTCCTAATTTTGAATATTCTACTGAAAATCATGAGGAATTATTGTATAATAAGCATAAACTCTTATATAATGGAGATAAGTGAGAAACAGAAATTTCATTAAATATTCAATTTGAATTTAACTACAGATAAATGTTTATTAATTCAATTATATCTATATTAATTTTTCTAATTGGTTCTTTAGGTGTATTTCTCTCTAGAAAAAATCTAATCTTATGTTTAATGTCATTGGAATTAATGTTGTTAGCTATTAATATTAATTTTGTTTTTTTTTCTATTTACACAGATACTGTTATAGGTCAAATAAGTACTTTTTTCATTCTAGTAGTAGGTGCTAGCGAATCTGCTATAGGTTTAGCATTAATACTGGTTTATTATAAAGGGTATAGATATTATTACTAATATTCATATATAGATGTATATACTTCCTATTTACTTATGTCTATTTTCATTTTTAGTATCGTCTCTCTTTGGACGTTTTTTAAGTAGTAAAGGAAGTATTTTTTTCAATGTAGCTTCTATTTTCTCATCCTTTTTAATCAGTTTGTTTATTTTCTACGAAGTTTGTATATTACATGCTACATGTCAGATTACATTTTTTCCATGAATTGATATTGGAAATATATCAATATATTGATCATTTTTGTTCGATCCATTAACTTCTACTATGTTAGTAGTTATTTTGTCAATTTCTTTCTGCGCTAATTCTTATTCTATCGAATATATGTTGTATGATCCACATAAAATACGATTTTTTTCTTATTTATCCTTGTTCACATTCACCATGTTAATGCTAGTGACTTCTAATAACTTAGTACAACTTTTTTTTGGTTGAGAAAGCGTAGGTATATCGTCTTATCTTTTAATAAATTTTTGATATACTCGTTTACAAGCAAATAAATCTTCTATATTAGCAATAATGGCGAATAAAATAGGTGATATATTATTATTATTTGTATGTTTATATTCACTCATTTTATATAATAGTACTTCTTTTAATATTATTTTTTCTATTCCTAAAGATTATTATATTCATATGAATTACAATAATTTTTTTTATACAGGTCATGTTATTGAAAAATTTAATAATATTGATTATTTATTATCAGATTTAATCAATATTAATATTTGTGATTTATTTAATCTAACCAATATTTCAATCACTCCATTTATTATATGTTTATTTATTATCATTGCTTCTATCCGTAAATCTGCTCAAGCAGGATTTCATTTCTGATTAGCAGAAGCTATGGAAGGACCTACTCCTGTATCGTCTTTACTACATGCTGCAACAATGGTTACTGCAGGTATATTTCTCACTGTACGTTGTAGTTTTTTATTCAATTATTCATATAATCTGCCCATATTCATTATTTTCATTGGATCTATTACTAGTTTTTTTCCTTCTCTAATCGGTGTTTCTCAATATGATCTAAAGAAAATAGTAGCATATTCTACATGTAGTCAATTAGGATACATGTTTTTATCTAATGGTATATTTTCTTATAATTTTACAATGTTTCATTTGTTCAATCATGCATTTTTCAAAGCTTTATTATTCCCTACTTCCGGTTATATAATTCATTTATTATGTAATGAGCAAGATTTACGTAAAATGGGTAGTTTAATAAAAATTACACCTTTACCTTATATAAGTTTATTTATTGGATCTCTATCTCTGATGGGTATTCCATATTTTTCAGGTTTTTTCTCGAAAGATACTATAATTGAAAATTTATATAATATTAATATTACACATAATTTTTCTTTTTATAGTTTAATCTATTTCTCACAAATCTTACTATCAATATCTATTTTGCTTACTATTTTATATAGTGTTAAATTATATTATTATATTTTTATCAATTCTTTCAGTGGATATTTTTATTATATTAAAAATATACATTTTTCAGGTTATTATATGATAATACCATTAGTATTTTTATCTATTCTAAGTATTTCCAGTGGTTATATTTTTTCCGATATGTTTATTGGTGTAGGTAGTCATTTTTTTAGTAATTCAATATTCAATAATCTTTTTTGATATGATAAATATTTAGTCTTATCAAATGATATTAATTTTTTCTCAATACTTCCTTATGAATTTAATAAATTTGTATATTATTATGTTTTTTACAATAGCATTTATTTAATAATACTTATATGATATATTTATTATGCATATTTACATTTTACTTATTTTTATAGTTTAGGTATTCAGACATATTATTATATTTTTTTCATTAATATAAATAGAAAAATTTTATTTTTTAATAGATTACTTATAAGTAATCTATTAAAACTTTTTTTCCATGAATCTTATAATAATATGTATAAATTGATAGATAAAAATATTTTCGAAATTATAGGACCTTTTGGCATAGTGTATAATATTAGACTACTTATTAATAAAGTAAATATTTTTCAAACTGGTTTATTATATCATTACATAGGTATTATTCTTTTATTTATATTATATTCCATTTATTCTATACTTACTATTACTTATTAATAATAATTTTATAATATTGAAAAAATACTACATTTAAAATAAAATTACATATTTATTTTAGTATAAAGATATAAGTAAAATTTTTTTTTATGCCACAATTCGATTTAAATTTATTATATTTTCAAAAAATATTAGTTTATATTTTTTGTGTAAGTTATTTGTTTTATCCCAAAGAGATAAATTTTTATTTTTTATATTCATCGAAATTACCCAGCCGTCATTCCAAATTAAATATAAGGTATGTAATAAAGTTAATAATTTATTTTTTATTCTTTTTACTATACTCATTTATTTTCAATTTATTTTTTCATTTTCTATTAAAATATTCTTATTTACAACTCTTTTTCATAGGCTTCATTAGATGGAATTTGTTGTTTTTATGCTTACTAGTGATTTTAATTTTTTTTTTCATTTTATACCACGTTCTTACAACTAAAACACTTTTATCTATAAATATCATTTCTTTAATGTTTATATTTATTATTCTTATTAGTAATATTCTTTTCATAAATGTTTATTACTTAAATAAATTGTATCAATTGAACTTTTCTTTCATCATAATTTTTTTTATAGTGAATATTGTTTTGTATAATAATATACAATCGACTTACATCGATTGATTACAATATATCAATATGTATGCCATTATGTATTTTAATACATCTTTTTTCTTTTTACTTAAGTCTATTTCAAATCCTAATTTTTTCTATGACGTATATCACCTTTATATAGATTTAGATGTGTTGATGTCTTTTACCGAAAGTAAACAAGAATGCTTTCACGTAGAAAATGTGAGCAAATTATTTTACTCTGATCAATCAATGGATCTTAATCATGTGTTTTCTAAAAGGCATGATTCTACACACAATGTAATAGGACAAAAACAACAGCGATTATACGCTGAAACACAAGTGGACTTATTATCTAAAAATACAAATATTAAAAGTAAGGAAGATCAGATAGTTGTGTATAATCATATAGAATCGATGGCATTAAAGGAAAAGGATCCTTTTGTTTATTATATTCCTACTCCTAAAAATGAAGAGCGTATACCACATGATTTATTCGTTTTAAAGTGTAATCAAATTGAAATGCATGAATTCAAACATGTGAAAGAAATTCCTAGTTTATTGACTTTAGTACATTATTCATTGTACTATTCTCATGTAAATAAACTTCATTTTTTACATACTATTAAAGAGATTCTTTCTTTGAGTCATTTAGATAGAATCAATAGTGAGTTACCTTTAAATGTATATCGTTCTATTTTGGATTCGGATAGCAATCTTGTTTTTGAACGATTTCAAAACAGTTTTAAAGATATGTTGCTCCATACAAATACCGATTTAAAAATGGATTTTAATATAGATCTTTCTAAATATAAGATTTCTTCTACCGATAGAAAAGAAATCATTGGAGAATTATTTGATAAAAAGAAGAACCTTTCTTTCAAAGAAGATTTACGAAAACAATTTAATAATTATATTAATTCTATTGATTGAAAAAATAGTTTTGATGAAGAAACATTAAGAACAATTTGTATCATAACTGATTATAAGCCTAATTTTCTCAATAGAAATGTTCAGTTTAAAGTACCACTTTTCGGACATTCATTTGTTGAAAATAGTCAACGTTTAAACACACCCTTATATTACGCTTACGGTATTTACCCGGTTAAGCACGAAACGTATGCATATTTAACGAATCAATCTTTTTTAAATCATCACTTCAATCCGCATTTAAATTCCATTTGTACATCTTGTAAATATTCACATTTGAAAGCAATCAAACTTTTTAAAAAAATAGTGTATTAGAAATAAAAGAAACTGATGTTTATGAGAGAAAAAAATATACTTTTATTATTTATTTTAATTATAATAATATTTTTTGAGCAAGAAAATATTTTTTTATTATATTTTTTTATTTGAATTTCGTTTTTCAATTTTTCGAATCGAATCAGTCATTTATATATATTAATATATGATATTGAATATTTCAATCCAATAAACGAGAATAGTGTTTTTTTTCATTCAGATTGAAACCGTTTAAGTCATAATTCTAATGCTAATGACTCTAGTAGTGATTCCAATCAGTCAAACCAAAATCATTTAGATCTTTGAACTTGGTATGAGAGTCATGATTATAATATAGTGTTTGATGTTGATGACGGTTTTGGTGGTATTGAAAAAGAAACGATTTCTTTTAATAAACATTTGGTTGCTAAAGAAATTTTATCTGAAATCGAATTAGAGAATGAACGAAAGCAAGCACATTATCCCATTTTAAATTATAACTTAAATTTAATCAATTCTGTGAACGATACTGTTTTTAAATTAAAACAGCCTTGGTTAAAAGAAAACCTTCTCTATCATTGAAGAGAATTTCAAAAAGTAGGTTTTCATTCCGATATCAATAATCCTAATCTAAAGAGCTACCAAATTTGTGATTTTGACGGATTCTTATATTTCAGGAGAAGAACGAAGTCTTTATTTAAGAGTACTCCTGTACCTTTAGAGCATCTCGAGATTTTTTTCTGAAAACGTGATTTAGGGGTTCATGTGTTTGATGGTTTAAAGACAAACTTTTCTCGCCATATGGTTTATCATTTGGTGACAGTTGAAAAATTAAAAATTGATGATAATTTCTATGATATAGGTTTGATTTATTATCAAAAAACTACATCGTCTTATCGTGATCAAAAGTATAATTTAGATGTATTAATTCCTCGTAGTTTAGAATTTGTACCAAAGGCTGAACTTCATAAATATTTACAACCATTTCGTATGCGAAAATCTGTTTTTTCAGAAAAATGTTTGGCTTATGCAGATTTTATATGTCCTTTGTACGGATCTTTTTTACATCGTCGTCATCCCAAATTCAAAGGATTAAGTGCTCATGAATATTATTTAGGTATTCCATTGAGAACAGATCTGAGTACTGAAAATGAAAATGATGATGAGAATGATACTAGTAGTGATAGTGATTATGATGATTAAAATTATTATAAATAAAATATAATGTCTATTAAAAAAATAAATTTATTTTTTTTATTTTTTATTTCATTTTCTATTACATATTTTGGGCAAGAAAATAGTTTTTTTATTTATATTCTTTTTTCAATTTTTTTTTATTGTCTGAATAAAATGAGTTTAATATTAAATCTTTTCTATTTCTATAAAACTTACAATGATTATATATCCTGTCTCTTATACACATCTGACGCCTGTCTCTTATACACATCTGACGC
>ERZ1066128.468-NODE-468-length-16488-cov-11.764437_pt1 | contig 16488 bp, 16 predicted proteins | sample MGYA00382775_ERZ1066128 | MGnify/ENA primary metagenome ERZ1066128 (study PRJEB33369, sample SAMEA5778358) | biofilm metagenome | biome: Industrial cooling water; feature: Water cooling tower basin; material: Biofilm | place: United Arab Emirates | collected...
ACTGCATATGCCCTTCAATGGCGACTGCTGAATGGGAAACGCGCTGAACTACGGCTATCATTTTTGGGAGGCCGGGAAATACCCCAGCGGTAATGTGGTGGAAATTTTTTTAGACCATGACCAGTAATCCTCTAAAATAACACTTTGGGGCATGTTGTTGTAAGCGTAGTGGCAGATATGAAGCGCATCAAAAACGAATCACGGCTCTTCGCTACCAAGAATGGCTCCTTAAAAAGACTGCAGCTCGCTCGACTCATGGATAAAAACACCGGGGTTAGTTTGATTTGCATAATGAACGAGCGCTCGGGCTACTTTTCTTGATTCAATCGCCCGGTAGCGCACCGGTATCAGCCAACCCAGGTAACGGGCTACCACCTTGCCAATATCTTCACCCAATCTTGATTCTTTGCGGTTACCCAGCAACAGAGACGGCCGGACAATATCGACACGCAAAAACCCAAGCCGGCTAACCTCCGCCTCCACCTCTCCCTTTACCCGATTATAAAAAACAGAAGACCGTGCATTGGCACCAAGAGCCGAAACCAGTAAGAAATTAGCGGTACCCCTTCTGTGGGACTCCCGGGCCAACGTAACCACATAGTCATAGTCAACTTGGCGAAAAGCCTCTTTCGATCCGGCCTGGCGCATGGTGGTTCCCAGGCAACAAAACACATCGTGCGCCTGCCAGTCATGCTGCGCCAGCCCTTCGAAGTCTTTAACCAGCAGCGTGATCAGGCGGGAGTGTTGGAGGTCCAGCGGCCTGCGGGTGATCACCATCACCTGCCGGTACCGGCTGTCACCCAGCAATAATTCCACCAACTGCCGCCCCACAAGTCCAGTGGCTCCGGCTACCAGAGCAATTTTTTCATTCATGAATTCTTCGAATTAAATCTACCCACTCGCGCTGCAGCGTCTGCGTCTTATCGCGACCATACCAGGCATGTAATTCCTTCGACCAGTCATCGTGAGGTCGCTGAGTCCGTTTGCCTTCATTAACGATCTCCTGCGCAGGCCCGGGGCGGGGGCCCCACAGCGCCAATTCACGTCCGGATTGAAAAAGCACTACCCGCGGAATGGACCGCGTGCCGTTAAACAAATACCGATCCATGACGGCCGGGTTTTCATCGCGAAGCAGTAACCGAAAAGTTATTCGGGGGTTGACTTCGGCCATGCATGCAATAACCGGGAGGTTTTGTGCCGCATCGCCACACCAGCCTTCCGTAAGGGCAACCCACGTTTGCTCAACTTTTATTTGCGCGACCGCGGCACGTAAATCCACTGAAAGATCAAGTTGTTTCTCAATGCGTTGCATCCGCTGCTGATTGAGCCGGGCGTAGGAGATCATCTTTTCGCTCTGATCAGGCCCGGTGGTCTTTGCCTCCTTCAGGAGGCGGTCGATTAGCAGGCGATACTCCGGGTAGGACAACCCATGCGTTATGGCTAACCGTTCAATTTCCGCGCTGGTCATTATTTGTTGGTAACACCTCCAACATTCTTCAAAAGGTCTGTTGAATCTCCTTCTTCACTTCGGACAAAGCATGGCCGATCGGATCAATGCTCTTGCCCATCGTATTCTCGAATATCTTCTTTGCCAGATCAAGCCCGGTAGCGTCTGCCGGTAAGGCAGCGGCAGCATCATTGATGAGTATGAATAGATCCTCTTTGGCATTCTTTACCATGCCCCAAACATTCTCGCTCATGTACACCTGCTGCGATACGTTGTGGTTGTACTCGTTTCGCACCTCATCCAACAAGAGCTTTTGAAACTCGCGGGCCGTATACGCAGGATTATTCAACCGAATGAGCAGGTTTTGCGGAGAAATGCGCTCAAGAAAAAGCGTAATACGTTCGTACGCTTGCAGCCGCGCAGGGAGAATAGTTTCGATCGCACGCGTGCGAACTTCGAGCTTTTTCAACTCGATTTCTTTGGCGGCCTGCGAGCGCACGACAATATAAATAGCGTACAACACTCCGGCTGCTGGGAGTACGATTTTGCTGATTTCGAGAAGATAGTTCATAAAGGAATTTGGGGAATAACCGCCCGAATTTAGATAATTTTGTCATCGTTATGGGTTTTCAACCGGTTTCCATTACACCGTCAGCCGCGCTGGAAGTTCGGAAGATCATGCAAAACAAGAACATTCCGGCTGGCTATGCCTTGCGCATCGGGGTTAAAGGTGGCGGCTGTGGGGTGTCTCTCTTAATTGGTTTCGACCGACCGAAACCTAATGATCAGCAATTTGAGATAGAGGGAATCCCCGTAGTGGTAGACAAGCGCCACACCATGTACGTGGTGGGCAAACAGGTAGACTTTTACGAAGGGGCCGATGCCCGGGGCTTTGTTTTTGTTAATGAGTCCGTTCATGAACAATAAGATTCTGATCCTGCTTTTTTGCTGCGCCACGGCCATCGCCTCGGGGCAGACTTATGAGGACGTGGGTGTATATCAAAAGTCGTTCGTGCTTCAGGAGGACTTTCGCGACAACCGAAACGAATGGGTGCTCGGCACGTTTGGAGAGGGTTGTCGGGAGTTCCAGCTTGAAAATGGATACTACTCCATCATCTCGCATTGCAAAGGCTCAAATCCGCTTGTTTGGAAAAACGAGATATCCGGGTTTAGTCCCGATGCCGACTTTGAGATTGAAACGCGGATGCGTTTTGTAAGCGGGGAAGATAATAATGGCAATTGCCTGGTGTGGGGAATGAAAGACGGGAACAACCGTTTTCGTTTTTGCTTCTCCGGCAATCAGTATTATATCATTGACAATTTCCAGGGCAGTTGGAGCACGATGAAAGAGTGGACAAAATCAGAGGATGTTCGCCCCACCGACTACAATAAGCTCACGGTGCGCAAACAGGCCAATGTGTACCATTTTTTTCTAAACGAAAATCTGGTGCATTCCGAACCTTTCTCCGAATTCTACGGAACCCAACTGGGGTTTCAGGCCAATCAGAACACCCGCGTGGAAGTCGATTACCTCAGGGTGGCACAGATCAAACCCGGTAATGCACGCACGGGAGATCCCCTGGAGGTTGCACCCGCTGTATCAACCCTTCCCACAACCTCAGGAAAGCGTGTCGCCCTCGTTATTGGCGTTAAGAGCTATGAGTTTGTTGCCCCGCTTGCGAACACGCTCAACGATGCCCGCGACATGTCTGGCTTGTTGAAAACCAAAGGGTTTGAGGTTGTCGAAGTGTATGATCCAAAATCAAAAACGGAGATTCGAAATGCCGTTATCAACTTTACCAAAGCGCTGCGCAGCGATCCAAATGGCGTAGGCCTGTTATACTATTCGGGCCATGGCATGCAGGTTGACGGGGTTAACTACCTTATCCCTACCGGGGCCAATTTAGAGATCAAGGCCGATGTTGAAGATCAGTGCATGAACATGGATTATGTGATGCGGGCAATGGAGGAAAATGGAAATAGCCTGAATATTGTGATTCTGGATGCTTGCCGGAACAATCCTTTTCGCAGCTTTTCGCGGGCAGCTGAACCCGGCCTGAGCATGGTATCGGCCCCAAAGGGTACCTATATTGTTTTTGCCACTAAACCCGGATCGGTCGCCTCTGATGGTACAGGGCGAAACGGATTATTTACATCGAAGCTGTTACGGCATATGGCCACCCCGGGCCTAACGCTGGAGCAGGTATTCAAGAATGTAGCCGCTGATGTGGCGCGCGACTCGAATGATGCGCAACGCCCGTGGATTGCGTCCGATTATTTCGGCAACTTTTTCTTCAGCCGTAACTAACGGCTCTGGGTAACGACTACCGAGGCCTTTTGACAAACGCCCCCTATCGGTGGATTGAACTTGGCGATTTTCACCTCCGCACGAAGCGCCATAGGGAACCGCGCCAGAATATTGGAAGCAATGGAATGTCCAACCGACTCCAACAATTTGGACGGCCGGTCCATTTCGGCCTTCACTATGGCATATAAGTCCTCGTAATTAATGGTGCCTTCCAAATCATCACGAAACGCTTGCTCGCTGAATTGGGTCTCCACCCGCACGTCTACACTGAATTTATTTCCGGAGGATCGCTCGTGCGGATAGACACCATGGTAGGCATGAAATTCAAGGCCCTCGAGGGCAACCTCACCTTTCATTGAATGTCGTCAAAGAAAGATTGTTGAAAGAGCTTTTCGGTAGTGGTAACCTCGGCTGCAATGCGCACTTCGGAGAGGGCGGGTTTGCTGGTGGGCGTGGATGCCACTGTCTTTTCTTCAGCCGCATTCGGCATCAATGACTTTTTCGTTTCGCGCCTGGCCATCATCAGATGTTGCTCGGGGTCAAATCCCTTCTTGCCGTTTTGTAGCCGCTCGGCACGCTCCATCGCCTCGGCCGAAATACGTTTAAGGTCAGCCAGTAAGTTCTCCCGCTGGGCATCCAGCGTCTTATACTCCTGCACCATACCCTTGAGTTGATCCTCCATATCGGTGAGCCACTGGCGCGCGATCATCTCAGCCTCCTCCATGGTATTCTTAGCGCGGGCCTTGGCCTCGTTCATTAACGCCTCAGCGCGAATCTGGCTTTCCTTCAGGTGCAATTCAGCCGCTTTGTTCGCCTGCTCAATTACGCTGGCCCCCGTATCTTCCGCTGTCTTTAAGGTTTTAAACAATGAAGTCTCTACTTCGCGTAGTTTGGTTACCTCGCGCTCGGCCGCGTCCAGTTTCAACTTGTATTCTTTACACTCATCCTGCAGCCGTTCCCACTCCTGAGAAAGCGAAAGCAAGTAGGCATTGACTTCATCTTTGTCGTATCCGCGCAGGGTACGTTCAAATGTCTTCTGTCGAATTTCGAGCGGTGTAACTTTCATGGTTGTAGCGTTAGTTTAAAAAATTAATGTCCCAAACCGAGAGCGTCCGATCATCGCTGGCGCTCACCAACTGATCGTCAAAAAATGTCCACAATACTTTGTTGACTGATGTGCCATGCCCGGCATGCCGCGCCTTATCAATGACCTTCAACAGTCGCAAGGTGTCCGTCTGCCACACCTTGATGGATTTATCCATGCTGCAAGTTACAAAATGTTTCCCATCCGGGCTAAAGGCGATATCGTTGATGGCAAACAGGTGGGCCACCACCTCTGCGGCTGGCGTGTAGGCCTGATCGGCCCGCCAGGCCTTCAACCGCGCATCGCGCGAACCACTGAGCAAGCCGGGGGTTCCCGGTGTATAGGCCAGCGCAAAAACCGAGTTCGTGTGAGCGGGCCAGGCATGCGTGATCTCCAGCTTATGCAGGTCGACAATGCGAATAAAGCCATCGCTGGAACCAACGGCCACCTCGGCCTTGCCCGGGTTAACAGCCAGTACACGGGCGCGCTCGCCAGACAATGCCAATCGCTTTTGAACGGTGAGCGTGGGGAAGTCAATTACCGTCAAAAATCCCTCACCATCGGCAACAAGCAAACGGTCACCGGCCGACTGAATCGCAAAGATTGGGGCCTTGGTCATTTGCAGAGAGGCCACCTCCTTTCGTTCGCGCCAGTTAAGTACGTGAATGCCTTCATAGTTGTGCCCAACGATAAGAAAATCGGACTGAGGGATCAGATGCAACGCATAAATCGAATTGGGGAGCTGCGCAATTTGTTGACCCTCGCCCGGTTGCCGCAAATCCCACTGCACGACCATACCATCGCCCGAGCCCGAAAAAAAGACAGGGTGCTCCGGGGAAGGAGCCAATGTGTACACCGCATCGCGATGGCCGGTTAGTGTATGAATCTTTTTAACCTCAACCTGAGACATGACATCCTTGATAACGCAAAAATTGACACTTTTGTCAGTATAACCTGAACGGGCATGCCCATTTTTGATTATTCGCGGCAAAATCAGCAGCAGGCATGGGCGCTTTGGACCATCACCGAGTCCGAGGAAGAATTGGCCTACAGCGCCATGGAGACAGCACCTGAGGACCTCGTGGCCGTAGAAAAAAGACTGGAATGGTTGGCGGGACGCGCCTTGCTGCGCGAACTCACCGGTCGATTGGAAATCGAATATGCGGGGATTTGGAAGGACGAGTTTGGGAAACCGTTCCTGAAAGGGTCAAAGGCCTGGATTTCCCTGTCTCACTCGTTCCCGTACGTTGCAGCCCAGGTGGGGCCTTTTCCAGTAGGTGTTGATCTGGAGCAACCCAAAGCCAAAGTAATCAAAGTTGCCCCCCGTATACTCGCCCCAGGCGAGTTGGCCGATGCCGGCCAGGATCTTGTGAAACATACCGTCTATTGGTGTGCAAAAGAAGCGCTATTTAAGATTCACGGGCAAAAGGGCATGTTCTTTGCGCGGCACCTTCTGGTAGATAGTTTTCAGCTAACCGAGCAGGGCACGCTCCGGGGCGAGATTCGCCTGGCATCATCGCCTCAACGCGTGGGCTTGGCTTACCGCATTTACCCGGATTTTGTTTTTGTTTTTACCGATACGCTATGAAAAAAAATCTCATGCTTTTACTGACCCTCACCTGCCTGCAACCGTTGATGGCTCAGGTGCTGGTGCAGGATTTCAAACTTACCAATGTGGCCAACAATGAATCGGTATCGATGGCCAGCTTTCAGTCGTGCAGCGGATACGCGATCATTTTTACCAGCAACGCCTGCCCGTATGACGAATACTACCGCGATCGGATCAAAACGTTGGTGAATGCCTATCAGGGTAAGATTCAGTTCATCCTGATCAATAGCCATCCCGATCCGGAAGAAAATACGAATGCCATGAAAGCCGCGTACCAAACCTGGAACATCACCGTTCCGTACCTCGCAGATAAAGACCAGCTAGCGATGGATTGCTTCGCAGCCCGAAAAAGCCCGGAGTGTTTTTTGGTGAAAAGCGAAGCCGGAAAGTATCGCATTCTGTACAGTGGCGCGCTCGATGACAACCCGCAGGTCGCCCAACAAGTGGCCGATTCATATCTTAAACGTGCGATCGAAGCTTTGCTGGCTAATCAAGCGATTGCCCAACCTTCGAATCGCGCGGCAGGGTGTGCCATGCGCAAAAAATGAAGTTAAACACCGAGGTCGCCACCATCGGATATTTCAATTAGAAGCAACTTAACCTCTTCGGCTTTGGCGTGTTCGCCAATCTTTTCAAAGCTCATGATCAGATTTCGGAGGACCCTGCGAATGATTTCCACATGATCGCAGGGTTCATAAAAGGAGTCCTGTGGCACCAGGCGCAACTCATGAATGTAGTTGGTAATATCCTGACGTGAAAAAATCAAACCGCGGTTAAACGCATTGATATAGAACTGATGCTGATCGTCTTTATACGTGAGAATGAAAAGATTGGGCAGGTTCACCCCATACACGGGCATCTTTAGTTTTTGTGCCACCAGCATATAAATCACGCACAGCGAAATGGGATTACCCTTTCGCGACTCCAGCACCACGTTAATCATGGAGTTTCCGGGCGAGTGGAAGTTTTTAGTGTTGGCACCAAACTTTAGTTTATTGAACAGTACGCTGTTAATCACTTTGATTTGGTCGAGCGCGTACAAGTCGTTGCGGAACTCCAGCCAGGTTTCATAATACAGTTGCTCAAGATCCTGACGGAGTTTGCTCAACTCCAGGTCGGGATATTGATAAGTGGCCACGATCCACATACCGGTGAGCAAGTCCTTTTCCGGGCCGGAGTACCAGGCTTTCAATCGTTCCTTTAACAATTGAAATTGCATGGAGTGGATCATATCCTCGAGGCGCTCCTGCAAAGCCGGGTTGAGTGAGCGCTCCCACTCTTCTTCCAAGAATGGAATTACGTCTGTGCCGATGGAGAGTATTTTTTCCTCCACGTGAGCGACCACCTGTTTATCATCGTCATCCAGCAAGGACACCAGCGCGCGTATCTCTGACTCGCTCATCAGGTTTGAATTACGCCCACATTGAATTTTTCCAAAACGGACTGGTTGGCTGCCTCAATTCCAACTGAAATAATTCTCCTGGTTTCCAGCGGATCAACCACACCATCGACCCAGAGCCGGGCAGCGGCATAGTACGGACTGAGTTGATCGTTGTATCGGGTGGTAATCTCATCCAGCAGTTTTTTCTCTTCCTCCGGGGTAATGGACTTACCCTGCGCTTTCAACGCGCTTACGCGGATTTGAAGCAACGTCTTAGCGGCTGAAGCACCACTCATCACAGCAATCTGGGCTGTTGGCCACGCGTAGATCAGGCGAGGATCATACGCCTTGCCGCACATCGCGTAGTTGCCCGCCCCATAACTGTTACCCACAATGAACGTGAATTTGGGCACGGTCGAGTTCGCCATGGCGTTCACCATTTTCGCGCCATCTTTGATTATACCACCGTGCTCCGCTTTGCTGCCCACCATAAAGCCGCTGACATCCTGCAGGAAGATCAAGGGCACCTTGCGCTGATTGCAATTCATAATGAAGCGGGCGGCTTTGTCAGCCGAATCGGAATAAATCACTCCGCCCATCTGCATCTCACCCTTCTTGGTCTTCACCACTTTGCGCTGATTGGCCACAATGCCAACCGCCCAGCCGTCTACGCGGGCGTACCCGCAAATCAGCGTCTTTCCGTATAGGGGTTTGTATTCGTCAAACTGGGAATCATCGACAAATCGCTTAATCACCTCCAGCATGTCGTACGGTTTCACCCGGTCTACCGGTAACAAGCCATACAGTTCTTCAGGCCTTTCGCGCGGGGGTGCGGGGGTGACCCGGTCGAACCCGGCCGACTTGCCCCGTCCAATCTTATCAAAGATTGATCGAATGTAATCGAGACAGGCCTGGTCGTTGGGAAACTTATTGTCCGTTACGCCACTGATTTCGCAGTGCGTAGTGGCGCCACCCAGTGTTTCATTGTCAATCTCTTCACCGATGGCGGCCTTCACCAGATAGCTGCCGGCCAAAAAAATCGAGCCGGTCTTATCCACGATCATGGCCTCGTCACTCATGATGGGCAGGTAGGCGCCACCCGCCACACAACTACCCATAATGGCCGCAATTTGAACAATCCCCATACTGCTCAGGCGAGCATTATTTCTGAACTGCCGGCCGAAATGCTCCTTGTCGGGGAAAATTTCATCCTGCATGGGCAAAAAAACGCCAGCGCTATCTACGAGGTAGATGATGGGCAGGTGATTTTCCATGGCAACTTCCTGGGCCCGCAGATTTTTCTTGGCTGTGATCGGGAACCAGGCGCCCGCCTTTACCGTGGCATCGTTCGCCACGATCACACAGAGGCGCCCTTTCACACGCCCAATGCCCGTGACCACACCACCAGAGGGACAGCCGCCCGCCTCTGCGTATAAACCATCTCCGGCAAAGAGGCCGATTTCAATAAAATCCGTTTTGGGATCACACAAATAGGCGATGCGTTCGCGGGCCGTGAGTTTGCCCTTGGCATGCTGCTCCTCGATCTTTTTTTCGCCCCCGCCCAGTCGTGTTTTGGTCGCCCGTGATCGTAATTGGCTGACCAAAAGTTTGAACTGATCCTCATTTTTATTGAATTCCAAATCCATAGTAACGGGTCAGTGCAAGATAGCCAAATTGTGGACCAGGCTTAGTTCTTTTTCGCTCCCTCTTCCTCTTCGCGCCTGCGGTCGCGCTCAATCTTCTTTTTGCTTTTGCCCAACGGGGCCATAAAATGCTTAGGGTTATTATTAAAATGATTAGCCAGGCTATCCAGGCTCAGGATGAGACGGTTCAGATTAACATAAAGCGAATCCTCGGTCATCAGCTTGCTCATCGTATTGTCGCCCTTGCTCAGCTTGCCCAGCGTCTCATTCAACCGGGTGAGGGTTTGTTGGGTCTTGGTAATGGTTTGGTTGAGTTGCAACTGCTTGAGTGAATCGGACAAGGTTTTAAAATTGGCCAGCGTAGGTCTCAAATCGGTAAGGGCTACATTCAGGTTTCCGGCTACGGATTTTACACTGCTGCTCAGCTCGGTGATTTGACCGTTCGCATTATCCAGTGTGGCATTCAGCTTGTCGGGTGTCGAATTGAGTTTTCGAAAGATTTCGTCCAGATGCTGGCTGTTGGCCACCAGATTGTCGATCACCGTGTTGAACTTTCGCAATGTCACCTGCAGATTGTCCGCCACCGGCACGGCACTCTCGGCCAGAATATCGGTTAGCCCTTTGGCTACTTCCGCCCGAATGGTGTCGCGCGGTTTCAAAAAGTGAAATGAACGTCCAATGGACAGCCGGATCGATTTGTTGCCCAGGAAATCAGAGTCCAGAATCGCCTTGGTGGAATCCCCCAGCTTGATCTTGGAGTCGATCTCAAACTCGACCAGCACTTTATTTTGCCGATTTTGCAAGATGGTGATGTTGCTGACACGACCAACCGAGGTGCCACTCAACAACACCGGATTGGAGGCCGTTAACTGATCCACATTGTCGTAGATCGCGTAGTATTTCTCGGTGCTGTCCAAAAAATCGATTCCCTTCAAAAAGTTGAAACCGAAATAGAGCACTACGAGCGTAATGGTGGCAAAAAGGCCAATGCGAAACTCTTTGTTCTTCATTCCTCGCAGGGTAAGGGTATCGGCCGCTAATTTACACTTTCAATTTGTGCTTTGTACTCTTTGAAGGCGCGGTAAATGCCGGAAGCCAATAAATCCTGTCCGTTCTCCGACAGCAGGAAAGCTTCCTCCTTTTCATTCGTGATGAAACCCGTCTCAATCAAAACGCTTGGCATAGCGGTTTTCCATAGCACAATGAACCCGGCTTGCTTGACCCCATGGCTCCTTCGACCAACCCGGTTTTTGAACTGATTTTCGACCTTATCAGCAAAAAGAAGGCTGCTCTCCAGATAGGCATTTTGCGTGAGCGAAAACAAGATGTAGGACTCGGCACTGCCCGGGTCAAAACCTTCGTACTTTTCCTTGTAGTTGTCATCCAGCATAATAACCGAGTTCTCGCGCTTGGCTACCTCCAGGTTGCTTTCTGTTTTATGCAAACCCATTACGTACGTCTCGGTTCCCGAGTGCACAGCCTTATTGGGAATGGCATTCACATGAATGGAAATGAAAAGATCGGCCTTCGCCTCGTTCGCGATGGTGGCCCGGTCATAGAGTTCAATAAACTTGTCGGTCTTTCGGGTGTACACCACTTTTACCCCCGGGATATTCTTTTCAATGTAGTTGCCCAGTTTGAGCGCCACCTTAAGGGTGATGTCCTTCTCCTTGCCACGCTTTCCCACGGTGCCCGGATCTTTTCCGCCATGGCCGGCATCAATAACCACCACATCAACCTTGAAATCGGGTTTTGGCCGGGGTGTGGCCGATGAGTTTAGCAAGGTTATTGCTATGAGCAGGATTTTCAGACCGATATTTCGTGCGCTTGAAGCTATGTCTGCGGTAATTGCAATACCTTGCAAAATTGCGAATTTTTCGCAAAAACCTAAATTTTGGGCGGTTAACGCATTGTTACGAGCTTTCTTTTTCACGGTTTTTTGTCTGTTGCCCGGGCTGGTAAGCGCGCAAATTGAGCGCCCTGTGCGAACCCCAACACACCCTTTGCCGGTACGCACCGACACGGTACCCCAAATACCCCCTTCCGATTCTCTGCAATTGGTGGGCCAGAAGTCCGACTCAACTCGTCAAAAGCGGGAAAGTGACATTGAAACCACCATTATTTATTCCGCGCGCGACTCGATCAATATCAACATCGAGAAGAAAATCATCTGGCTGTATGGCGATGCTAAGATCAAATATGGGATTATTGAGTTAGAGGCCGAAGAGATTGTGATTGACTACAATAAGTCCACTATCTCGGCCAACGGGAAACTTGATTCGCTGGGCAGGCGCGCGGGATTTCCCATTTTCAAAAACGGTGCCGAGGTATACGAAACCAAAAGCATCAACTACAATTTTAAAACTAAAAAAGCGGCCATTACGGAAGTGGTCACCACGCAGGGTGACGCCTTTCTGCACGGCAAGACCGTGTTCAAGAACGAGCGGGGTGAGTTGTATAGCGCCAGCAATGCCTACACCACGTGCAACCTGGGGCATCCCCACTACCGCATTATGGCAACTAAAGTAAAAGCCATACCGGGCGACAAAATGGTGGCCGGGCCATTTTATATGGAATTCAATGACGTGCCCACCCCGTTGGGGTTTGTCTTTGGCATGTTTCCCAATCCCCGAAAGAGCGCTTCAGGTGTTATCATACCTCAATATGGCGAGGAGCAAAATCGGGGTTTCTTCCTGAGGCGAGGCGGATACTTTTTCGATGTCAGTGAGTACTTCAAAATGGCGATCACCGGAGATATCTACTCAAAGGGTGCCAATGCCATTTACCTCAACACGAACTACAATAAACTTTATCACTATACCGGATCGTTCAACTTCAGCTATACCACGAACCCAACAAGTAACGAAATTGAAAATACGACCCGGTCGCGCGATTTTTTAATCTCGTGGAGCCATTCGCCCCAAAGCCGCGGTACCGGTCGGTTCAGTGCCTCGGTCAATGCGTCTACCTCTTCCTACACCAATAACAATTTCCTGGGTGTTAACACCAACCCGCAATCCATGCGGGTGGATAACATTACGCGTAAACTCAGTTCGAATATTTCATACAGCAAGACATTCGCAGGGACGCCTTTTAGCATGGGTATTAACCTGAGGCACAGCCAGGACCTCAGCACGGGAGAGGTCAGCTTCCCATTACCCGACATGAACTTTAACGTCAACAACCTATACCCGTTCAAGCGCTCGGGCATTCAAGCGTTGGAGAACTTTTCGACCCGCCTCACCATGACCGCCATTAACGAAGTAACCAACAACCTGGGGCCTCGCCTGGTGGGAGTAGAAAACGGAACGCCTATCTATCGCGATAGCATTGCTAAATTTAACCTGGCCAATCTCCCAACGTTCCTGAAAAACGCCAACAAGGGAATTCGGTTTGATATACCCCTTCAGACATCGGTCAAATTACTTCGATTCATCACGCTCAGCCCGAGTGTAAGTATGAACGAGCGCTGGTATTTCAACAAGCTGGTGTGGGACACCGTTTCCGTGCGCGATACGAATACCGGTTTATCGACTGGATCGACTCCAACCGTTATCGATACGCTCAATGGTTTCAACCGGATCAACAACTTCTCGGGCAGTTTAGCACTCAACACACGTATCTACGGCACGTACTTTTTTAAATCGGGTCGTGTCAAAGCCCTTCGGCATGTCATCAATCCATCGGTGGGGTTCAGTTTTCAACCTGATTTTGGCGAAGCACGGTACGACTACTATCAAACACTGGCGGTCCGCAATGGTACGCGTATAACAGAACAGAGGCGATCACGACACGAGGGATTTGTCTATGGCGGGTCTAGTCAAGGCAAGCAAAGTGCCCTAAACTTCAGTATTAACAATACGCTTGAAATGAAAGTAAAAAACAAGAAAGACAGTCTGTTTCAGAAAATTCCCTTGTTCAACACATTATCCATTGCGACCAGTTACAACTTTGCTGCCGACTCTTTCAAACTTACTCCTTTCAGTTTGGCGGCCAATACCAACATCTTGAACGAGAAAATCAACCTCAACATTACAGCAACGATTGATCCATACCAATACATCAAGGTCAATGTCGGCACTTCGGAAAAGCCGGTCTTTCAGGAAATCAAAGTCAGCCGCTATGCCTGGAATGGCGGCAAGGGGATTGGGCAATTGTCGCAAGCCACGTTGGTTTTTGGCACCAATCTGAACCCAAAGGGCCAAAAGAGTGATAATGAATTCCGGGAAAAGGTTGGTGCGAGCAACGCCTCAGAAGCCGACAAACAGTTTTTGCTTAAAAATCCCGATGCGTATGTTGACTTCAGTATTCCCTGGAACCTGCGGCTAAACTACAGTTTCAATTATTCTAAAACCGGCAGTCAACCGTCCAACATCACACAAAGTCTTCAGTTCTCCGGTGATTTTTCACTTTCGGAAAAGTGGAAGGTTGTTTTCAACTCAGGGTACGATTTTGAAAGCAATGAATTCACCCAGACATCGGTCTCCCTGAACCGTGACTTACATTGCTGGCAAATGTCATTGAGTTGGGTGCCGTTTGGGCCGTTCCAGTCTTATGGATTTAACATCGGCATCAAATCCTCAATGCTACAAGATCTAAAACTCAATCGCACGCGGTCGTTCTTCGACAACTGATTACTTCAGCCAACCTTCAATTTCCTCAACAGTGGCGTTGGGAATTTCCAGTTTCATCTTCTTACGCATACCAGCGAGGTCGTTGAACAGTTTAGTGGGTTTCATCTCCTTCAACTGGGCCATCGACTGCACGCCCAGCTTTTGAATCAGCGGAATCAATTCTTTGCGGACACCGGCTGTCTCCAATTCCCGTTCCAGATCAGCACCCTGGATTTTCTCCGGACGCATTTGAGGAAAAAATAAAACATCCTGTATGGAGGGTGAATTCGTCATCAACATGGCGATGCGGTCAATACCAAATCCAATACCGGCTGTGGGCGGCATGCCATACTGTAACGCCCGAAGGAAATCATGATCAATGTACATCGCTTCATGATCGCCCCGCTCCATCAACTTCATTTGCTCTTCAAAACGTTGTTGCTGCTCCAGTGGATCATTAAGCTCTGAGTAGGCATTTGCGATTTCCTTTCCGTTCGCCATCAATTCAAAGCGCTCCACTAAACCCGGGCGGCTGCGGTGCTTTTTGGTTAGCGGGCTCATCTCTACAGGGTAGTCGGTGATAAACGTGGGTTGAATGTAGTGGGGCTCACACGTCTCTCCGAAAATGGTATCGATCAGTTTCCCCTTACCCATCGTGTCATCCACCTCCAGGTGCAGTTGCCGGCAAACCTGACGCAGTCCGGCCTCATCCATCTGGCTGATGTCGATGCCGGTGTGCTCGCGAATGGCGTGATAGATGCTCACCCGCTTGAACGGTGCTTTGAAATCAATTACCCGGTCACCCATCGTGACCTGCGTGGTGCCATTAACCTCCTGTGCCGTTCTCTCCAACAACTTCTCGGTGGTCTCCATCATCCAGAAGTAGTCCTTATACGCCACATAAAATTCGAGGATGGTGAATTCCGGATTGTGTGTGCGGTCCATGCCTTCGTTGCGGAAGTCACGGCTAAACTCATACACCCAATCAAATCCGCCCACGATCAAGCGCTTGAGGTAGAGTTCATTTGCAATGCGGAGATACAGGGGAATATCCAGCGCATTGTGATGCGTTACAAACGGGCGTGCGGCAGCGCCTCCGGGTATACTCTGCAGAACAGGTGTTTCAACCTCCAGGGCACCCTGGGCATTGAGGAAATCGCGCATGGCATTGATCATGCGCGTACGCTTCACAAAGGTCTCTTTCACCTCAGGATTGATGATCAGATCGGCATACCGCTGACGATAGCGAAACTCCGGATCGGTGACGGCATCAAACACATGCCCCTCTTCATCCCGCTTCACCACGGGTAGCGGCTTAAGTGATTTGTTCAGCAGCGTCAGCGACTGCACATGCACGGTGGTCTCTCCGGTTTTGGTAGTAAATACGAAACCCGACACCGCGATGATATCGCCCAAATCGAGCAGATGCTTCACTACGCGATCAAAAAAAGTTTTGTCTTCGCCCGGGCAAATATCGTCTCTGCGCACATAGAGCTGAATGAGGCCCTTCGAATCCTGAAGCTTTACGAACATGACCTTTCCTTTGTCATTCAGGCTCATGATACGGCCGGCCAGCGAAACGGAAGCAAACTGATTCTTATTTTCTTCCGTGAAATGATTGAGAATATCGACCGAAAAATGGGACACGGGCACGGAGGGTGCCGGATAGGGGTCGATGCCGAGTTGGCGAAGTTCTTCGAGTTTGTTTCTGCGGATGATTTCCTGCTCGCTCAGTTGCATGGCTCTTAGTTGTGAGCGGCAAAAATAGCGATTTTCATCGCTGTGCTGACCTCCTCGCCAACTCCTTGCGAATAAGAGTCAACTCACGGCTGCTTTGCCCGGCAACCGATGTGTTTTCGGCCGCCCTCCGCAAGAGGTAGGGCATCACGCTCTCCACCGGACCATAGGGTACATATTTGACCACGTTGTACCCGGCATGGGCCAGGTTGAATGAAATATTGTCGCTCATACCCAGAAGTTGTGAAAACCACACGCGCTTGTCATCGTGGCGCATACCATGCTTCTCCATCAGCACCGTGAGGTATTGATTGCTATACTCATTATGCGATCCGCAGAGAATCGTGATGCGCTGCTTGTTGTCAACACAAAAGGCCAATCCCTGATTGAACATGTCATCGGTGGCCTGTTTGGTTGGATTAATAGGGTCCGGATATCCTTTCTCGGCCGCACGGGCCCGCTCAATTTCCATATAGGCACCCCGCACCATCTTAATGCCCACGAAGTAGTTGTGCATGGCAGCGGTGTGGAAATCTTCACGCAGGCGCTTCAACGAATCCGTACGGTACATTTGATAGGTGATGAAGACAATCGCCTTTTCGGTATTGTACTTGGCCATCATCTCGTGTGTGATGTCGTCAATCACATCTTGTACCCAGCTGTGTT
>ERZ1066128.472-NODE-472-length-16317-cov-10.585537_pt1 | contig 16317 bp, 12 predicted proteins | sample MGYA00382775_ERZ1066128 | MGnify/ENA primary metagenome ERZ1066128 (study PRJEB33369, sample SAMEA5778358) | biofilm metagenome | biome: Industrial cooling water; feature: Water cooling tower basin; material: Biofilm | place: United Arab Emirates | collected...
TGTCGCAGGGAACCCTCTCAGTTGCCCCTTTTGCCAAAACACTTTCGCTAAACACAACCTCCGATTTCGGACAGGTGGAATTTTTCATCAACGCGGCCCGAACGCCTGTTGAGTTTATGGTCGGGGTTTCACCGCCTTCTGATTTTTCGTTCCAGCGGTTAGATCCAGCCCTGGGTGTGCTCGACCCGGTGGGGCTCCGGAACACAGCCCTGGTGCTGGCTTCCTCGGCACAAAAAACAAGACTCGCGTTATTCCGGAAACTCGGACAGGAAGCTGACGTCACCCGGGGTCTTACATTGCTTTCGTTGTACGATGTATCGGCCCTGTCGAAAGAGGTGGAACAGTTAATCGGCAAGAGCCAATTGCTTTTGCGCGCCACCGTGAGCAACAACCCGGGCGACATGAAACTCATGGCCTCGTTGAATACCAACCTTCCATTCGATGCCAAACAAACCACCGTATTAAAGAATGTGAACTTCATGATTACCCCGAACCCGGCCAACTTTGAGGTGAGCCTTGGCGGCATGATGGATGTGAAAGTGGACCAAAAGAAAACCCTCACGTTTACCACCCGTGTGGCCGTCAACATCACCAATGCCGAATTGAGTATTGAAGGAGTCATGAATGGCACGTGGGATCGGCCGTTCGAGAACCCGGGTGTGCAGTTGGCTGATATGGGAATTGGTGTGGGGGTAAGTTTCAAAACCACACCGTTACCTATGCCCACGTTGCAATTCAAAGGAAAGATTAAGGTGGGTAATCCTGCGAGCCCTGCCTTTGCGGGCGATGTCACGTTTGCTCTCGATCCGTCAAACCCCACCCAAACGATGATTGATGCCGGCTTCCAACAGATCCTGATGAGTGACATCGTAAAAGCCGTTCAACACACCAGCCCTTCGTTAAAAGTGCCAGACGACAGTCGAAACCTGGTGAACTCCATTGCCCTTCGAAATGCCCGCTTAACGATTGTGCCCGGAGTGACCACGGTTACCGTGTTGGAAAAACAATATGAACCCGGCTTCCTCATCCAGGGCAGCAGCACAATTGATGGCTACACTACCCATCTTCTGGTCGGCATTTCAAAAGGCGGGATAAAAGCCGGTGCCGGCATTACCTCCATCGTGTATGCCCCCTATTTTTCATTTACCGGTGCGCGCGATAAACCCGATCCTTTTTTTAACCTGGTGCTGAGCACAACCGATCCGAAATCATCAAAGGTGGCCTATAGCGGCAAAGCTTCGGTGTTGAAGGTGGTAGCCGAATCCGACATGATGCTGAGCGACAAGGGATTTGATTTATACATGAATGGAAAAATCTTCGATCAGTTTCAGGCCCAATTGCGGGTAGCTGCAGGAAGCACGAAGGATGGTGCGGGCTATAATGTGATGGCTACCATGGACTCCGATTTGCAAAAGTACATCAGCGATGTCGCCTCCGCAGAAATTGACAAGGCCACCAAAGATTCGCAGCGGGCCTTCAGAGAGGCACAGGCCACGCTAACGCAAAAACAGGAAGAAGTACGCACACTGAATGTTGAAATTGAAAAACAACGCGGTATTGTAAAGGCCGAGCGCGACAAAGACTGCAAAAAATTTACCGATGCCGAAGCAGACGTAAAACGAGACCGGAGGAAAGTAAACGGTTTGAAGGACGACATTGACGAGCGCGAAAGCAAGATCCGAAAATTAAAGAAGGCGATGGATGACGACATCACCAAAATTCCGGAAAACAGTGCGAAGATTGCCAAACTGAAGACGGAAGCTGTGGCGTTGGAAACAGCACTGGTTACTGCGCGTGCCGTGTTGAAAGCGTCTGAAAAAGTGCTGGAGGCGCTGGGTGAAGGATGCGATCAGACACCGATCGATCTTGACCCGCGAATTGCCGGATTGATTACTGCGCGCGAAACGGCAGACAAGAGTTTGCAGGCCGCGAAAGTGGTGGTGCAGGGTACAGGCGCCCTGACCGGGGGTACGCTGAAGGCAACCAAGTACATTGTGGAGAAGGGAAGTACCGGTGTGGTGACCATCACCTATGCCTACTTTGAGAGCAAATTGAGTGTTGCCGATGGGGGTATGGTGAGCATGAAAGTGAAAGGCACCTATGCAGGCGAGCCGCTGGACCGGTCCTTCACCATTAATTTGCCGAGTCCACAAGCAACCGTGGAAGCCTTTGCCCGCGAGTTGTTGAAGTAGTTCCATGCGAAGTGCGTGATGGCGAGGAGCCAGAGGTGACGAGGCCATCGGAGAGTACGTCATGGCGAGGCCTGCTCAGGCTGAAGGCATCTCTACCGTTCATCGCAACCCTTTGCATTTAGTTAGGCTCAGGTATTAGAGATTGCTTCGTCCTCCACCCTAGTTCCTTGGGTGTCGTTCCTCGCAATGACGGAGGAAGGCGAGGAACCGGAAGTGACAAAGCCATCTCTGGCGTTTATCGTAACCCTTTGCATTTAGGTTAAGCTCAGGCGGGCTGGCGACACCGGGTTTGATGTTGGTCAGTCTTCGACTAGCTCAGACTGACAGTTGGGGAGATGGTCACGCTGAGCCAGTCGAAGCGTGTATTGGGCAATCTTAGTCCTTGATCTCCCGATCGCTATTTAGTTAGACTCAGGCGGTAGAGATTGCTTCGTCCTCCACCCTAGTTCCTTGGGTGTCGTTCCTCGCAATGACGGAGGAAGGCGAGGAGCCGAAGGTGACGAAGCCATCTCTAACGTTCTCGTAACCTTTAGAATTTAGTTAGCTTTTTGATAAAACTTTTCATATAGCAATAATATGGTTTTAGGAGGAAAGGGCTTGATTAATCACTGGCATTTTCGCACATTTACTATGTCTTTGAATCAGCAGTACTTAGTGCTATCCAAGCAGGCTTATGAGTAATGCCGTTCGTTTTTCATTCCTCACCTTTCTTCGAGATCAATTGCTGACGCTAGGGTCACTTGTGTTATTGGTAGGCTACATATCTACGGAAGTTTATTATCAATATTTTGGAATCAAGTTTCAAACTTTGAATCTTGGCCCGAGCCACTTGGTTTATCGGGGCATAACAGGCATTTGGAGTTACCCGCTTATATTGATATCCTATTGCGCAGGCTTTGTGATTATTTCATCCGATCACATTTTCAGAAGCTCAGCTGTTGGCTTGAAAGTGAGACGATACAGAGTTCTTAGTTTACTTGTTGCAGTGACAGCTCTTTTGCTATTCACTTTTACGCTTTCAAAGAGTTATGGTCAAAACTCTGCACGGAGAGATTTTTCGGGAATTCCAGGCGTTAGCACGCTTCCGGAAATCGTAGCAACTACTCCGGCAATTACATCTTTGATATCCTTCGATTGTAGCGAAAATCCGTTTCAATGCGAAAACCTGAAATTCAGACTGCTCTTGATCGACCATAATTATATCTATGTTTTTAACCCTATTCACAATGAGGCGGCAATCCCGTATGTACATAGAATCAAAAAAGACAGCTTCAGTACAATCACAACATCCGCGCGCTAAGCTTGTTTTGGCGCTGGTGCCGTCATTGCTATTGTTTTTTAGTTTCCCGGCACTTGCCGATCAAGTTCGCCTTCGCAACCGTGTTGTGATTGGCAAGGTCATACTCATTGACAAAGAAAAGGTTGTAGTCACCAATGGATGTGAGTCAAGCGAAAAACTTGCATATGTCTTTTCCGACATTGTTGATATTGCTCTTACTTCAAAGTGTAGCGACCCCGTCTCGATTGGCCATGGGAGTGCTAAAGGGGATTGTTCCGAGACCAAGCTTTTCTTTATTGTCAACTTTACCTCAAATTCAAGTGCACTTGTTGAGCGAGTTTCGATGGAATCAGATCAAATTACGTTTGTTTTTAATGAACACACCTATGCCGGTTCGCGAAACAAGGTGAAATCAATAAAGCCGTATCCGACCTGCAAAACCGACAAATTCTTTGCAAAAATGGTGGAGTTAAGCCGGATAGACAACTCATTTAAACAGCAACCATGAAGTGCATAGTTTTTTCTAGTCTACTATTGTTGTGTCTCCCAATGAGTGGTCAGGCACAAAACAATGCGGTTTCATTGGAAAACGGAATAGTGAATTTGGACTACGGCTATCCCCGACAGCTTACTCCCCCGGGAAGCCGGGTTGAACTAGATGTGCCGGGCTTCGCCCCCAAAAATGCGGAGCAAGAAACGGCCGAGTGGTGTTGGGCTGCCTGCATTCAAGCAATTTTACGGTCTCGGAATGTAAATGTCGCCCAGGACCAAATTGTAACGCTGATCAAAGGAAATATCTCACTTGAGTCAGCCACTGCGGATGAGATCAATACTTTCTTCATTGACGGAAAGTGGATAAGTAAGGACTGGACAAACGACCCTTATACACGGGCTTACAGCAATCATTTTTCCAATGAACAATGGAAGGAAAAGTTCAATCAAAATTTTATTCTTCGCCACCTCGGTGTATTGAAATCCCCGGCTATTCTCTCGTTTAAGCGCGATGATGGCTCTAACCATGCCATGGTTGCCTACAAGGTGGCTTTCGAAGTCGGAAATAGCATTATAAGTCTAAGCATTTTCGACCCTGAAACCGGTAAACAAGAGGAACTTGCATTTGACAAGCTTGAGGAGAAAATCAGCGACATCTGGATGCCATACTTTATGGGGAGAACGTTTTGAATTGCAGACAAAAAGATGGAGCCTCACCCAAAATACCTCTGCATTAAACTCTGAAACAGGTTATCCAGCTCGCGCTCGCTTTCGCGTTGTCTGGTGCGCAGGCGTTCTACCTGCTTTACCAACGCTGCGAATTTTTGCTGGAGGGGAAGTGGCGGAAGTGGAATTGGAATTTTCTGAATTTGGTTCAAATAAAGTCCAGCTTGTGCTGAAGTGCTTCGTCTTGACATCATGTATGCTTGAACATAATTGCTCTGTAATGCTTTCAACAAATACTGCGAGTTAATTTTCTTGTCTGGCTTTATCAAAGCAACACTTCTGACAATACTAAATGGATTCGTTCTAGGAACAATTGTCAAGCGCCCGATGGTTGCGCCAACACAAACTAAGAGAATATCACCTTCTTCAGGGTTGCATCTTTTGTTGGCCTTAATATGGTCTTCCTCGGAGATGAAATCAAGTTCGGTTAAGTCAAGATACCCATCTCTAACATTTCGAGCCATCACCAAAGGAATTCCACTTTCAGTTCTCGGAGGAATATTATGTTCGCCATCTGTGACCTTCGTACAAAGGTCTTTAAGTTCAAAAACTTTGTAACCATTTTTATTTTCTCCCAAATCGCCAAACATTTCGAGGAAGGCGGATTGAAGAAATTGTTCGGTGAGTTGGTTGGCTTGTTTGCGCTTTTGCCGCGCGGCATCGGCTTGCGCTAAGATGCTGGCAATTTTTTGTTGCTCTGCCATTGGCAAGATTGGAATTAACTGCTTTGCATAATCTTTCATATTTAGATTACGAAGCCCCGAAGTCGTATTCGATATTTTTTGCAAGTATTCTTTTGCAAAAGATGAATTTAAGTAATGAAACAATAGTTCAGGCAAAAGAATGCTCTTGTTTACCCTTAGTCTCTGCGTGAAGTTTGAATACAAAAAAGTCTTTCCATTTGGATTTTTGAAGAGGCAACATTTCCCAATTAAATGAGAACTTCCGCTTGATTTAGTAACTAGAATATCACCATCCTCCAACTTAAATTCATCAATTTTATTTTTGGCTACTTTTCTGTAGACCAAATCATCTAGTGTTAATCGCCCATCTTGAATATTTGACGAGCGTAAAACAGGAAAATCATTTTCATTCCCTTCATCACCCCAAGTGCCTGATTGATTCAATATCAAAACTTCATTCAATCTTTTTCTTTCCATTTTCACATCTCGCTCCTTATCGTCCTTACATAAGCCACAATTTCCTCTTCCAACATCATCACCTTATCCATCAACACTTCAGGCTTTTCATATTCCACCGCTTTGTGTTCCACCGGCTTATAGCGCGAGATACTTAAATCATATTTGTTGACGCGGATGTCTTTGGTGTTTACCCACACCACCTTTTTGTTATTGCTTTTCTGTTTTGCCTTACGTGCCGCCCACTCCGTCAACACATCGGGTATGTCGTTGTCGGCAATCTTTTGGCGTTTGTCGTCCAGCGAGAAGCCATCGGCCTGCATGTCGTAAAACCATACATCATAATCACGCATGTCACCCTGAGCCTGTCGAAGGGCGCCTTTGGTAAAGAGCAACACGGCCGTGCTCACTCCTGCATAGGGTTTGAACACACCGGAGGGCATGGACACAATGCCATCGAGCGTGCATTTATCAACCAGAATTTTGCGCACATCCTGGTGGGCGTTGCTGTTGCCAAACAACACACCATCGGGCACAATCACGGCAGCGCGGCCACCACTCTCGAGCAAATCGTAAATGAGTTCTACAAAAAGGAGTTCGGTCTTTTTGGTTTTTACACCAAAGCGCGGGTTTATGTCACTCTCGTCTATACTGCCTTTGAAGGGCGGGTTGGCGAGAATCACATCGTAGCATTGCCGCTCGTTAAACTGCTTGCTCAGCGCATCGGCATAACGGAAGTTCGGGTTATCCACTCCGTGCAGCATCAGGTTCATGGCGCCCATGCGCACCATGGTGGCATCAAAGTCGTAGCCGGAGAGCGCCTGGCTTTTTAAAAACTTGTGCAGCTTCGGATCAATCTTGTCGCCAATCAGGTTGTGGGCTTTGCCTTCTTCATCGTAGGTGAGAATATCTTTGGAGGTGTTGGTCTCCAGCATGTGCTCATAGGCCGCCACCAGAAAACCGGCCGTGCCCGCTGCGGGGTCGCACACGCGTTCACCGGGTTGCGGGTTCATCATTTTAGCCATCATGCGGATGATGTGGCGCGGGGTGCGGAACTGTCCGTTCTTGCCGGCCGTGCTCAGTTGTCCCAACAGGTATTCGTAGAGATCGCCCTGCACATCTATGTTCTGCTCGCTGATGTGCATATCGTCAATGATCTTCACCGCTTCTTGTAAGAGCGAAGCTTTGGGGATGCTGAACATGGCGTCTTCCATGTGCTGTGTGAACGAACTGGTTTCGCTGCCGAGGTTGCGCAGAAATTCAAACACCACATCGCGCACGTGGCGCAGCATCTCATCGCCCGACAGCTGACTCCAGTAACTCCAGCGGCATTTCTCTTTGTCGATCTTGCGACCGCCCACATCCATCTTGCCACTGAACAACGATTTGTAGTCCTGCTTCCTGCGTTTGGCAGCCGCAGCTTTGGCATCATCAATATCTTCCAGTCGCTTGAGGAAGATGAGATAACTCATCTGCTCGATGGCGGTGAGGGGATTGCTTATACCACCTGACCAAAAGCGGGACCAGAGCGAATCGACTTGGGATTTGAGGGAAGCGGAGGTGAGCATTATTTAAAGGTTTGCTTTAATACTTCTAACAGAAGTGGTTCTCCAAACTCCGCTACAAACCTCTCGTCCTTATGTGTCATTAGATACTCACCAACCTTATTATGTGCGATACTGCAGCGGATTCTATAAATCCAATACATCGTAAGTTTACAAATGAATTTATTATGTGCGTGAGGACTATTCACGTTCGGAACCTTAACTGCTCTGCATCTAGCAAGTGTAAATCCATCCGCTGATGTAGCAACAGCTTGAAATTTACCCTTATCCTCTAAAGGATTTTTGTCCTTACCATACTCAAAGAATATATTCTCTGCCAATGGCATAAAATTCTTTATTGAATTTAACCTAGTAACTATTTTAGTCAAGTCTACACAATATGAATTAAACAAATATTCAAGTCTGTCCAGATCATTTTTTTTGTATTCGTTTAATAAAGTCCCTATCATTATTGCATCAGTGGCTATACTTAACTTTTTCATCCTTTTAATTACATCATAATCGAAGTTAAGTTCGAGCAGATGATAATACTTTAAGAAGCGTTCGAATGCTAGAGATTGAACAATACCTCGGACACTTGCCTCAAAATAAAAATCCTCACAAAACTTTGACTGTTTAATAGCCTGAAGTTGTGTATGAGCAATGATAGTTCCACTGGTTATGGATATATTAGGAAAACGATGATTAAAATATCCCCACAAAGGAGCAGACTGATAGTAGTGAGTTAAATATTCATCGATATAGGTGTTATAAATTATCGCATAATCGTACTTTAAAGTGTATTCTAAAGAAAGATGAGTTTCATCTGGTATTTCGGACAAATATGAAATAAAGTGGTATTCGGAAAGCGAAAAAATATTAGTTACAGTCTTATTCTTAGTAAAACATAAATATCCTATTTCAACTCCTGCGTCATTATGAATCGGGAGGTCAGAAGATCGATTGTGGAGCGAAGCAGTATTCTCAACAGGGAGTGGTATAACATTATTGATATATAAATAGCCCTTCAACATACCCCTCTGTTTTATTGGGAATGGAAGACGTAATTCCTTTTGTCTCTTTTTTAAATCTATTATTTGATCTCGATTCATATAGACTAATTCGCGCCCATTCGCCAGCAATCAGCAATAGTAATATCACCCGCTTCACGAAAAAATTCTTTAAAGCCATTGGTCAAAATTCTTCTGGTCTCAAAACCGACATTAAATTTCTTTGGATTAATACCACCGCGAACTACCCCCAGCTCCTTAAGTCCGAATGGATCAGAACCCTTTTTTGCTTTTTTAACATTTATCAATAATTTGTCCAAAGAATCATTCATCCTTCTTTTTCTATTTGTATCACTTGAAAACTGAGCAACTGCAGCAAAAAAAGAATTAATTACATTTTCCTCCGCTAACCAATTTTTTGGACTTTTGATCTCTTTTTCTTTAAACCCTTCATACACACGAAATACGTTTTCATCAAGACGAATATATTTTTCAAGAATTAACATGAATTGATCAAAAGACTCAGACAGTTCTTTCTCTGAGGAATTAAGTATTTCAAGTTCATTTAGTTCTTGAACCACCAAATTCTCTCTTTTCATTTCTGGAGACTTCGTTACAAAACAATAGTAAGCGCTAACTACCCGATCAAAAGGAAATTTCTTCGGCTTATTTCTTCTTGTCTCGTCTCGTTCAGCATATAATTCAAGGTCTTTTATCTCAGATTCTATTTTGTCCTGCATTGTCATGAATAACAATTCGACTTGATGTCTCATAGACATTGGCTTTTGGCCGGCATTCAGAACAATGAGCCGGTATATTAGGTGCTTTATTTCCTTTTCAAACCAAAACTCAATTAGTAATTTTTGATCTTTTTTGAACTTTACACCACTTCTCTTAAGATCATTAATTATATAAGTTCTTTGCAAGCCATCCAGAATATAAATATTTTTAGATACAAATAAGTCAGCAGTCAATTGCTTAAAATTCTTCTGCTCAATGAGTTTAATATAGTCAGCAACTGATTTTGGGTTAACTGCAAGTGTAATTGATGGCAGTAATCCACCAGCTTCCAAATCCTTCTCCATGCGCTTATAAGCTTTATAGCTTTGTCTTGTCCTTTGAATCTCAAAACGGTCAAAGTCAGAACCTACTAAATCAAGGTAATCAGCAATATTTATTTGTGCATAAAGTACATTTGTCGATGTTCTTAAATCTTTAGTAACACCGATGATTTTTAGGCTTTTCATGGTTTGTTTTTATGCAATATAAACATCCAGTAATCTTTTCAAATTCAATTCTGTAATTCTTCACGAAACATTATCTAATTCGAATTTCATCATATTCTATAACAACAATCATTATCTCTATCACAGATCAGGCTAAGCCGCTAATTTCTTAGTCAACTCAATCAATTCACTAATCTCACTTTGCGAGAAGTACTTCTCCACTGCATTACTACCAAAATTTGTAAACGGTGCTTCGTACAAATCAGCCTCTTCCAGTTTGCGTTTTTGTAGGAATACATTTTGCACCGTGCGCAGAAAGCGCGTCTGGTCGGCATTGTAGTTATGCTCCAGAATAAATGCATCAAACGCCTTGCGCACAATCTGCTCATAGCTGGGCAGGGCCTCCAGGTTCAATACGTGTTTTAAAAAGTCAGTCAGGCTTCCCACCCGCACACCAAACGCTTTGAGCATGTTGTCTTCATTGAGGTTGAGCTCATCGGTGTTCAGTTCCGTTTCCAAGGTTTGCTCCAGTTGCAACAGGTCTTCCATCTTCACGCCTTCGCCTTGCTGCAGGCGTTTAATGGTAGGGTGCTGTGCCGCCAGTTTTTCAATCTTCTCTTCTACTTTCCTGCGGTATTCTTCCACCATAATCTTCTGGCCTTCCTTTCGCACTACCACCCACTGGCGCGAGTCAATCACATCATCCAAACCAAGTTCAATCACCATGGATGGCTTCTCTCGCTTGTACTTCATCAACGGAGCAAGGGCCACACGGGCATCTTCAATCTTCTTGAGTGAAGCCTCTTCCCAAAACTTATTGGCCAGCACGGCTTCTTTTATCAGCATCTTCTCCTGCACCTGTGCAATGTTGGAAGGCAAAAGGCTTACATCTTCGCGGATGCTGGCGATGAGGGTTTCAATGGATTGAGATTGCTTCGCCTCCGCGTTGCTCCGGCTCGCAATGACGTATAAACCCACACGCTCCATCTTGTTGGTGAAAAAGGCTTCGTCAAGATTTACATCGGGCACAAATCGCAACAAGGGCGCCACCTTCATGCGCAGCAGTTCAATTTTTTGCGGGGTGAGGTATTGCCAGAAATCGTCCGTCCACACTTCGTGGATGTCTTTCAGGCTTTTCTTCACCGTGAAAGAATCCATGGGGATGCGTGCAATGGCTTCGCGGCAGTTGCGCACAATGGATTGAAAGTCGGCCGTAGTCTGATCGTGGATTAATACTTCGAGTTTGCTTAATCGCGTATTAAAAATAGTTACGAGCACAGGTATCTGGCGCGCACCATTTTCTTCTTTGGGCATCATATTGAAGTGCGCAAAGTTTTCCCAGAAGTCTACAATCAGAAAGTTGTCTTTCTTTTTGTCGGGCAACCAATCGGGGTGTGTACATGCTTCGAGCGGGCGCGTGCCGCGGCCAATCATCTGCCAGAATTTTATCTGCGAACCTACGGGCTTCATAAACGCCAGGTTCATGATTTCAGGCACATCCACGCCTGTGTCGAGCATGTCCACCGAGATGGCAATGCGCGGCAAGTCTTCTTTTTTGAATTTGGTTAACAGGTCTTTTGCACGTTCCACACCAGAAGTGATCACACGCGCCAACTGGCCGCGGTGCTCAGGATACATTTCGTTAAAGGCTTCTTCCAGTCGCAACGCATGTTTTTGTGTGATCGCAAACACAATGGTTTTGGCCGGCAACTGACCGGAGGCATCGCGGTGCAGCATGCCCATGAGTTCGTCCCACTGCTTATAGAGCGTGTCCTGGTTGGTCACTTTCTTTTCAAGGTCAGTGCCTTCAAAGTTGATCGACTCCGGATCGATGCCGCGTTCGCGCAAGCGCTCCTGATCTTCTTCGCTCAGGTCTATACCTTTAATGCCCTTGCGCTGAAATTTAGTCTGGGCCGCATACACGTTGTAATCGGCCAGATAACCTTCCTTCACGGCTTGATCGTAGGTATATAAAAAAGAAGGCGCAGTGCCATCCGTTTCAAAAAACTTGAACGTATCGCGATCAATAAAATGCGCGGGTGTTGCCGTGAGGCCAATCTGCACGGCATCGAAGTAAGCCAGCACATCGGTAAACTTGTTATAGATGCTGCGATGACATTCGTCTGCTACAATCAAATCAAACTCTGCGGGTGAAAACTGGTTGTAGCAAATCTCAAGGGTCTGCAATGTGCTCACATACACGCGTGCTGTCTTGTCAATTTCATAACTGCGGATGCGCGTACGGGCTTCACTGGGAAGAAATACTTTGAAGCCATCGGTGAGCGCCTGATCTACGAGGCTATCGCGGTCGGCAAGAAATAATACTTTCTGTGCCTGCCGTGCACGGAGAAACACATCGATGAGCGCCATGGTGGTGCGCGTCTTTCCAGTGCCCGTGGCCATCACCAGTAATGCTTTGCGTTTCTTTTTCTTCTCAATGGTTTCACCAATCCTGCGGATGGCTTCGGTTTGGTAGGATCGGTTTACAATCTTGTCGTTGATTTTGATTTCACTAATCGGAAGTTTGTTCAACTTGAGGTGCAGCAGTCGCTCTAAATCTGCGCGGGTGAAAAATCCGGCCACCAAGCGTTCCGGATATTGATCGGAATCCCAAAAGAAAACATCCTCGCCATTGGCCATAAAGGCAAAAGGCCTGAAGCTTTGCTTCTTTTCGATGCGCGTAACGTACTCGAGTACCTGCTCCTTGCCTACCCGTGCATCGCGTGCGGTCTTTTTAGCTTCGATTACCGCCAGCACCTCTCCATTTGTGCGATACAGGCAGTAATCGGTGATACCGCTTTGAGGCGAGGCATCATAGCCATCTACGGGGACTTCAAACCATACCTGCGTGCGGTCTGCCAAATTCCAACCGGCCTTCGCCAACTGCGGATCGATGAGGTTGTAGCGGGTTTGGGATTCGTTGAGTTTTGCCACGTTGATCAGATTTGTCTCTCAGGGAAATATAGGATCAAAGTGTGAAACTGGCAATACAACGCCCGGTCAGGTGTTGGGTCTATTTGATTAAGTCATTGATTGCTTTGAGGGCTTCTTCATAGGCGGGTTGGCTGTCCTCAATAAGTTCAGCTTTTTCTTCCCTTGCTATGCCGGTGGAATTGATGATATGATAGGACTGCGCTACAAAGTCATTATACGATGTCAATGATTCGAGGGCTTTGGCGGGCCCTTCGTACATCTCAATTTTTTCAATCAGCTTTTGGAGTTCTTCCAATGCTGCCGTCATTTCGTGTTGCGAGGCTTTCGTGACGTTGAACAGGCAAACCTTCTCAAAGGACGCTTTAACCATTCGGATTTTGTCGAGCCCTTCCTGGCGAAGTTGAATGCGTTCGCGCACGAGTGTTTCCTTCACCACACTGGGGGCAATCATAAAGTGATTGAAACAGGCAACCGCAACGGACGAAATAACACCGAGAATCGTGCCTGCAATCGCCAAGGTGAGCTTGCCTATCGAGTTCTTTTCGATGCCTTCCACTGAATTGATGAGCTTGTCCACTTTCTCCTCCAGCGTCATACCACTATCGATTTTGCGTTGAGTCACCTTTCATTTTGAAGTAGATTGAGATAATCTCTTGCAGATCGGCACTGGCGCCACATGCATTTACGGTTTTACCATCGCAGCATGCCCAAATGCACTTACTCAACTTCTTAACCGGCCCACAACAGGTAAACCCGTTGGCTTCAATGGTAATGGCGAACGAAGTGAGGTTTCGGTCGAGGTTCTCCTTTAGTTTCGTAATATCTTCTGGCGAGAAGGTGATTTCGCGCTGTAGGTTTTTTTCGCCAATGAGCAGTTTGTCTTGCCTAGGAAAAGCGCTTTGTGCGGTTGACAGCGTGGCGATGCCCATCGCTAATAGAAAGAGAAACAATCGCATAGTTCAGAATCATGTTCATGCCTACTCTTCTTCGGATTTTCGGCTGGCTCCGGTTTGGCGACCGAATTTGGTGATTCAGCGGATTAACCCTTTTTGTTTTGACCCGATGAACCGGCTTGCTGGGGCAAAAAGTGCCTGATCGGCTCAAAAAGGGGCTTTTTCCACTGCGAAAATCAGGGAAAATTCAGATGGCGGGGCCCGTTTAAATGCCCACGGGCAGCCTTTCGGACAAGGTTGATGAGGGCAGAATTGATTTAGGGCTGCTTGTCTATTTCGGCATCCGCCCCATCAACGACTCCACAATTTGTTGTTGCGTGCGCTGCCGCGGGAAGACGAAGTCTGCGGCTTTCTCAGTTTCTTTCGCATTGGGTGTACCCTGATTTTCCCGGATGATGGTCTTGGGCTCTTTCTGGATGTAAGCCGGCAGCTGTTCCGAGATCTCTAACGCCATTTTCAGATCGTGAAGAAAGCGAAGCTCTTCCTCCCAGCGGGCTAATCGCTTGTTCACCGCGCCACTTTGTGTAATTAATACTAGCCCGGCCACCATGGCTGTTGCCAAAACCGCCAGCACCACGTACTGCCAATCCCAACAATCCTCTTCGCACCACTTGACAAAAACAAAAATGAGCGAAGCAACCAGGGGGCTGGTCACCAGTATTAAGCCGGCCCAAAACGTTTGTCGTTGCAGGGGTCTAAGTCTGGAAATCCGGGATTCGATTTCAGTGGCTTTGATGGTATCTATCATTTCCCTGATGGGTTTCGATTCCTGCTCGGAAGCATCCATAATTGATTTTAGGTCCATACGCTTGTGGTTTAGGTTAAGAAATGGAAAATGATATCTCTGTAAAAAGCATGGTGCGTCCAGTAGTTGCTGTGCGTAAACTTGATGAAGCCGGAAGGCTTGAAGCGGCAGTCGATGTTGGTGAGGTTGTGGTAATAATCCAGACCACCGCTCACGTAGTCGTAGCCGTCATAATAATTGCGCCAGGGAATGTCTTCGAGGTGGCGCTGCAGGCTGCTGTTGGTTTTCACGTAATTCGGATTGCCCCGGTTCGAGTTGCCGAAGTTGATGTCGTGCTGCTTAAAGCCGTTGAAGTGATCGAGAAACTGTTGACGTAAATATTGCTCATCGGGTACATTCTCGCGCAGGAAAAACATGATCTTATCCAGCGGGCTGCCAAAGGTGACAAAGCCGCAGAGTTGCTTTGCCAGTTTCGCGCCCGTGGTTTTGTGTGTGCCGTCTTTGCGGTATCCGTTCACTTCGCCCTGGTTCACCAGCAGGTTCATGCGGTTGATGGCATCGTAGGCCACCTGGCTGCCGAGCGAGTGGCCGGCTACCACCACGCGCGGGTAGTAGGGCAAATTTTTCTCGTTGCCGTCCTCCCGTTCAATCAGGTACTTCAACGACTTAACGGCCCCTTCCTGGATGCGTTTTTTGACATCATAGAATTTGGACTTGGGGTCGTTCACGTTGTAGACCACCACATCGCCAATCACGTTGGTGAGGCCGCGCACGGCATTGTCGGCATAACTTCGAATGAGCGCATCGGCCAGGCTGCCCAGGAAGGGAATGCGGGTGATTAACCAGAGGAAGCCGCGCCAGAGGGCATCGAGCCCGAGCAATACTTTGGAGGCAAACGACACAAACAGGTTGTAGCGAAAGCTGCTGAACTCGCCCGTGCGCGAGTGGAAGAACAGGCTCTTGTCTTTGTATTGCTGGCCCAGGCTGGCGTTGCGTTTGTAGAAGTGGCGGGCGCCTTTTACCACGCCTTGTATCCAGCCGTTGATGTCGCGCCACGTGGCTTTGTCTTCGGAGTAGTAGGCCCAGTAGTATTCGTACAGGTCGATGAAGCCGGGCTTGTCCTGGCGCGAGAGGCGCAGCACGTTATCGAACCACATGCTCCCGCGCGTGTCGGGCTTGTCTACCAGGTGGTGGCTCACGATGAGGCTTTCGCCAAACGCTTGTTGGTAGACCTGGATGAGGCCGCGGCCAAACTGGTCGAGGGTTTCCAGCGGCAGTTGGTTGCCGATGCCGTGCACCACCAGCATGGCGGTGGGCCCTTCGGGCCAGGTTACCTCTGCGCTGGCGGGTGCGAGTTGGTCGCTGCCGTTGGGGGTGAAGTCAGCGGTCGTCATGGGGTGGCTCGGTCATGGTTTTTTCTTCTTGCTCTTTTTGGCGGGCGAGGGTTCAACCGCCCAGCTGTAAATGAGGGTAATGTGACCACCACGTATTTCGCGGTCCACCTCCACTTCATTTTCAAATTCAGGTCCGAACCGTTCAAACATGCTGGCAAAGCCCATGTTGCGGTCCGGTATTTTTTGAAGGATCTGGCCCACCACCGGCAATGCTTTCTTGGCAATGGTTAGCCAGGGGTTGGTGGTGCCCAGCACATCGGTGATCACCCCGAGGGCATCTCCGGCAATTCCTTTTTCGATATCCTTGAGAACTTTACCAATTTCAGTTACCGACCTGCGGGAGTGCATCACGTGCACATGCACGTTGAGCTCGCGGTTCGCGGGCATGTCGCGGCTCAGCACAAACAACCCGTTGGCTCCCGAGCCATTGGCTTCAAACGTGACGAAGTTCTCCTGGCCGGGCGTTACGAGGATGGGATTCTGAGGCAGGGTGGCCAGCAACATTTTACTGGGGTCTGCGGGATGTTCGGTGGCCACCACGAAATAGAGCTTCCAGCGTTTTTTCGGGCGGTGAATCTGAAGGTGATCGATTTCAAGCCGGATGCGTGTCATGTTTGTTTTGATTGTGGCCTACTCTTCATCGGATTTTCGGCTTCCTCCGTTTGTATTACATTTTCATTCGT
>ERZ1066128.473-NODE-473-length-16316-cov-8.301027_pt1 | contig 16316 bp, 16 predicted proteins | sample MGYA00382775_ERZ1066128 | MGnify/ENA primary metagenome ERZ1066128 (study PRJEB33369, sample SAMEA5778358) | biofilm metagenome | biome: Industrial cooling water; feature: Water cooling tower basin; material: Biofilm | place: United Arab Emirates | collected...
TGCCTCTCCATTTCCATGTCCCCACCTCGCGATCGCCGATGCTCTCATCGCGCGCGGAGCGCGTGCCTCCATCCATCCGAACTTCCGGAGCCGCGGCATGCTGCGAACGCTCATCCTTGTCTGTCTCTGTCTCTTCGCTGCGCTCGCTCCCCGCGCTGCGGCACAGGACGATGCCACGCTGGCCGTCGGCTCCGCCGCACCGCCGCTCGTCATCGAGCAGTGGCCCCGCGGCGTGCCCGTCACCCGCTTCGAGCGCGGCCGCGTCTACGTCGTCGAGTTCTGGGCCACCTGGTGCACGCCCTGCCACCTCGTCGTCCCCAAGCTCACCGAGCTGCAGCGCAACAACCCGGCGCTCACCGTCATCGGTGTCGCCGCGTCCGAGCAGGCCTCATCTCCGCACCGCGATGACCGGCTCGAAAAGGTGCAGGACTACATCTTCAAGCGCAGCGATGAGATCGGCTACACCATGGCCTACGACGGCAGCGGCGAGACCTGGCGCCGCTGGATGGTCGCCGCACAACGCGGCGGCATCCCCGCCGCGTTCATCATCGGCCCCGATGGCCGCCTCGCCTGGATCGGCAACCCGCTCGTGCCCGACTTCGAGAAGGAACTCGCCGCCACCCTCGCCCGCCCCGAGGTGAACCGCACGCCCGCACCGACACGCTTCACGGGGGTCACCGCCCCGCGCTCCGCCCAACTCCCGCCGCGAAAACTGAGCGTGCCTCCCGCGGCCCAAGCCGCTCCGCCCCGCGCCGCCGCGCCGTTGCCCCAAGCCTCCGCCACGCCGCGTCCCGCACCGCGTGAGATCCGCATCGAGTTCGTCCCCGAGGCCGGCAAGTCCACCGTCTCAGGCCGCCCCGCGACCCAGCTCGCGCTCCCCGAATTGCAACCGCCCGCCAAGTCAGCCGCCGGCACGCCGCCAAAGGCTTCGTCAACGCCGCAGGCCGCTCGGCCCGCTGCCAGACCCGCGGCCGCCGCGCCGACCCCGAAGCCCGCTGCCAAAAAGCCCGCCGCCAAGAAGCCCGCTCCCAAGCCCGCGCCAAAGAACGCCGCCAAGCCAGCGACGCGGCCGACCAAGGACCCGGCACCGAGAGCGCCCACAAAGCCCGCCGGCAAGCCCGCAAGTAAGCCTGAAAGTAAGCCCGCGAACAAGCCTGCGAGCAAGCCCGCCGGCAACCGCTGATCCGTCCGGCGTGAAATCGAACAGGGAACCCGCTCGACCAGCTCCGCGTCATCACCCAGCGTCCGCGGCCAGCAACCCACGCAACAATCCTCCATGAGCGACGGGCTCGACCGCTTCGCGTGCTACGAACTCTGCGTGCAGTCGCCACGCCACGTCAGCGCATTCCTCCGCGGCGTGCACGCCAACAACCCTGTCGTCCTCCGCGAAGACTTCTGCGGCACCGCCGCCCTCTCCCAACGCTGGCTCGAAGACGCCGCCCGCCTCGGCGAACCCGCGGCCGCGATCGCCGTTGACCTCGACGAAGAAGTCATCGCACGCGCCCGTCGATCTCTGCTTGGCTTCAACTCCCCCTCCCAGAGGGAGGGGGCTGGGGGGTGGGTTGGTTCTTCTTCTTCTTCTTCTTCTTCTTCTTTACAACTCCTCCACGCCGACTCCACCAAGCCCACCAACCCCGATCCCGGCTGCGACATCGTCTTCGTCGGCAACTTCTCGATCGGCTACCTCCACACCCGCCGCGAACTCGTCGAGTATCTGCAGCTCTCCCGCTCCCGCCTCGAGCGCGGCAACGCCGGCTTCGGCGGCGGCGTCTTCGTCTGCGACACCTACGGCGGCGCCTCCGCCTTCCAGCTCGGCTCGCTCACCCGCAAACACCCCAGCCGCGGCCGCGAGATCATCCATTACCACTGGCAGCACGAAGAGGCCGACCCGCTCACCTCAATGGTCACCAACTCGATCTCCTTCCGCGTCGAGGTCGACGGCGAAATCATCCAGGAGCTCCCCCGCGCCTTCGTCTACCGCTGGCGACTGTGGTCCATCGCCGAACTGCGCGAGGCCATGACCGAAGCCGGCTTCGCGTCCACCGAGGTCTACGCCGACTGCAACATCGCCCCCGGCCAGACCCCCAGCCCCGTAGCGACCGGCGAGCTCGGCCCCGATTGGATTGTGCTGCTTGTCGCCCGACTGTCCTGAGTCGATCTCTGGGCTCGCGGCCGATGCGCCGCAACAGCAGCTCCCCCAGAAGGCTGTACAATTGAAACGCAGCAGGATCGAGCCGCCGACGCACACGAGTTGTTCTCGACGCTCGCGGCACAAGTTCGGCTTGCATGGAGGTTGGGTATGCGCAGCGTGCTCGCAATGGTGTCGGCGATCGGTGTGATGGTGGCGGTCTCCGGCGTTCTGCCCGTAGAGCAGATGCTCACCGGCGTTTCGATCGCCGCTCCGAAGAAGCAAGCCAAGGTCCTCGCCGTCGGCGACGATGCTCCCAAGCTGCAGATCTCAACCTGGATTAAGGGCCAGCCCGTCAACAGCATCGAGAAGGGCAAGGTCTATGTTGTCGAGTTCTGGGCGACATGGTGCGGCCCATGCCGCGACTCGATTCCACACCTGACCAAGACGCAGAAGGACAACAAGGACGTCATCGTCATCGGCGTTGCGAGTTACGAGCGCAAGCCCAAGTCCGGCGCCGATGACCGTAAGACCAAGCTTGAAAAGTTCGTCAAGGACCAGGGCGACAAGATGAACTATCGCGTCGCATTCGAGACCGATGACAAGATGGGCTCCGCCTGGATGGACGCAGCCAAACGAGACGGCATCCCCACCGCGTTCATCGTCGGCGCCGACGGCAAGATCGCCTACATCGGGTCGCCCCACGGCGGATCGTTCGACGCCGCGCTCAAGTCCGCTGTCGAAGCCTCCAAGAAGGGCGGCTAAGCCGCCCCGCCGGTCCATTCAGAAGGCTTGCCGAATCCCGAATCTCGGGCAGGCTTTCTCGTGCGCGCATCAGCCCTGCGTCGCAACACGATGCCCCGCCGCCTCCAGCACGCCGATCACCCGCGACAGATCCCCCTCGCGCACAAACACATAGTCCGTGTCAAAGCTCGCCACCGGCGCGATGCTGATCCCAGCCGCCGCCAGCGGCCCCGCCAAACTCGCGATGATCCCCACCTGATTGAAATCCAGCACCGCATCGATCACCAGGGCCTTCCACGGCCCCTCCGCCCGCACCGCCGGTGGCACGTTCCGCGCCGGACACACGATGCTCAGTTCGGTCTTGCTCCGCAGCACGATCGAGAGCGTCGCGTCATGGGCCCACGGCGGCAGCGGCGCCGCCCCATCCAGCCGACAGAACGAATACACGCCTTCCACAACACGGAGGGTCAGGAGATGGGAGGGGGCTTGCGCGGGGGCGGGCGATGGCATGCCCAGAGATTACCGCGTCCCGCACCTCGTAGAATCCAGACCCCAGCTTCCGTGTGCGACCCCTCATGAACGACAAAGCCCCCGCCAAAGCAGATCCTTCCGCGACGCCTCCCGCCGAGCGCTCCCTCAACTTCCTCGAACAGATCATCGAAGCCGACAACGCCTCGAAGAAGTGGGGGACCTGGGGCGAGTGGCCCGCCAGCACGCCCGAGGACCAGGCCCGCGCCAATACGCCGCGCGTCCAGACCCGCTTCCCGCCCGAGCCCAACGGCTACCTGCACATGGGCCACGCCAAGTCCATCTGCCTCAACTACGGCCTCGCCCAGCAGTACAACGGCAAATTCAACCTCCGCTTCGACGACACCAACCCCACCAAGGAAGATCAGGAGTACGTCGACTCCATCATCCGCGACGTCAAGTGGATCACCGCCGCCTTCAACACCGGCTCCTTCGATTCCGGCCCCCACGCCGGAGGCCTCTACTACGCCAGCAACTACTTCGAGCAGATGTACCAGTGGGCCATCGAGCTCATCAAGAAGGGCAAGGCCTACGTCTGCGAACTCAGCGGCGACGAAGTCTCCGCCCGCCGCGGCACGCCCACCGTCCCCGGCACCTCGCCCTTCCGTGATCGTCCCGCCGCCGAGAGCCTCAAGCTCATCGAAGAGATGAAGGCCGGCAAGCACGCCGACGGCACGATGACTGTCCGCGCCAAGATCGACCTCGCCTCGCCCAACTTCAACCTCCGCGATCCCATCCTCTACCGCATCGTCCACGAGGAACACCACAACACCGGCACCGCCTGGTGCATCTACCCGATGTACGACTGGGCCCACGGCTTCGAGGACTCGCTCGAAGGCATCACCCACTCCATCTGCACCCTCGAGTTCGAGAACCACCGCCCGCTCTACGACTGGTTCATCGACGCCGTGAACGAAGGCCGCACGCCCGACGGCAGCGGCCCGTGGGGCAAGACCATCCACCACCCGCAGCAGATCGAGTTCGCCAAGTTCCGCCCGACCTACACCGTCCTCAGCAAGCGCAACCTGCTCAAGATGGTCGAGGACAAGCTCGTCAGCGGCTGGGACGACCCCCGCATGCCGACGATCAGCGCCCTGCGCCGCCGCGGCTTCCCCGCGCTCGCGATCAAGAACGTCTGCACCGAAGTCGGCGTCACCAAGGTCGAGAGCTTCATCGACGTCGGCCGCGTCGAGAACGCCGTGCGCGATGTGCTCAACAAGACCGCCCCGCGCGCCATGGCGGTCCTGCGCCCGCTCAAGGTCACCATTGAGAACTGGCCCGAAGGCAAGGTCGACGAACTCGACTACGTCATCAACCCCGAAGACCCCGCCGCCGGAAAGCGCAAGGTGCCGTTCTCCAAGGTCATCTACATCGAGCGCGAGGACTTCATGGAAGTCCCCGCCAAGAAGTACTTCCGCCTCGCCCCCGGCGCCGAGGTCCGCCTCCGCTGGGCCTACTTCATCACCTGCACCGGCGTGAAGAAGGACGCCGCCGGAAACGTCATCGAGGTCCTCGCCACCTACGACCCCCAGACCCGCGGCGGCGACGCCCCCCTCGGCCCCGACGGCCAGCCGACGAAGAAGGTCAAAGGCACCATCCACTGGGTCAGCGCCGATCACGCCGTCCCCGCCGAGGTCCGCCTCTTCGACCGCCTCTTCAGCGCCGAACACCCCGGCGACCGCACCGGCAACTGGCAGGACGACCTGAACCCCCACTCACTCGAAACCGTGCAGGCGCTGGTCGAGCCGTGGATCGCGCAGCACGCCAAGTACTTCGCCGACGGCTCACCCGAATCGCTGGACGCATCGAAAGGCGGCGGCGGTGGGGGTGGGGGAGCCGGCTTCGGCGCCCGCTTCCAGTTCGAACGCCTCGGCTACTTCTGCGTCGATCGCGAATCGTCGCCGTCGAAGCTCGTCTTCAACCGCACGGTGACGCTGAAGGACAGTTGGGCCAAGGTTGGCAAAGATAGCTGACCAGAGTGCTTCGAGTATCGGCAGGAGGTGAGGGGATGGCAAAGGCGGCGCGATCCGATCGCACGTTTTCCGCAGGGGACGTCTTTGAGATTCCGGTGAAGTCGCATGGCTTTGTCGCGCTCGTTGTGGTGCGCCCACCAGATCCCGCCGATCCAATGCAAGCTTGCGTCTGCTATTGCACGCTGCGGCCACAAGCCGACGCGGTCCACGTGAATTCCATGCAATCTCCGGCAACGTGGGGCAACGGCTGGGTCGGGCTCGTCGAGTGCAAGGCACTGCGATCCGGATTCTGGCGCCGCGCCGGCTCGATTCATTCATTCGACCCGCAGCAATGGCCCGTCCCGCCGCTGCGCAGCTCCGACAAGCCGCCCTTCGCACTCGAGTATCACAACCCGACCCGCTGCATGCAGGTGTTGGCGTGTGAACCATGCGAACCGGACGTGGGATATCAGTTTCCGGAGTACGACGTCGTTTCCGCTGTCCGCAAGTTCGAGCGTGGTATCAAGGACTGCATCGAGAACGAGCCGCCCGGCTTCTTCGGCCATCGTGTAGCCGCTGTTGCGATGAACTCGAAGGCAATCGCCCTCTGGGTCAGAGCCTGGCCGCGCCAAGATCCCGCTGGCCGCGCCGGTCTTCCCCACACTCCGGAACGCCCGAAGTCGTCGCCGAACGTCCTGCCCGGAGATGTTGTCGCTATTCCTTTGCCGACCGGTGGGTTCGGAGTTCTTGTTGTCGCCCGCCGCGAGCCAAAGCACCCGAGAAATGGCTGGGCGATATGGTTTGGGCTCGATTGTCGATTCACGCGTCCACCATCGATGGATGAGATCGACAAAATTTCAGTGACGCGAGCAGTCTCTGTCCATCGATCGGTCGACCATGTTGTTGGTGGGTCGCGATGGCAACGCATTGGCGCGGTATCCGATTTCTCGTTCGACTCTTGGCCTGTCATACCTCATGCGCGTCGAAACGGGCCACGATCCGCTGCACGGCGAGAGATCTGCATCGACTGCTTTGAAACATGGAAGGATCTCACGCTCGCCGGAAGGTCGCGGCGATTCGACGACTTGGCAAGGGAGGGCAATCTGCTTGGCACTTTGTCAAGCCCGAGAGCAGTGGAGTGGCACCTCGACAGACTTCTCGGCGGTAAACTCCCTTATGCTGATGACGACGACTCTAAATGGCGCATGACCACGGAGAGAGCAAAACTGTGGCGTAAACTGCAAGCGGAGTGGCGAACGTGGAAGTAGACCGCAGCAAGAACGCCTTGGCACAAGGTGGATCCAGCTTCCCCTGCAAACCCTTCACCCCCCGGCCCGCGCACGCCCACGCGCTCACCGACCTCGACGGCTGGACCCTCAAGCCCTACTCCATCCGCGGCCGCGACTCCGCCGCCGATCTCTTCGACACCCACGTCCTCGCCGCGATCCGCGCCGCGCTCCCCACACCCGCCCGCACCGCGTCTCGCCCCGGCGTCGCCTTCGCGATCCACCACATCGCCACGCCGCTCGACTACCTCATCGTCTGCTGGTGGGACAACGAGAACGAACTGCTCACCCGCATCCTCGTCCGCGACGCCGCGGCGTGCGCGCACAACCCCGCCACGCCCTTCCGCCTCACCGATCGCGAATCCTTCTGCGTCTGGGACATGGACATCATGCAGCACGAACGCGACGCCTACGTCCGCCACGTTCTCTCCGGCGGCGGAGACATCCCCGCGTACACCCAGAACCGCTTCTCGGCACCGCTCGCGGGCTAACCCGTCCACAACGCACGCCGCCACGCCCACACCCCCACACAAGCCGTCCGGCCGGACCGGCTAGAGTCCATTCGTCGCCCGTCGCTTCCCGCCGGGCACCCTCCGAGGCAGTCGTCATGGCTCCGGAACCGACGAACGCGGCACGCAGAATCCGGCGCCGGCTCGACAAGCTGCTCGCCCACGCCGATCGCACCGCCGACAAGCCCGCTCAGCTCCGCGAGATCCGCATCGCCTGCCGGCGCCTTGAAGCGTTCTCTCGCCTCGCAGCCGGCGGCGACCGCCTCCGGGCCCATCTGCGGCTCATCCGGCGCGATAGCGGAGACCTCCGCGACATCTCCATCGTCGGCGCTCGACTCCGGCAACTCGTCCCCTCCCGCTGGCCCGCGATCAAGCCGGTGCTGCAGACCGCCAGCAAACACAGGACCCGCCGGTTCCGCAAGCGCGCCAAGACCCTGCGCAAAGGCACGATCCGCCGGGTCGATGATCTTCTGACCACGCTTCAGGCTCAACGTGCTTCGAGCCTCCGCGCTCGCGCCCGCTCCGCCGCCCGCGCCGCGGAGCGCGCGGTCCGCCGCATCCTCGCCGAGCCGCTCGACGATGCAGCCTTCCACGCACTGCGCCGCCGCGTCAAATGCTGGCGCTTCGCCCTCGAGGTCGAGTCGTGCATCGCGCCGTCTTCGCGTGAGATCCGCCGCCGCATCACCCGACTCCAAGACCTGCAGCGTCGCATGGGTGAGGTGTGTGACGTCCTTGCCACGCGAGACTTCATCGAGCAATTGCTCCCCGCCGCCGGATCCGCCGCCGCCGCGCTCCGCGCCGCCGCCGCTCAACTCTCCCAGCCGCCCCGCCTTCGCGCACGCTCCGTGCGCAGCCTCCAACGCCTTCTCACCACCCCGCTGATCAAACCCGCCGCCGCGCACGCGTAGCACCCAACTTCATCACGCGGTGTGCCGCCCGCACCCCGTGACGATTCGGTGAACCCACGTCGGCCGCTGCCGTCACGCCGCGGTGCTGCCCGTGTCGCCAACGCTCCAGCCGCGCGGCCGTGCCAATCGTGATCCCGCTCGGGAAATCCAGAGTGGATCACCCGTAAATCGCGCCATTTCCACCCGTTGGCGCGGGCCCTCCTTTCCTACCATCCCCCGCAATGTCCGAGCGCCCCGAACACATCCGTAACTTCTCGATCATCGCCCACATCGACCACGGCAAGAGCACCCTGGCCGACCGGCTCCTCCAGGCCACCAACGCCGTTTCCGCGCGCGAGGCCAAGGAGCAGATCCTCGACTCGATGGACATCGAGCGCGAACGCGGCATCACCATCAAGGCCTCTGCCGTCACCGTCTTCCACCGCCACAAGCCCGGCAGCAAGACCGACGAGCTCGAGAACGAATACGAAGCCCCGATCGACGACTCGGGCTCGACCTCCAGCGCCACCAACCAGGCAGAGTCCGCCGCGCCCGCCCACAAGACCAAAAAGGGAGAGTCCGCCGAATCCCACGGCGACCTCTTCATGCTCAACTTCATCGACACCCCCGGGCACGTCGATTTCAACTACGAAGTCGCCCGCGCCCTCAAGGCCTGCGACGGCGCCATCCTCGTCGTCGACAGCACCCAGGGCGTCCAGGCCCAGACGCTGGTGAACGCCTACCTCGCCGTCAACGAGAACCTCACCATCGTCCCGGTGATCAACAAGATCGACCTGCCCTCCGCGCGCCCGAACGAAGTCGCCGAGGAAATCGAGCAGACCCTCGGCTTCGACGCCGCCGACGCCATCTTCGTCTCCGCCAAGACCGGCCAGGGCATCCCCGAACTCCTCGCCGCCATCTGCGAGAAGTTCCCCCCGCCCCGCAAGCCCGTGGTCAAGCAGCTCCGCGCCCTCATCTTCGACGCCGTCTACGACGACTACCGCGGCGTCATCGTCTACGCCCGTATCTTCGACGGCGAGCTCAAGGTTGGCGACAAGATCCGCATGATGGGCATCGGCCGCTCGTTCCAGGTGACCGAGATCGGCAAGATGAACCCCAAGCCCTACCGCCTGCCCGACGGCAAGGTCGGCCCCGGCGAGACCTGCTACATCGTCGCCGCCATCCGCACCCTCAAAGACGTCCGCATCGGCGACACCATCACGCTCGAGAACGACCCCGCCGCCGAGGCCCTCCCCGGCTATCAGCCGCCCCGCCAGATGGTCTTCTGCGACTTCTACCCCGCCACCACCGAAGACGGCAAGGGCTCCGACTTCGAAGAACTCCGCGAAGCCGTCGAGAAACTCAGCCTCAACGACTCGTCCTTCACCTTCTCGCCCGTCCACTCCGAGGCCCTCGGCTTCGGCTTCCGCTGCGGCTTCCTCGGCCTGCTCCACATGGACATCATCCAGGAACGCCTCGAACGCGAGGGCGGCGTCCAGATCATCCAGACCGCGCCCACCGTCTCCTACCACGTCCTCGTCCGCGGCACCGACACCATCACCGGCGCCAACGGCCAGTCCCTCAAGCCCGTCGACCCCGCCTCACCCTTCATCAACGGCATGAACGACAAGGGCGTCCCCGCCGGCTCCCAGTTGCTCGAAGTCCACAACCCCGCCGACCTGCCCAACATGTCGCTCGTCGAAGAACTCCGCGAGCCCGTCTGCCGCGTCGAGATCATGGTGCCCAAGGAGTACATCGGCGACATCATGAAGCTCTGCCTCGACCGCCGCGGCACCTACAAGAACCAGTCCTTCGTCTCCGCCGGCCGCGAACTCCTCCAGTTCGAAGTCCCCCTCGCCGAGATCATCTACGACTTCTTCGACAAGATGAAGGGCCTCACCAGCGGCTACGGCACCATGGACTACGAGGTGATCGGCTACCGCGCCGACGACCTCCACAAGATGGACATCCTCATCAACGGCGACCCCGTCGAGGCCCTCGCCATCATCGTCCACCGCCAGAAAGCCGAAGGCCGAGGCCGCCACCTGATCGCACGCCTCAAGGAACAGATCCCCCGCCACCAGTTCGAGATCCCGCTCCAGGCCGCCATCGGCAGCCGCATCATCGCCCGCGAAACCATCAAGGCCTTCCGCAAGAACGTCCTGGCCAAGTGCTACGGCGGCGACGTCAGCCGCAAGCGCAAGCTGCTCGAAAAGCAGAAAGAAGGCAAGAAGCGGATGAAGAGCGTCGGCAGCGTGACGATCCCGCAGGAAGCGTTCATGGCGGTGCTGGATCAGGGGGACTGACGAGTGAATCCGAGACGGCTGCTCCTACGCATCAGTCAGAGCCAGGGAAACGTCCGCTTCGGCGATCTCGAACGCCTCGTAGGAGCACTCGGATTCCGCCTCGACCGCACCTCCGGCAGCCACCGCATCTACATCCATCGCACGCACCGCGACGCCCAACTGAACTTGCAGCCAGTCGGCGGCCAAGCCAAGCCGTATCAGGTGCGGCAACTGCTGAAACTCGTCGAGCAATACAATCTGCGGATCGAGGGCTAGACATGGCGACCCCGAAGTACCACATCAACGTGTTCTTTAGCACCGAGGACAAGGGCTTCATCGCCGACGTCCCCGACCTGAAGTACTGCTCCGCCTTCGGCGAGACGCCCGAGAAAGCACTGCGAGAAGTCATGATCGCGATGCGACTCTGGCTTGAGACGGCAAAGGCCGCTGGGAAGCGAATCCCCAAGCCGCGGTACCGACCGGCGATCTATCAGGCCGCGTCCTGAGGGCGGTGGGGACCGTCACAGTAAGCGGCGGGGCTCCTCGAAAAATCTGCGAATCTCGCCGCCTGCTCGGCCGCAAGCATGGACAACTCGCCACCCAACTGCCCCAAGTGCGACTATCCAGCCACCGGCACCGAGCCACACACCTGTCCCGAATGTGGTTTCGTCTTCACGGCGAGAAGTGCGTGGAAAGTCTCACGATTCCCGCGTTGGCCCGAGGTGCTCGGGCTGATATACGGAGCACTCGTTATCCCGGCGGCGCCCTTCCTAAGCCCTCGCGGTGCCCTGGTCATGTATTTTCTCTCCGCCCTAGGCGTTGCCGCGATTCCATTTCTTGTCTGGGGACTCCGTCGCAAGAGAGCTTCAGACGCCCTGATCTATTGGCTTTCGTTCTCGTGGTGGGCCGCGGTCAGCGGTTGCGTCGTCTTCGGAGCCCTTCTGTTTTGGGCTCTGATGAACTTGGCTGGATAAGGGCGGGCGTGGCACGAACCCGGAACATGGACCTCGGCGGGCGGCCCGCTCACGCTGAGCCATGCCATGATCACCCACTGGTCTTGCGAGGTCGGTGCATCTGTCAAGTGCAATCACGTTGCCTTCCTCGCACCGCAACGCGGTGCCAGAACCCAGCCGGGGGTCGCCGCGCAGCGGCACCCCCGGTAGCCGCCCTCCCATGATTCCCGACCCCAAAGGGATCGGAGAAGGGCCTTCGCAACGTCACTCCATGACGCATGTGGCGGACGACGACGCGCCCAAATCGTCTGATATCTTGTGTGCACACAGGAGCGTTCAATGGACCCAACGTCCGCCGCAACGGCCTTGTTCCATACGGTCAATTCGCACATTCGCTCGAATGTCATTCGCACGGCCTCGTTCGTTCGGACCGGACAACCCGAGCTCCGCCCGAATCCATTCAATCCCAGCCGCCCGCTGGTGCTGGAACCGCTTCCTTCCGCCCGCGCTCTCCACCAGCGACTCGCCGAGTTGGGGGTCCATGCCGATCCGCAACTGCTCGACGCGATCCGAAAAGCGCTCGCGGAACACATGCACGCCGTATTCTTCAATTTCATCACCGCGATCGACGGCGAGGGCGCCTTCTACGCACCCGACGGTCGCGAGGCCCAGCTCGAACTCCGAATCCGCGATGGCGACCCGCTTCCCGGCGGTCTTCACGATGCCTTCCCTGCCGCGACTCTCGACTGACAGATACCTATGGCCGACGACATCGAGAGAATCCTCCGCGACGCCGCCGCCCGCGATGAGAGGCTCTACGCGTTGCTCGCCTCGAGCCCAAGCCGCAAGCTGACCGGTGTGATCGCCCCGCTCGGCTGCGCTGCTTGGCAGTCACGCGGACAAACCGATCGGACGTTCATTCTTCCGCTCGCGGCGTGGCGGCTCGAAGGACAGCCTCTTTCGCAATCGCCATTGACGCTCAGACAGCGCGTCGATGAGCAGCAAGCCACATCACTTCAGGATCGCCTGCTGCCCTATCGACTCGTGCGCGTCCGGGCTCGTGTATCGCTCGAAACGGAGCTGGGGAGCCCGCAAGGGATGATCGAGGAGTTCATCGACTTTGACCCCAAGGACGCCGCCCTCAAGCAGTTCGCCGCGGACCTGCAGAATCCCGTCGTCCGACACGAACCCCCGTTCGGCGAGCTGTTGCTCGACCGCCGCGTGGGTTGGTTCTGCGGCGAGGCAACCTGGCTCAAGGCTCCGCTCAAGGTTCAACTCGCGATCGACGACGCGTGCTCCTGCGATGCATCCCTGCAACTCGCTCGGACACTTTGGGAGAATCAAGCACTGTGGGAGCAGCGTGTGAAGGACAAGGTGGTGGAAGAGCTGCTCCAGATCAAGAACGACCACTGGCTCGATGAGGGCCAATCGCCATTGGCGGCCGAGACCTTCCGCGGCAATCTCTCCTTCGAGTCCCTGACGACAAAGCCCGACGGCACGTTCGAGTTCTGGTGCAACGACAACGACATGTTCTGGGGTCACGCGATCAGCGTCGAAGGCACTCTGCAACGCGGCATTACCCGAGTCACGCTCGAAGGGTGACGGCGAGTCGCGCGGTCATGGAAGCTGGTACTCACCGCGCCAGCAAACTCTTCCTCCCCACCTCCACCACCGGCGAAAGGTCCGCCTCCTCCATCTTCTCCAAGAGCGCCTCCACCCCCTCTTCCACCGCGAAATCCAGCTCATCCCGATACAACGGCAGGATCATCAGCACGTTCACCACCCGCCCGTCCGACAGCTCGATCTCGCGCGCCCCCTCCGGCCCCAGCGGCGGCATGATCAGCATCCCCGCGAAACCCCCCGAATCAATCTCCTCTTCCGGCTCGCTGAACTGCACCGTGTGCCCCATGCCCAGCCACGTCTCCATGTCGTTCGGCAGCCGGGCCGCACGCTTCAGCCACTCGATCGGCCAGTACGTCTTCGCCGCCTTCTCCCGATCCTCCTCCAGCACCGGCCAATCCGGCGGCAACTGAATCATCATCTCCGCGAACTGCATCGCGCTCGTGTCCTCGTCGTCATCCGCCATCTCCGGCGGCACATCCATCGCCCGCTCGCTCATGCCCGTCGTGTGCAGCGTCCAGCAAGGCCACCGCTCCGACGGCGGAATCGGAAACACATCGATGTGCAACTCATCCGACATGATCTCGTGCATCACGATCTCGCTCGCCCCGTAATGCCGCTCAAAGTGCGCGCAGATCTCCTCCATGAAGTCCGCACCGCCCGCATCCTCATCGTGTTCCTTCGCCATGAGCCACTCCCTTGATGTTCACCCGAAGACGCGCCCGTCGGGTCGCATCGTCCCGAAAGCCGAGGATGTTGTACCAAATCCTCGAACCCGCGTGCCCGCAGGCGTTCGCGCCGGACCTCCCTTTCACACCATGCCAGGCTCCGCCTGCATCGCCACAGTCGGAGTCACCCTCCACGGCGGACGCACGCAAGTAAATTCGATATCGTGCCGGCATGAACACGTCTCTGATCCTCACCTTTACCGCCCTCGGGCTGATCATCGCGGTCCTCTGGTTCGTTGTGCGACTCCTCGAAGCCCGCAAGCCCGCGCCCGGAGCTGACAGCACCGCCGACGACGCCGACACCGGCAGCGAGCCGCTCCCCTACGTCACCCGCGATTCCCTGCTCACCGCCGCTGAACGATCCTTCTTCGCGGCACTCCACGCCGTCTGTAGCGGTCGCTCGCTCATCTTCGCGCAGGTTCAACTGAGCAAACTCATCTATCCTCGCGCCGGCGTGGCCCGCTGGCAGACCTTCCAGAACAAGATCGACCGCAAGTCCGTCGATTTCGTGCTCGTCGATCCGGGCAGTCTCAAGGTCCAGCTCGTGATCGAACTCGACGACCGCTCGCACGAACGCAAGAGCCGCCAGGATCGCGACGACTTCGTCAACCGCGCCCTCGCCGCCGCCGGGTTGAAGCTGCTCCGCCTGCCCGCCGCCTCGACCTATGGCACGCAAGACCTCGAAAACGCAATCCGGGCGGCCATGCGCTCGCAATGATCGCGGGCCACCTCCGCATTGCTCAAGCGGACGGTGCGTCCTCCGTGGTCGCCCCAACCGCTACGGACACAGCAACTCGTTGTACGCCGCGAGGAACACCACGAAGTCTGCATCGTCCACCAGATCGTCCCCGGTCAGGTCCGACGGACACCCTGCGGCCATCCCGGGGTCCTGGCAATCCAGGATGTTGTACGCACCCTGAAAGATCACAAAGTCGGCATCGTCGACGACGCCGTCAGCGTTCAGGTCGGCCGGGCAGTCGCTCGCGACGGTCGCCACGATGATCGCGGTGCTCGTGAATCCGTTCAGGTCGGCCTGAAACGCCCATCTCCCGTTTGAACCCAGCGAGTTCGGCAGGCCGTCGCCGGTGTTGCAGTTGGAGTGGTACGCGACCGCGTTCAGCACCTGGAAGACCCCGGGCGCGACCTCGATGTTCTGCCCCTCGCGCACCACCAGCACCACCTCATCGCTCGGCGTGCACATGTACCACGCCTTGTTGTTCCCCGCGTTGACGCCCGTGCCGCTCAGCGTGACCTCCGCCAACGCGTAGCCGTCGTCCGAAGCGCTGATCGTGTCGATACTCTGCACCCTCGGGCCCGTCAGCCCGGGCGCCGCCGCCTGCGTGATCAGCAAGGCCCGCAGCTCGGTCACCAGCGGCGTATCCGCCGCCGATCGAGCCGCCCGCGATTGCACCGCGCTGACGAGCGCCACGGGTGTCTGGAACGTGGGAAACTGCGCATAGATGGGCAGATACATCCGGCTCCCGCTGAACAGCACCCGGTCGTAGTGCTGCGCCATGACGGTGCCGCCGGGAATCAAGCCCGCGGTGGACGCCGTCGCAACAACAGGCGTGTTCGGTGCCAGCAGCAGCGCCGCCCCCCCGAGCGGATCCGGCATCGCGAGATCGATCATCGCCGTCTGCTCGACGAAAGCCGTCGGAGTCTGCACGAGGAGCGTGAGTGCGCCCTGGTGGTTCGGGCCGACGGCCATGTCGATCCACGCCAGGACGGTCCCATCGGCGAGCGCCGGCGGCGTCGCCTGTCCCGGTATCACGATCGGCGTCACCAGCGCAGCCCCGATCTCCGGCAGCCGCACCAGCCCGACGAACGGACCGAAGACGTTGGTCGATGTCTCCGCATCGCCGAGCATCAACCCCAGCGCGTCTCCATTCGCCGAACTCGAACCCAGCAGCGCCCGATCGACCGCTTCGATGGTGAGTGAGATAGCCGGAAGGTGGAACGTGCTGCCGGGGGCGGCGAGCACGTGCGTCGTAGTGGCGTTCGACGCCAGGATGCTGCTCCGGAATGTCGGATCCGGCACAAAACCGAGATCGCCGCGAAACACGGTCCGATTCGCGGACAGCGGCCACGTGAGCGTTTCGTCCATCGACTTCAACGTCTTGCCGCCCGCGTTGGGAACAACCACGCCGGTCTGCGCCAACACATGGAAGCCGCCTTGATTTCCCCGGATGATCGCCCGCTGCGGGCCACTGGGGTTCTGGAAGTTCGCATCGAACACGGCATCGAGCGGCGAATCCGGAATGGCCATCCGAATCTCGACACCAGTCGCGCCCGGGCCGAGCATCGGCAACACGACATCAGAATCGCCGGCCAAGGACACCCCGGCGAACGGCTCGTACCGATACACGACATAGTCAGCCGGGCTCGGGCCGGTCTCCGGGCCGGTCCGCTTGGCGGCGAACGCGACCGTCCTGCCCCGCATCGCCGGTGCGTGCCGCAGTTCCACCACAATGTTCCCCGCACCAAGATCGGGAGCCTGATCGCCCGAGCGCACCAGCACCTTGAGCCCGGCGCCCCCGATGCCGAAAACCGACGACGAGCCGAGCGTCAACGACACAGCCGCCGCCGAGAGTCTGAATTTCATCTGGCACTTCTGCCTTCCTGAGTTCCGCCGATGGGTCCGCCGTCACCCCGGCAACGCGCGACCCAAACCAGTCTGGCCGCAAACGGGTTCTGGG
>ERZ1066128.475-NODE-475-length-16237-cov-9.322148_pt1 | contig 16237 bp, 14 predicted proteins | sample MGYA00382775_ERZ1066128 | MGnify/ENA primary metagenome ERZ1066128 (study PRJEB33369, sample SAMEA5778358) | biofilm metagenome | biome: Industrial cooling water; feature: Water cooling tower basin; material: Biofilm | place: United Arab Emirates | collected...
CCGATGACCTTGACGCCGCGAATGGTGCTGATCCGCTTCGGCTCGCCGCCGAGCGAGTCACTCGGCACCATGTGCACCGCGACTCCGTCGATCGTGTGCTCGCGATGCTTCGAATCCCACAGGATCCCCGCGGCCTCGAGCTTCTGGTGTGTCTCCCAAAAGTCCGCCGAGTACACGTCGATGTCCCTCGTGTGCCTTCCGCCCCCGTGCAGCAGCACCGCAATCCCACCCACGACCGGTGCGTCCGAAGCGTCGGTCACCCGCTTGGCGAGGCGCAGCATCTCGTCCACGCCCGGAGGCATTCCCCGCGACCGCGGGTGTTTGGAACGAGAGTTGTCTCCGCTGCTCGCCATCGTTCACCGTTCTCAGCTCGCGGCCCCCGCCATCTCCGGCTTCTTCGTGTCCTTCTTGCCGTACGTCCGCGCGGTCGGCGCCACGAGGCTCGCGTCGATGGGGACAAACTCCAGAGTTGTCTTGCCCGCCTCGTGCTTGGCCAGCGAGGTCTTCATGAACTCGGCGTCGTTGCGGTCCGGGTAGTCCGACCGGTAGTGCGCCCCGCGGCTCTCGCGCCGCTCCAGCGAACCAAGCGCGATCGCCTCCGCCACTGCCAACATGTCGCCCACCGCACGCGCGTAACTGAACGACTGATTCGTCCAGCCCGCCGAGTCGGAGAGCTTCACCTTCGCGTAGCGATCCTTCAGCTCCGCGATCTTCGTCAGGCACTGCTTCACACGGGCCTCGGTGCGCACCACGGTGCACGCGGCGGTCATCTCGTCGCCGAGTTCCTTGCCGATCGCGTACGGATTCGTCGCCGGGTCGCTCGCGCCTGCGGACGCGTTATCGATGAGCGCCTTCATCCGCGCCGTCTCGCGGCTCACGCTCTCGTCGAACGCGCCCGACGCCAGCCCCTCGGCCGGAGCCTTGCCCGGAGCCTCGTTCTTCACGTAATTGAAGACCGACACGCCGCAGAACAAGCCGTCGAAGATGCACGACAGGAGCGCGTTGGCGCCTAGCCGGTTCGCGCCGTGGTAGGCGAAGTTGACCTCGCCGAAGGCGTACAGGCCCGGGATGTTGGTCATCGAGTTGTTGGGCGCGCCAAGCTGCATGCCCATGCCCACCTTGGCATCGATCGGCGCCGGCGAGCCGCTCTTGTGTTTGGGCAACGCCGCCTGGGGGTTGTAGCTCCCCTTCGTGTAGGTCGTCCACAGACCGCCCATGGAGTAGTGCACCGCGGGGAAGATCTTCATGGGCGTGAAGCGCGGGTCGTCGCCCACGAACTTCTCGTAGATCTCGAGGATGCCGCCGAGCTTCCGCGTGAGGTAGTCCGGATCGCGGTGCGTGAGATCCAGATAGACCTGGTTCTCGCCGCCCACGCCCAGGCCCATATTCACGCAGACATCGAAGATCTCGCGCGTCGCGATATCCCGCGGCACGATGTTGCCGTAGGCCGGGTACTTTTCTTCGAGGAAGTACCAGCGCTCGCTCTCGGGGATCTGCTTGGGATCACGCGTGTCCTTGGGCTTTCGGGGCACCCAGACGCGCCCGCCCTCGCCGCGGGCCGATTCGCTCATCAGGCGCAGCTTGTCCGCGCCCGGGATCGCGGTCGGGTGGACCTGGATCATCTCCGGGTTCCCGTACCACGCGCCGGCACGGAAGCACCGCGCCGCCGCGGCGCCGGTGCACATCACGCTCATCGTGCTCTTGCCGTAGACCAGTCCGCAGCCACCGGTGGCCATGACCACCGCGTCGGCGCGGAACGAGCGGATCTGCATCGTCCGCATGTCCTGAGCGACAATGCCGACGGCGCGCCCTTCGTGGATGATCGGGCCGAGGAACTCCCAGAACTCGTACTTGTTGACCTTGCCCTCGGCCTCGTAGCGGCGCACCTGCTCGTCGAGGGCGTAGATGAGCTGCTGACCGGTCGTTGCGCCGGCGAAGTGCGTCCGCTTGAAGAGCGAACCGCCGAACAGACGCAGGTCGCGGTTGCCCTCGCTGGTGCGGTTGAACGGCACGCCCATGCGGTCGAGCAGATCGATGATCTTCGGAGCCCAGTTCGCCATCTCGAGCACCGGGTGCTGGTCGGCGAGGAAGTCACCGCCGTAGATGGTCTCGTCGAAGTGCTCGTACTCGCTGAAGCCCTGCTGGCGTGCGACTTCGTTGCAGGCGTTGATGCCGCCCTGCGCGCAAACGCTGTGCGAGCGCTTCACCGGCACCAGGGAGAACAGATCGACCGGCAGACCCGCTTCGGCGATGCGCACCGATGCGCTCAGGCCGGCCAGTCCGCCTCCGACGACAATGACTCGATGCTGAGACATCGTTTACTCCTTCGATGTCCGGTTCGGGTTGAGATTCAGCCGATCCCCGCGTTCCGCAATCGCCGCCGCCAGTACCTCCCCGGGGGTCGAAACCACGGACGAATGGCTCTTCTTCAGACCTTCCTCAAGAGAACGGGTCTGCTCGGGGTTGACCACCGCAAAGACGAGAATCGAGACCCATCCCATAAGCATGAGGGCCGCGCCGAGCACCGCACAGGCATATCCCCAGCGTCGCTGGGCGGCGGCTGAGATCGTGATGCCCCAGGTGATCGCCGCGGTCCACAGACCGTTGGCGAAGTGGTAGACCAGCATCGTCACGCCGAGGAAGTACAGCAGAGTCACGATTGCGCCGCCGAGGGTGTAACCGTTGTCTGACCCCTGCAAAGCCGCGGCCAGGGTCGAACCTGCGAACTCGGCGCTCCACTTGGTGCCGCCGGGGACCAGGAACGACCATCCCCACCGCAGGGTCGCGACGTGATAGAAGATGAACACGATCCCGATGTACCCGCTGAGGCGTTGCAGGCGGTAGCGCCAGTTGCCCTGGTAGGAGTAGCGATTGGTGTTCGCTCTGCCGCTGAGGGCGAAGTACACGCCGAAGATCGAGTGAAACGCGATCGAGGCCCAGAGCGTGATCTCGATCAGGAGCAGGTGCGGGATCTGCGTGTTGATCCACATCACCTCTTTCCAGAAGTACGCCAGCCCTTTGTCCGCGAGCGCGTCCACACCGACGAGCTGCTCGCGCAGCGCGAAGGCGCCCCAGGCGGCGGAGGAGTTCGTCACCAGGTGGGCGATCAGGAACACGCCGATGGGGACAATGCCCGTCAGCGAGTGCAGACGCCGAATGAGGAAGTAGTGCTTGTCGAGAAACGACTGATCCGGGGCGGCGGCGACGCTGTGGCTCACGCGCAGAATCCTTCTCCGGCCGCTCCGAGCCTTCGCGAGAACCGCGAAATCCGACGGCCGTCGACGCATGGTAGCGGCGCGGCGGTGTGTTGTCTCTGGTGTCGGCGTCGCGAGAACGCCGCGGCCCGGCGTTCCGCAACGCGCAGGACGTCCGATCACGTGTCCGCGACCGTCTACGGCCTGCTTCCGGCCTCGGGCGTGCCGAAGGAGCGACCGCCCGGCGGCGTCGGATCGCCGATTCCCTGCAGGCCGATGCTGCCTCCCGCAAGCCCCCCACCTTGCGGCTTGATCTTGCCTTCCTTGATCGCCTGCGCGACGTACTTGGAAACCTCGACGTACTCCATCCGCAGTTCGTGCAGCGCCCGGGTCAGCAGCTTCGATTCGGCCTCGGTCAGGTTGCCCTTGGTCTTCTCCTCGAGTACCGCGAGCATCTCGATGTGCAGCCGCGCGTACTCCGGCGCCACCACCGCCCGCCCCGAGGCCGGATCCGGCACGGCACCGAGGTACATGAGCGCCTGGCTGACAAACATCGAGATGATATCGTTGATCCCGATGGGACCGTCCTGACCGGGCTCGCCGCCGCCAGTGCCCTGCTTGGCCTCGCGTTCGGCCTTCTTGGCCGCCTCCTGCGCGGCGAGCTTTTCCTTCTCCGCCTGAGCCTGGCTCTTCCAATCCGTATCGATGATAATCTTGGGAGCGTCGCCCCCCTGCGGAGTCGTCATGAACACCTCGCGTGCCTCGGAAGGCGGACCACATTTGAGAACAAACCTGCTCAAGTCTACGTCACCCCGAAACGAGCGCCCGGCGCGAGCCCATGAAGGCGACGCGCCGCGATCGTGCGCGGCCGGCGTTGGCCGGGGGTCGCGACGTGCGTCGGGGCTCGCCGCAGCGCTCGTGGTCGCCCTTTGCGCACCCATCGGCTTGTCGGGGTGCACCTCGTCAGAGGGCGTGTCGGCGACGACCAAAGTTTCGGCGGCGGACTTCAAGGCCCCGACGGCGGCGGCGGGATCGGTCGGCGGGACGGGGGATGCCCCGACTCGGACCGTGGCGGCCGAGACTGTGAGACCGCTGCGCTCCGGACCGGTCTCCGCCAGCGACGGAATCTTCGACGCGGCTGCGGAGATCGGTGCGCCCGACCTGGAAAGCCGGGCGCCCCGCGAGATCGGTGCGCCGATCTTTGTGGATGCCAAGATCGGGGACGTCAACAACCGGGCCATCTACGCCTCGACGTTCCTGGAAGAAATGTCGGACCGCCTCACCACCGAGTACGCCAAGATGGTGAAGGCCGATCCGCGACGCGGGAAGGCGGCGTGGCGCCGACTGGCGACGGAAGAGGTCCAGCGCAAGCTCAACGGCATCATCGAGGACGAGGTCCTCCGCGCCGAGGCGCTCAACTCCCTCAAGCCGGAGCAGAAGGCCGGGTTCTTCAACTGGCTCAACACCGTCCGTAGCGAAGTTGTGGCCGAGAACCGCGGCATCGAGGCCGCCGCCAACGAGACGCTTTCCGCCCGAGACGGCGGCACGCTCGATCAGTACATGAAGAACCGCGAGCAACAGGAGCTCATCAATTTCATCCTGCAGACGCGGATCAAGAGCCGTGTGAACACGAGCTGGCGCGATATCCAGATGCAGTACGAGCGTCAGTACCGTGAATTCAATCCGCCGCCGCTGGCGTACTTCCGGGTGCTCAGCGTGAACACGCGCGATGCCGCGGAAGTGCAGCGGATCACCGAGGCGCTCGCGAGCGGCGCGGACTTCAACAAGCTGGCCGATGAGCGCCTTCCGCCGCGCAAAGCGCCGGCCGACGACGAGGTCGCCCCGGACGACGAGGAGAAGGACGCGGAGAAGTTCCTCGTCGCGTCGTTCGAGGACGAGTACGAAAAGCACGACTTCTTCGGCCCCAAGGAGCTCAACGAGGCGGTGCGCACGCTCCAGCCCGGCCAGCACACCGGCCCCGTCGAAGTCCGTGGCACGTCCTACTGGATCAAGCTCGAGAAGATCCAGCGGATGTCGATGGACCTCTACAACGCCCAGATCGGCCTCGACTACTCGCTCACCAACGGCCGCTTCAACTACGAGCAGCGACGGTTCGTCGAGAAACTCAAGCGCCGCGCCTCGTTCACCGACTTTGACACCATGACACGACGCCTGCTTGAGATCCTGGAGGAGCGTGTGACCGCCAACGTCGCGGCGGGAAATGTTCCGGTGGAAAAGCCAGCGACGGAAGCGGGCTCACCGCGGTGAACCGCGGCGACCGCCGACCGGGCAACGCTGTTCCTAACTCATGCTCTGGCGTCTCAGAGTCCTCCTCGGCCACATCAGCCCGGACACGGCATTCGTGGGCCGGCGTGGCGAGTCTGCGGCGGCACGTTACCTCCGCCGCAGCGGCTACCGGATCCTCGATCGCAATGTCGTGCTCCCCAGCGGCGAGTTGGACATCGTCTGCGAGACCGATGACGAGCGACTCCTCGTGCTGGTCGAGGTGAAATCGCGCCGCGCGGATGGAGCTCACCCCGACGCGCCGCCGCCCGAAGCCGCGGTCGATGAGGACAAGAAGGACAAACTCGCGACCCTCGCCCTCGAGTTGCTGCGCAAGCACCCCCACCTCCGCCGACGCAGCCGCCCCGTCCGCATCGACGTCATCGGCATCGACGTGTTCCACCCGGGCACGTGGCGTGAACGGACCCGCCTCCGCCACTATGCATCGGCGGTCCAGCTCTGACCGCGGGGACCGCCGCGGTCGAGGGCGCGAACACGGACGTGCACATTCCCGACCGGCGTGGGCGACGTGCTGGCGCCGCGATGGGAAGACGTTCGGGCTGTTCGATTGCTCGGCGGTCCAAAGAAAAACCCGGAGCAGCGCCCCGGGTATCGTCGTGCAACAGACTAACGCGCCGCTCAGGTCCCGGTCGCCGGCCGGATCGTTCCGACCACCGTGGGTTCCTGATTGGCGATCTGCTCGGCGATCTCGCGGCGGTGGATCTCCACCTCGCGCGGGAAGTCGAACGCGACGCGTACGCGTTCACCCTTGATCGACGCGATTCGCACCACGCCGATCGGGTTGCGCGGATCACCGATCACGATCTCTTCACCTTCACGACGCGTGATGACGAGCATGAGACCACTCCCTGGCCTGGGCGCAGAATGACGCGCACCACCGGAACGAACCCCGCCGCGTTCCACCATGGCGGGTACCACCGATGAAGTTATACCACGGCACGCCGAGCCCCAAAAGCGCGAAGCCGTAACTTTCCCGGCGAAGCCACGCCGGATAGGCCGCGTCTCCCAATCCTGACAAAAACCTATAGAAGACGATTGACCGTCTGTCAACCCGTTCTGGCGGTCGTCCGGCCGGTCGTGTGGCCGGTCGTCTGGCCCGACGCCTAATTCACCGCCCGCACGCCCTTGACCTCCGGCACGTGCGCCTTGAGGTTGCGCTCCAGGCCCATCTGCAGCGTCATGGTGCTGGATGGGCAGCCGACACAAGCCCCGTGGAGCCGGACTTCAACCACCCCGTCTGTCCCAATTGCCACCAACTCCACATCACCGCCGTCGGATTGGACCGCCGGGCGGATGAGCGAAATCACCTTCTCCACACGGCTGCGAAGGGCTGCAGGGTCGGCTGTTCCAGTGGTAGTCACAACATGATCATACGAAGGCTGGTGACGAGCGGGCGAAAAGCCCACGCCACCCATTCAAGGGAACCAACGGCGCGCAGCAACAACGCCGGTCGCTTGCTGCCGCTTCGGCTCCGATGCGACGATCCTCGCGGGACGTCTTGCCCATCATGGCTTGGCGGTGATGGCGTCGAGTTCGTACCAGCTGTCTTTCCGCTTCACCCGCTGCACGGGATTTCCGGGCTCGTGGTCGAGCACCAGCGTCCATCCGTACATGGCCGCCGCTTCCAGCAGCCACCGCCGCGAGACCATGCTGGTGTACGGCTCCACGTCGTACGCGAGGCTGTACGCCTGACCGACGTGGTTCACGGTGGGCATGACGTCGGGCGTGAACACGACTGTCTCGCCTCGCTCATCCGTGAAGACCATCGCCTGCTGGCCCCAGGTGTGCCCCGGCACCAGCATCACTCCCACACCCGGCACGCCCGTCACACCCTTGAGCCCGTGCAGCCACGTGATCCGCTGCGTCGCCGGCACCGCCGGCGCTTCATCCCGCCCCGGCGTGTACCCGCTCACAAACGGCCGCGGCGAATCGATCAGCTTCATCTGATCCGCCACCGGCAACAAGTGATCCTTGAAGTACGTCCGCGTCATCACGCTGTTGTTCGCGATCGCGTCCTGCCACTCCCTCGCCTGGGCGTAAATCTCCGCGTTCGCAAACGTCGGCACCGCGTTGAACTCCCCCACGCCCTTCTCACCCGGCCTCGGCAAGCGCGTCAGCCCGCCCGCGTGATCAAAGTGCAAGTGCGTCACCAGCACCGCGCCCACATCCTCGCAGCGGCAATCCACCTCGTGCAGCGCGTCGATGATCGAGCGCTCCTCGAGCGCGAAGATGTCGCGGCTCTTCGCGTCGAGCTTGTTGCCCGACCCGGCCTCGAGCAATACCAGCTTGGGTCCCGGCGGATCACCCGGATCCTCGTGGCATCGCTCCAGGAGCAAGCAGTTGTGCTGCACCTCGATCCGCCCACGCTCGTCGGTCGGCACCGTCTTGCCCCAGACGACCCGCGGCACCAGCCCGAACATCGAGCCGCCGTCCAGCCGGAACTTCCCCGCACGCAGCAGTTTCCACCGATATCGCACCATGACCGAGGGTAGAGGCAAAGGGCCAAATGGCCAAAGTTCCAAAGCGCCAAATTTCAGATCACCGATCGTCGCTCTGATTTGGCCCTTTAGCTCTTTGGCCCTTTGGCCATTTGGCCATTTCGAATCCCGTACACTCGCGCCCCGTGTCCAACCCTCCCACCAACCTCCCCCGCGCCGCCTCTTGGGCCGTCTATCTCGGCGTCTCATGGACGTGGTGCATCGGGATGTTCCTCCCCATCCTCCTCGTCCGCGACTATGGCGTCGCGGCCTTCTTCGTCTTCGCGATCCCCAACGTCCTCGGCGCCGCCGCCATGGGATTCGTCCTCCGCTCCTCTGATTCTGCCCAACGCATCCTCACCCGCGATGCCCTTGCCGTCCGCCTCTTCTCCGCCATCACCGTCCTCTTCCACCTGTACCTCATCTGGTGGCTCTCGCAAGCCGGATACGTGGGCGGCACGCTCTGGCCGTGGGTCGTCAGCGCCATCGTCGCCTTTGCTCTGTTCTCAGGGGTGCGATCCCGCTCACCGGCTGACGCGGGCACGGTCTATCTCCTCAGCCTCGCCATCGCCGCGTTCGCGCTCTACACCGGGCTCGAGTTCAAGATCCCCGACGCACCAAACCGCACCTTCCTCGGACTTCCCGCGCTCCTGTACCTCGCCCCGGTCTGTGTTTTCGGCTTCCTCTTCTGCCCCTACCTCGACGCCACCTTCCTCCGCGCCCGCCTCTCCACCACGCCGCGGGAGTCCAAGCTCGCCTTCGCCCTCGGCTTCGGGGTGGTCTTCTTCTCCATGATCCTCTTCACGCTCGCTTATGCGGGCCACTTCCTCGGCACCGCAGCGGCTGGTCCGCGTGTGGCCGCCGCGATCGTCTTTCACATCCTCATTCAATCGGGCTACACCATCGGACTGCACATTCGCGAGGCGATTCTGCTGGGCGCCGACGAGTCGCCGACATCTTCGCGTCGGGCGGCGACATTCACCCTCGCCACCATCGCAGCGCTTGCGCTCTCGGCTGGGCTGCAGTTCCCCCGCATCAGCGACGGCCCCGGCATCTCCCCCACCTTCGAGTTCGGCTATCGCCTCTTCATGTCGGCCTACGGCCTGCTGCTCCCGGCCTACGTCTGGCTCGTGATCATTCCCCGGCGCCACGCCACCACGACACCGACCCTCGCGAGCTACATCGTCTGGCTCGCCGCGTGCGCCCTCGCCACACCCACATTCTACATGGGCTTCATGCACAAACAGGAATGGTGGCTGCCGATCGGCCTCGGCGTGGTACTCATCGCCGCCGCGGCCCGTACGCGCTCCTAAGTGCGGCGAAGCCGCCCGCGCCTCCCCGCCCCGCGCAGCGGGGAGGGGTGGTCGAGCGCAGCGAGACCGGGGAGGGGAACGAGGGCGTGGATCAAAACCCCAAACGTCTAATCCGACTCCCCCACTTCACGACAGACTCGCCAAGACCCGCCGCGCCAACGCCACCAATTCCGCGCTCGCCCCCACTTCTTCCGCTACCCCAGCCACCGCCACGCGAAGCGCACGCCGCGTCTCCGCATCTACCGCCGCATTCCCCACCACGATCAACGCGTTGCGCTTCAGCATCTCGAGCTTCGCACGCGTCATCGCCGTCCCCGCCAATCCCCGCCGGCGTTCTTCCTCCGTCCAACGCAGCACCTCGATCGCGTCCAGCGTCTCCCGCGTCGGCGCGTACGCCTGGTGCGCAACCCCCACATCACTCCCCGCCGGGCGCACCGAGTTGTGCGGGCACACCTCCTGGCACACATCGCAGCCGAAGATCCACTCGCCCATCTTCGCCTGCAGCGAAACGTCGATCGCCCCCCGCCGCTCGATCGTCAGGTACGAGATGCACCGACGCGCATCCACGCTGTAGGGCGTGATGGCCCCCGTCGGGCAGGCATCGATACACCGCGTGCAGGTCCCGCAGTGATCCGGCTCGATGGTCGCGGCCTTCTCGGTGATCTCGAGCGTCGTCATCACGCCGCCGAGCAGCATGTACGACCCCAGCCGCGGATGGATGAGCAGCGTGTGCTTTCCAATCCAGCCGAGCCCGGCCCGCAGCGCCAGCTCCCGCTCCATCACCGGCGCGGTATCGACGAAGGCACGAAACGCGGCACTGGGATGACCCGCCGCTAACGCATCGCACAATTCGTGCAGCCGCTTCTTGATGACCTTGTGATAGTCCCGCCCCTGCGCATACCGCGCAATCCGCCCCGGAACAACCGCTCGCGTTCCCCCCTTCCCGGAGGGAAGGGGCAGGGGGAAGGGCGGGCTTTCCATCCCGGCGAGTGGATCACCAACGGCACCTGCACCACCATGTCCGCCCGCCACCTCTCGCGCCCGATACAAATCCCCCACCACAATCACCGACTTCGCCCCCGGCAGCAACAACTCCGGCCGCCTCCGCACCTCGGCGTTCCGCGCGAGGTACTCCATCGACCCGTGCTTCCCGGCCGCGATCCACGCGTCGTACTCCGCCGCCCGAGCGCTCTCCTCTACGCCGCACACCCCGCACAGCGCAAACCCCAACCGCTCGCACCGCCCCGCTATCACGCTGGCAGGAACGAAGCTCACCGCGTCGCTCCACGACGCGGACGACCACTCCACCGTGCCCATCCGAAGACGCCGAGGCTGAGGAGGCTTCGCGACGAAACCTCGGATCGCCTGCAGCCGCCGCGATCAAATCGTTCTCGATGAACGCACACTGCCACCGTGCCCGATCCGAGGCTTCCTCGAAGACTCGTCAGCCTCGGCGTCCGCATCGCATCACCGCCTTGCATCAACTTGTGCAACGTCTTTCGCGCTCACCGAACCGCCATCGGACCCCGCGCCACGCCCCGTGCCGCGATCGCTCCAACGCCCCACGACGCCACCGCCTTTGCCGAGCGCGACAGCACCGAGCGGGCATCCTCGCGTCCCTCGCCCAGCCACGCCGCGTCGTGCTCATGGACGATCCAGCCGCGATAGCCGGACTTCGCCAGTGCCTCGACAAACTTCCGCGTCGGCAGCGTGCCCTCACCCAGCGCCACGGGCTTGGCGTTCAGCATGTCGCGGAGCTTCACGGACAAGAGCCGCTCGCCCAAGACATTGATCGCGCTCGCCGGGTCCTCGCCGTCGAGCGCCGCGATGGCCGGGTTATACGCCACGCCCAGGAGCGGGCTGTTCACGCGATCGAGCAGTTCGCTCAGCGCCACCGCGGTCGTGAACGACCCGGAGTTCTCGAGCGCGAGCTGCACGCCCGTGTTCCGCGCCGTTGCCACCGCGAGCTCCAATCGCTCGACGATCCGGTTCGTTCCGGTCCAGCGCGTGTCCATCCCGGGAATCGTCCCCGGGAACACACGCACCAGCGGCGCTTCGACGCGGGCGGCGAGATCGACCGCCCAGCCCGTCAGCTTCACACCGGCGGGAGTGCCGCCCAGAATGTGCCCGATGACCGGCGGCGTCACCGGCGCCTCGTAGCTGGCGCTCGTCGCCACGCACGCCACACCCACGCCCGTCGGCGCCAGAATCTTGCGGATATTCTCCGGAGCCGTCAGCGCGGGATCGCACGCGAACTGCGACGACCCGCTGCCGAACGTGCGCAGCTCCACGCCGTCGTAGCCGACCTCCTCCGCGAACGCGGCCACCTGCTCAAGAGTCCATTCCGGGGTCGCAACTGTGCTGAACGCGAGCTTCATTGTGTGATCCACGAAGGCAATAGGTACTGGGCACGAGGCATTGGTACGGGGCATTGGTACGGGGCATCGGGACGGGGCATTGGGACGTGGCATTGGGACGTGGCATTGGGCATCCGATATCCGAGATTATCCACCACCAAGTTCTCGCCCCCTGACAGCCTACGACCAGATCGGCGTTTGCCGCCCTCCCACCCGTCATGCCATCGGTAAGCGGACGGTAACTTGCCTCGAAAGGTCGATTCCCGCGGCCCGGACGGCCGATGCGCACCGTACGGGAACGGAGCATAGCGACTCCGTGGAGGGATTGCGGGAGACCCCACGTGACCGACGCATTGACTGGAGCGATTCATCACGCCGCGGCGGCGCCCATTCCGGCGAATTCCGAACAAAGTACGATCACCATTCTGTCCCGGCGAGGCGGCGCGACCGCCGCGGCCGCGGTAGCATCCTGCCCTCTGATCATGCAACGACGCCGCACCCTTCGAACCACGCTTGCCACTGTCGCCCTTGCGACGCTTGCCGGCTGCACGTGCTCACCGCGAGAGGAGTACCTGCAAACCCGAGCGGTTCAGATCACGCCGTCCAGCAGCGGCGACGGCACGCTCCTCGCCAACCGTGACAAGATCATGACCGGCGATAAGGGGCCCTCCGCTCCGCTCGCGTCCGTCGAGTCGCAGCCCGACAAGCAATGAGTGTCCGTCGCCCCGGCTTCCGGCCGGATCATCGTTCCGACGACCGGAGGCTGACCTGCCAGGAGGTCAACCTGTCGGACAGTCCGGCGCGCGCTGCCCGCCCGGCGCCGGCCCCGATTCGTCCTCCCATTCGCTGGCCCGGCTTGATCTCCGCCGCCGCACCCGCCACACTGTCCCCGTGACCCAACCAACCAACCAAGCCGCCGGCGTCATCACCGATCTCCACGGCAAGCTCGACTACGCCACCTACCTCCAACTCGACCCCTTGCTCGCCGCCCAGCGCCCGCTCTCCCGCCCCGAGCACCACGACGAACTGCTCTTTATCATCCAGCACCAGACGACCGAGCTCTGGTTCAAGCTTGTCATCCACGAGCTCCGCGCCGCGATGGCGCTTGTCGCCAAGGACCAGCTCGAGCCCTCCTTCAAGATCCTTGCACGCGTCAAGCACATCCAGGCCCAGCTCCTCAGCCAGTGGTCCGTGCTCGCCACGCTCACCCCCACCGAGTACGTCCAGTTCCGCCACGTCCTCGGCCCCGCCAGCGGCATCCAGTCGCACCAGAACCGCCTTATCGAGTACCTCCTCGGAAACCGCGAGATCCGCTACCTCGACGTCTTCCGCCACAAGCCCGCGATCTTCGCGGAACTCGACGCCGCGATTCGTGCGCCCAGCCTCTACGACGAGTTCCTTCGCTACCTCGCCCGCCGCGGCCACGCCATCCCCCGCGATGTGCTCGAGCGCGATCTCACCAAAACCCACACCCCCAGCGACGCCGTGCTCGCCGTCTTCAAGAACATCTACGACAAGCCCGAAGGTCAGTGGGACGCGTACGAGATGGCCGAAAAGCTCGTGGACATCGACGAGACCATGATGCTCTGGCGCTACCGCCATCTGAAAGTCGTCCAGCGCGTGATCGGCATGAAGCGCGGCACCGGCGGCACCGCAGGCGTCAACTACCTCAAGACCCTCGTCGATCTGCCGCTCTTCCCCGAACTCTGGGACGTCCGCACCATGGTTGGCCCTGACACAGGCCAGACCTACCACGGAAAACCCGTTTGAACACGCCCGACGCCGCATCACGCATCGCCACGCCCCGCATCAGCGCCGCGATCGCGCGAGCCGTCGCCGCGCTCGGCCCCGACCCGCTCCGCGAGGACGCGCTGCGTACCCACATCTTCCCGCTCTTCTCCCGCATCCTGGAGCGTCCGGGCATCTACCTCGCCAATCACAGCCTCGGCCGCCCGCTTGATCAGATGTCCGGTGACGTGCAGGCCGCCCTCGACGCGTGGTACCGCGACATGGATGACGCGTGGGGCTTCTGGCTCGACGAGCTGCACACCTTCCGCAACAACATCGCCTGCCTGCTGGGCGTCTCTCGCGCCGACGCCGTGGTCCCCAAGACCTCCGCGGGCCAAGGTCTGCGCGCCGTACTGAACGCGCTGCCGTCGGCCACGCCCCGCATCCTCACCACCCGCGGCGAGTTCGACTCCATCGACTTCATCCTCAAGACCTACCACCACCCCCACCCGCGCCGCCGCGCCGAGGTGACATGGATCGAGCCGCACACCGAGCCCGATCAGCCGCCGCGCTTCCGCGCCGACGACATCCTCGCCGCACTCGAGCGCCAGTCGTTCGATCTGCTTGTCGTCTCGCCCGTCTTCTACGCGACGGGACAGGTCCTCGACCAGCTCCCCCGCGTCGTGGAGGCAGCCCACGCCAAGAACACGCTCGTACTACTGGATTGCTACCACGCCGCGGGCGTCATCCCGCTCGCGCTCGAATCACTCGGTGCCGACTTCGCCATCGGCGGCTCGTACAAGTACGCCCGCGGCGGGCCCGGTGCCTGCTGGCTGATGATCCACCCGCGCCACCTCCGCGACGACGCCCACAGCGAACCACCCTTCCGCACGCTCGACACCGGTTGGTTCGCGAAGCGCGACACCTTCAAGTTTCAGCGACCCGAGCAGCCGCTGCTCGCCACCGGTGGCGACGCGTGGATGGAAGCGACGCCGGCGATCCTGCCGCTGTACCAAGCCAAGTCCGGCCTTGAGCTCACTCTCGCCCTCGGCGTCGATCGCCTCCGCGCGTACGCCCTTGAGCAACTCGCATTCCTCGAAGATGCTCTCCGCCGCCACAACATCCCCGTCCGCCGCGGGGGCCCCGATCCCGAACACTCCGGCGCGTACCTGCTGCTCCCCCACCGCGACACGACGGCGTTCTGCGATCGACTCAAGGCCCGTTCCGTGATCGCGGACGCCCGACTCGGCCACGCCCGCTTCGCGCCGGACGTGCTCACCACGCGGGATGAGCTCGCCCGCGCCGCAGCGATCATCGCCGACACGTTCGCTTCGGGCACACCCTCTTGATCGGGACTTCGCGCCACGCGCGAAGGGCGCGACGCGATGCCGACACCAGAGGCCCCAGACTCCAAATCTCAGATCTCAGATCTCAGATCTCAGACCTCAGTCCTCAGTCCTCAGTCCTCAGACCCCAGTCCAGCGCCCTGACCCGTCCCCTCATCCCACCGCCGTCGCCCGCTTCAGCGCCCCGCGGAACTTCGCTTCCGCTTCGGTCTCGCGCAGGCGGTTGGTGTCCAGCGTCACAGGCACCATCAGGCTGAACATCGCGCCGCGCCCCAGGTCGCTCACCAGCTGAAGTTCGCCCTGCAGCACGCCCGCCAGTTCCTTGCAGATCGTCAGGCCCAGGCCGGTACCGGCATGCTCCTTGGTGTGCCCGCGGCTGAGCTGCGAGAACTTCTCGAAGATCTTGCCCTGATCCTCCAGCGCGATACCCGGCCCGTTGTCGATCACGCTGATCCGCACCCGGTCCGACTCCGCAGCACTGGGTGCCTCGCCCGGCCGCGTGGTCACGATCTTCTCCGCCCGCAGCGTGACGACCGCCTTCGCGCCGGCTTCATCGGCTGTGGGGCTGAACTTCACCGCGTTCGAGAGGAAGTTGAAGACGATCTGCCGGAACTTCTTCGCGTCGGTCTCGATCAGGGGCAGATCGCCCGCGATCTCGAGATTCAGTTTGATGCCCTTGGTCGAGGCCAGTGGGAAGATCAGACCCGCGAGCGCCTCGCAGGTGTCGTGCACGTTTACCTTTTCGATCCGGAGCTCGTACTTGCCCGCCTCGATTTTCGCCATCTCGAGCAGGCCGTTGATCATCTCCAGGAGATCACGAGAGGCATTCAGAATGTTCTCCAGGAATCGCACCCGCTTGGCGAGGCGGGTTGAATCATCGCCAGCCGCCAGCTCGGTTCTGGCGATCTCGAGCAGCAGGTCGGCGAAGCCGATGATCGAGTTCAGCGGCGTGCGGAGCTCGTGGCTGACGTTCGCGAGGAAGTCGCCCTTCAGCTTCGCCGCTTCGTAGAGCGCGCTGTTGGATGCGGTGATCTCGTCCAGCTTCAGATTCATCGCCGCGTTGATGGCACGCAGCTGCGCCTGCTGGTCTTCCAGATCGCCGAGCATGTGGTTGAAGGTCTCGGCCAACTCCTCAAACTCGTCGCCGGTGCTGATCTCGGAGCGGATCTTCAGATCGCCCTGCCGCACGCTCTCGGCCGTTTCCTTCAGCGTTCGCACGGGCTGCAGGATCAGGTGGTGCGTGATCAGGTAGAAGACCAGCACCGCGAACGCGGAGACGAACAGCCCCGCGGAGAAGAGATACGCGGTGTTAATGAGCAGCAGCCGCAGCGGCTCGCCGGTCGTGCGATCCAGGAGCACAAGACCGATGACCTGCTGCTGGCCATCGACCTCGGCCCGGACGGCCTTGGCGTAGCGGTACTCGCGTTTGGTGCCCTGCCACCGCGCTTGCTGAAAATCCGCGCGCTTTGGGTCCTTCTGAAGGGCGTCGAGCGCACGGGCCACGAAGCGGTCCTTCTC
>ERZ1066128.479-NODE-479-length-16202-cov-40.395244_pt1 | contig 16202 bp, 12 predicted proteins | sample MGYA00382775_ERZ1066128 | MGnify/ENA primary metagenome ERZ1066128 (study PRJEB33369, sample SAMEA5778358) | biofilm metagenome | biome: Industrial cooling water; feature: Water cooling tower basin; material: Biofilm | place: United Arab Emirates | collected...
GGTCAAGCATTTTAGATCCCCCTCGCATCCCCCTTAAAAAGGGGGACTAAGAATCCTGTTCCCCCCTTGTGAAGGGGGGTTAGGGGGGATCAAACCAACCATATTTGTAACTAGCAACTGGCGTTAATCGAGCGGACATGCGATTAACTCAAGTTGCTAGTTATGAGGTCAAGCGTTCTCGATCCCCCTAAATCCCCCTTAAAAAGGGGGACTAAGAATCTGATCCCCCCCTTGTGAAGGGGGGTTAGGGGGGATCAAACCAACCATATTTGTAACTAGCAACTTGCGTTAATTAAGAATTTATTAATTAGTTTGGCAGTTGCTAGAAAAATCAAAAGGAATCAGGTACAAGGGGGTAAAAACAGTTGCACCTTCTCCCCTTTCTCATCGCCGCCGGAGAACTTCCAGCAGGGTGATAAATGCTTTTGGAGGCGGGGCGGTAACGGAAATCCAATCTTCAGATATGGGATGCTGTAGGGTGAGTTTCCAGGCGTGGAGTGCCTGTCCCGGCAAGTTTACACCGATGTCCCGCCCGGAACCGTACAGGGGGTCGCCGACGATGGGATGTCCCATATAAGCGCTGTGAACCCTAATTTGGTGCGTGCGTCCAGTTTCTAGCTGAAAGTGGATTAACGTGTAATTACCGAGTCGTTCTTTAATTTGCCAGTGGGTGATGGCGGGGCGTCCGCCTTTTTCTTCTGGGACGACTGCCATTTTTTTCCGGTCAACGGGATGGCGTCCGATGGGTTGGTTTACGCTACCGCTTGCGGTTTTGGGAACGCCGTAGACGACGCCTAGATATTCGCGGCGGGCGGTTTTGGCTTTTAGTTGTGCTTGTAGGTGTTGGTAGGCTTGATCGGTTTTGGCGATCGCGATCGCTCCGGTAGTATCCTTATCCAATCGGTGGACAATTCCCGGACGCTGTTCGCCGCCAATTTCGGCTAAAGGACAATGGGCTAAAAGGGCATTGACAAGCGTGCCATCTTGGTGTCCGGCGGCGGGATGAACGACTAATCCGGCGGGTTTGTTGAGGATGAGTAAATGGTCATCTTCGTAGAGGATATCGAGGGGGATGTCTTCGGGTTGGATGTGGGTGGGTTGGGCTGCGGGGATGGTAAGGTGGATGCGATCGCCCGGTTTAACTTTGGCGTTTTTATCGGTACAGGTTTCGCCGTTAATTTCCACGCACCCTTGTTCTATCAGCTTTTGGATGCGAGAACGGGATAAATCGGATAATTGGTTAGATAACCAGCGGTCGAGGCGGTCTGACTTTGTTGGTGTCAGAATTGCGCTGGTTTCGTTCAATTCTAGCTGGATTTCTGAGTTAGATATGTTGATTGAGCTGAACTCGTCTATCTTCTATTTTGGCTTTGATTGCACCGCTCCAGGACGCAGAGGTAGGGTTATTTGGGTGAACCAAAGGAAAATCAAGACCTAGAATAGTGATGCTTCATAGAAAGAAACCCGGTTTTTCTCAAAAACCGGGTTTCCGATCGGCGATCGCTTATCTTTATAGTGCGATCGCTTTAACCGCAACCTGATTAAGAATCTGTGTCAAATGATGCTCAGGATATCGCAAACAGAAAACTCCACTACTTCCCAATTGCATCATTTCTTCCGATACTGGCAAGATTCCTGCGACGGGAATATCGTAAGTCATCTCTACTTTTTCCTGAAGTTCAGAAACGTTTATTGTGCTTACTACTTTGTTGATCGCAATCAGCATCTTGGGAACTTTGAGTTGGCGGGCAATATCAACGGTAACAGCAGTTCCCTGAAAATCTTGACTGTCGGGGCGCAGAATTAAAATTAACAGATTGGAAATCGCAATCGATAGCAATGTTTCTCGACTAAGACCGGGATGAGTATCGAGAAATAGGTAATCTAATTCAAGTTCTTTAATCAATCTCTGGAATCCAGAATTTAGCAAATTTACGTTATAACCTTCGCTAATAATCCGGGCAATTTCATTCACGTTAATGCTGGAGGGGATGAGAAAGATTTTACCTTTTTGTTCGATTCCTATAGTAGAACTGACATCGTAAGCTGTATCTTGAATTGAGCAGCGATTCCACAAGTAATCATTTAAAGTTTTTCTTGGTATATTGCTGTTAAAAATGGTATGAATGCCTGGGGATTGTAAATCGGTATCTACCACCGCAACTCGCTTTCCTTGGAGTGCGATCGCTACTGCCAAATTTGCCGTTAAATTGGATTTTCCTGTTCCGCCTCGGTAGGAATGAATTGCAATAATTTTTGGCATATATCACCTCATCCAAAATTTAAAAGAGCAAATTCAGGATTTACGGAGCGATCCCCCCAACCCCCCTTGCCAAGGGGGGCTTTTAGTTAGATTAAACTTTTGCCCAGGGGGGCTTTTAGGTCGATCGGAGAAGTTCAACGTCTGCTAGTAACTCTTGAAAATAGTCGGATTGGGTAATGGCGGCGACTTGATGCGATCGCTTGTTTTGATCGATCTCGATTGGCATCTGGTAAAATTGACTTTTGGGAGGCTCGATAATAGTTTCCAGCAAGATTTCCAAGTGAGCTTTTTCTTGCTTTACAACTGCCAATTCTCGCTTCAAAGCTGCGATTTCTGCCCGTAATTTGCCTTCAGTACCGATATCAAGGGAATATTGGCGCATTATCCGCTCCATTGGTATCAAAACCCGCGTAGAGAGTTTCTTCTTCAGGATCGCGCGCTCCAGCGACCTTGCGAAAGATCAGTAGTAGAGCAAAAAGCATCGGGTAAAGCTGATCTTGACAAATATGTAATTTTATGCTAATTAAAAAGGTTTTGTAGGGTGCGTTAGCGGTAGCGTAACGCACCGAGGCAGACATGATAGGCGGTGCGTTAGACTTCGTTAACTCAGATTTTGCACCTACCCGATAAACAGCCCTGAAATAAATTACTTGCTCAAAGCTTAAGTTAGCTAAAGCTAACTAAAATCAACGTTTTAACCCGTTTCAACGGGTTTTAGCTGTAGAGACGTTACATGTAACGTCTCTACAGCCAGAAATTTATTTCTGTTGGCTCTGGTGCAAGATCTGAGTTAACGCACCCTACATTTAAAATCTTTGCGTAAGTCTGATTGTAAACTGTTCCAGGCGTAGAGGACGCAGAGAAAGAAGAAAGAGAAATTTTGATCGATTTTGTTTAATCCTGTCTAGGATTGACAGGGGAATATTCCCCAAACCGCCAACGCATGGGAGTGGAATTTTTTGTTTCTAAGACTTCTTCGATGTCAAATTCTACCAAACGTTGCGCCCCAGCGAAGGCATTTAAGCGTTTTTCATCCCAAATTAATGTGGCTTTTCCAGTCAGTTGCAGAGTATGTCCTTGTTCAAAATTAATGAATAAAATACCGGCATTGGGATTGATAGCTAGATTGCCGAATGTTTGAAACATATTATTACCGGAATAATCGGGAAATACTAGCTTTTTGCTGTGCAAAACTTGCACGAATCCCGGATATCCTCCGCGATGGGATGCATCTGCACCAATTTCAGGATGAGAACTAGCGATGAAAAAAGTATCGGCTTGTGCAATCCAATTTTGTTGATGGTGGGTTAAATAATCACTGCTAGTGATTTCAGGCTGTTTTAGCGACTCAGTTATTTCTGTTTCCAAGTAGCGGACTTGAATGTACTTTGGACAGTTAAAGAATACCTGCTGAATCTGTAGGTTAATCTGTCCTTCTGGCTGGATTTCAGCCTTGCCATTTAGACGCAAACGCCTGCGATTTGCTAATGCGATCGCCAAAACTCCCATTTGACCATCACTTTGCAAGTTTTGGTACAGCACATCGCCATAAATAATGTTGGCATTAATCTGGATCATCCGCTCAGTTAACACTTGTAAAAATCCAGATGTTCCAGTTAACAAAGATGCCCAAACTCTGCCGTTTGCATCAACTGTACTGGCAACTGCTAACTGTTGCGTGCGAAGGAATTCCTCGGCAGGTGGCTTGATAACATCGCTAATGAAACTGCATAAACGTTCAGCTTCTTCGCGCACTCCTGCCTGAGTTTGGATGGCTATTTCACCAGAATGAAAAGACATTGTGATTTGATATTTTAGATTTGAGATTGCAGATTTGGGATTGAATAACCGATCAAAGTCCGGGCATTCCGATGTAGCCTGGTAGTTGTTTAATTCGCTCAATCCAAGCAATTACATTGGGATAATCATCGAGAGATACTTTGCCTTCTGGGGCTAATCCAACATAGGGATAACAAGCAATATCTGCAATTGTGGGACGATCTAATTCCAACCAATCTCGATGCTGTAAATGTTCGTTCATTATTTGCAAAACTTGCTTACCTTTTGCTTGGGCTGATTCCCAGTCAACATCCATATTGAAGCGGAAATATAGGCGGGCGATGAACACGCTGTGATTAATTTCATGGGCGGCAAAGGATAGCCACTGCATGACTTTTGCCATTGATTGGGCTTCCAAGGGTAACCAACTTTCAGCGCCATATTTTCGCGCCAGATACACTAGAATTGCCTGGGAATCTCGAATAATTATGTCATTGTCAACGACAACGGGAATTTGCCCCAGGGGATTGAGTTGCAAAAATTGAGGCGACTTGTGTTCTCCGCCTAGCAAATCTACGGGTATAAGTTCGTACTCTACTCCCAGCAGTGCGGACATTAACCGTACTTTGTGGCAATTTCCTGACAATTCAAGGTCATATATCTTAATCATGAGATTTCTCGCTTGCTAAGCCGTTGTTTCCATCTTCGAGTGCATCGCGCGATCGCTCAAGATCAACTAGACTAAATTAAACCGATCTTGGCGATCGCATTGTTATATGATATATGTCAAATATTTTTGTTTTGTAGATATATTTATTGATAGCTGTGGTTACTCTCAAAGCTTCTCAACAGGGACTCACCAAGATTAAGCAAGCCAGACTTGCCAAAGGTTGGGCTGTCGATGATTTCCGCTGGATTGAGAAAGCTAGTGAAATTTTGGGGGTTTTTTGGGAAAAACAAGGCTTTCTCGCTGTCGGGATTTCAGAAGGAACTTGGAAGCGTTTTTTAGCAGGAAAGTCGCCCATTAATGCAGAAGCGTTTAAAGCTTACTGCCAAGTTCTCGAAGTTAATTGGGAAGAAGTTGTTGAGTTAAATAATCAAGCAACAATTCAGGATAAGTTTAATCAAACCAGTTCCGCAAAGATGCAAAATCAATGTGACTGGGGAGAAGCACCAGATGTCTCTATTTTTTATGGTCGTTTGGCAGAATTGAATGCAATAGAAAGATGGATTGTGCAGGAAAATTGTCGCCTGGTAACTTTGTTAGGAATGGGTGGAATTGGTAAAACGGCACTTTCTGTAAAAGTAGCACAACAAGTTCAGGATAAGTTTGATTTTATTATTTGGCGCAGTCTCCGGAACGCTCCATCGATAGAAGATATATTGGCAGAAATAATTCAATTTTTATCGAAACAGGAAGAGACGGATTTACCAAAACAATTAGATGGGAGAATTTTGCGTGCCTTACAATATCTCCGCAGTTCGCGGTGTCTGCTAATTCTAGATAATATTGAGTCAATTTTACAGGCAGGCGATCGCACGGGTAAATATAAACCACAATATGAAGGATATGGTCAGTTTTTGCGATGCATCGCCGAATCTTCTCACCAAAGTTGCCTAATTCTAACTTCGCGGGAAAAACCAAAAGGATTGGCGAAGTTTGAAGGGGAAGCTTTGCCAGTTCGTTCGCTGCAAGTATCAGGTTTGCCAGAGACAGAAGGACGAGAACTTTTTAATGTCAAAGGCAGTTTTACTGGTTCGGAATCTCAATGGCAAGTGTTAATTTCCCGCTATGGTGGAAATCCACTGGCGCTCAAAATTGTGGCGTCTTCTATCCGAGACTTTTTTGAGGGAAGTATTCCGCAGTTTCTAGAAATTTCTAGGGAAAGTACGTTCATTTTCGATGATATTCGCGATTTGCTCGATCAACAGTTTCATCGTGTCACAAACTTGGAACGAGAAATTATGTATTGGTTAGCAATTAATCGAGAACCTGTTTCATTGCTAGAATTACAATCTGATTTTGTTGCTAACGTTCCAATTCCCGAAATTTTAGAATCGCTGAATTCTTTACAGCGGCGTTCTTTGGTGGAAAAAAGCGGCACTGGTTTTACTCAACAACCTGTAGTGATGGAGTATGCGATCGCAAGTTTAATCGCTCTAATTTGTGATGAAATTTGCAGTCAAAAGATTAGCCTGTTTAAAAGCCATGCTTTGAGCCAAGCTACCGCTAAAGATTACGTGCGGGAAAGTCAAATTTCCCTCATACTTAAACCAGTCGCAGAAAGATTAATTGCCACCCTCGGCACCCCAAAAAATCTTGCCACTCACTTGAAAGAAATTCTCTCGCTTTTAAAAGGAAAATCGCCGCAAGAAACGGGTTATGCTGGCGGAAACAGTCTGAATTTACTGCACCAGATCCAAGTTGATTTATCCGGCTTTGACTTTTCCGATTTAACAGTTTGGCAAGCTTATTTACAAGGGGTAAATTTGCACGATGTTAATTTTGCTAATTCGGATTTATCCAGGTGCGTTTTTACAGAAAATTTAGGCAATATTTTATCAGCAACTTTTAGCCCCGATGGTCAAATTTTGGCAACTTGCGATACAGATTGTCATGTCCGGTTGTGGGAAGTAAAAACGGGCAAATTATTGCTAATTTGTCAAGGACATAATAATTGGGTGCGCGCGATCGCATTTAGTCCGGATGGGCAAATTTTAGCCAGTTGCGGTGCTGATTGTACGGTGAAGTTGTGGAACGTTCAAGATGGTATTTGCATTAAAACATTGATTGGGCATGAGCATGAAATTTTTTCAGTTGCGTTTAGTCCGATCCCCCCAACCCCCCTTCATAAGGGGGGCAAGGAAAGCCCCCCAACTCTACGGCGTTCCCAGGCTCCAGCCTGGGAACGAGGAGGGGGCTACGGGGGGATATTAGCGAGTGCCAGTGGCGATCGCACGATCAAAATCTGGGATATTGAGACTGGAACCTGCTTGAAAACACTCACGGGGCATACAGACTGGGTGCGTGCGGTTGCGTTTAGTTTGGATGGGCAAATTTTAGCTAGTGGTAGTGCAGATTGCACGATTAAATTATGGGATGTTGCTGATGGTAAATGCTTAAAAACATTGGCAGAACATACAGGTTGGGTGCGCGGGTTGGCGTTTAGTCCGATCCCCCCAACCCCCCTTACCAAGGGGGGCTACAGGGGGATCTTAGCGAGTTGTAGTAGCGATCGCACGATCAAATTCTGGGATGTTAGTCAAGGTAAATGCTTAAAAACTTATACCGGACATAGTAATTCAATCTATTCAATTGCGTTCGATCGTGAAGGTGAAATATTAGCTAGTGGCAGTGGCGATCGCACTGTCAAAATTTGGGATTGCAACACCGATACTTGCATTAAAACATTGCACGGGCATACCAATGAAGTTTGTTCTGTTGCCTTTAGCCCGGATGGATACACTTTAGTTTGCGTCAGTTTAGATCAAACTGTGAAATTGTGGGATAGTCGCACCGGACAATGTTTAAAAACTTGGTACGGAAATACAGACTGGGCGCTACCAGTTGCTTTTAGTTCAGATGGGCAAATTCTAGCCAGTGGCAGTAACGATAAAACCGTAAAACTGTGGGATTGGCAGACTGGTAATTGCATCAAATCTTTGCAAGGACATGGGGATTTTATTTATGGAATTGCCTTTAGTCCCGATGCTCAAACTTTAGCGAGTGCTAGTACAGATTCTTCAATAAGATTGTGGACAGTTAGCACAGGTAAATGTTTCCAGATCTTACATGGGCATACTGATTGGGTGTACGCAGTTGCTTTTCATCCAAATGGAATCCTCGCCAGTGGAAGTGCCGATTGCACGGTAAAATTCTGGGATGTTAGTCAGGGTAAGTGCTGCACAACTTTGACCGGACATAGCGATAAAATATTGGGAATTGCCTTCGATCAAACTGGGCAAATTTTAGCCAGTGCCAGCGCCGATCAAACCGTGAGAATTTGGGATTACCAAACGGGTAACTGCTGCAAAATATTAGACGGTCACGATAATCGAGTTTACGGCGCGGTCTTTAGTCCAGATGGAAAAACTTTAGCAACTTGCAGTACAGATCTAACTGTAAAACTATGGGATTGGCAAACAGGTGAATGCCTCAAAACTTTCGCGGGACATACTAATTGGGTTTTTTCCGTTGCTTTTAGTCCGATCCCCCCCAACCACCCTGGCGAAGGGGGGGAAATCATCGCCAGCGCTTCCCACGACCAAACTGTGAGGATTTGGGATCTCAAAACCGGCGAATGTCGCCATATTTGCACCGGACATACGCATCTGGTTTCTGCTGTTACCTTTAGTCCAGATGGGAAAAATATCGCTAGCGGTTCTCAAGACCAAAGTGTGAGAATTTGGGATGTTTTGACTGGTGAGTGCAACAGAGTTTTGAGAGCAAAAAGACTCTACGAAGGGATGAACATCGCTGGCGTCAAAGGTTTAACCGCAGCGACAATTACAACGCTGCAAGCCTTGGGTGCGTTGGTTTAAAATGATAAAATAAACAAAAGGTATATTTGATATGAAAGACAGTACCAGCGAGCAAATAATAGATTTTGATGTCGCTCTCAAGGTAGCAGATGCGGCTGTTTTTGCTAAGACCAAAAGACATCTTAAAAACATTGAAGTCGCAGTTTTGCGCGGAGCTTGGTTTGGTCAAAGATATGATGAAATTGCGGCGGAAAGTGGCTATACACCTGAGTACATTAAACACGATGTAGGCCCGAAATTGTGGCAAATTCTATCATCGAGTTTAGGGGAAAAAGTCAATAAAACCAATTTGGTTGCTGTTCTGGCACAGCGAGAGAATCAAGTACTGGAAAATAATGTTCCGGCATCTGCTTCTGAGTCTGTCAAATTAGAGTCGTTAGTTGGACTAATTCCACTTAATTCTGCTTTTTATATAGAACGTCCTACCGTTGACTCTCGCTGTTACGAAGAAATTATGAAACCGGGTGCTTTGATTCGCATTAAAGCACCCAGTCAAATGGGTAAAACATCTTTAATGGTGAGAATTCTTGCTCGTGCCAAACAACAAATTTCTGATGGGGATGTCTGCACAGTACCTTTGAGCTTGCAACGAGCAGATCGATCTGTGTTTACCGATTTGGATAAGTTCTTGCGCTGGTTTTGTGCTTCTATTACTCGCAAGCTGCAATTACCGCACAAAGTAGAAGATTACTGGAGCGAAACTTTTGGCAGCAAGAATAACTGTACGGCTTATTTTGAAGACTGTTTATTACCAGAAATTAATGGCTCTTTGGTATTAGCTCTCGATCAAGTTGATGAGGTCTTTTTACACCCAGAAATTGCTGATGATTTCTTTACCCTTTTGCGTTCGTGGTACGAAGAAGCAGCTTATGGAGACAGCGGCAATCCTCTGTGGCAAAATCTGCGGTTGGTTATCGTCCACTCTACTGAAGTTTATATTCCCCTGGATATCAATAAGTCACCGTTTAATGTGGGATTGGCGATTGAATTACAGGCGTTTACTTCAGAACAGGTAGGGAATTTAGCTCAGCGTTACCGACTTAATTTATCACAAACTGAATTATCCCAATTAATGCAACTGGTGGCGGGACATCCTTATTTAGTGCAACAAGCGTTCTATCATTTGGCACAGCAAGACTTAACCCTGGATCAACTCGTACAAACGGCTGCTACTGATGCGGGTATTTATTACAACCACTTACATCGGCATTTACGCAGTTTGCAAGAACATCCCCAATTAGCAGCAGCTTACGACCAAGTGATTAAAGCATCTAAACCTGTGGAGTTAGAACAACTTTTAGCCTTTAAACTGCACAGTATGGGATTGGTGACGCTGCGGGGAAATCAAGTTATATCCAGTTGCGAATTATACACGAGGTATTTTCGCGATCGCATCCCCTCCCCATAACTTTTCCCTCCCAAGTTAAAAGTTAAGTTGTTTCTACCCAAAAACTCCTTAACTTTTCTGTATCGACGCAAGTCTTTTGCAAACTTTATAAAGAGATTATCAACGCTACCAAATTCTAGCGAGACAGAATTATGCAACTCTCTTATCGCGGTGTTAGCTACGAATTCAATCCCTCTGATAGCGCCAGCATTCCCGGTGAAGTTATCGGTAAATATAGGGGTGCAGTACTGAGAACGCAACATTGCACAAACCCACCCGTACCGGAATTATTCATCACCTTGCAGTACCGAGGAGTTAGCTATCAGGCTGCGGCAAATTATTCATTTAACTCGGTAAGCGAGAATACTTTTCAGGACGAGCGATTGGCAATTAGCTATTAGTTAATAACATACAGCGGATTGCAATTGTAGCGGCACCCTTAAGGGTGCCGCTACACAAACATATACCGCCTGCGCGGTCTCTGAAATCGCTACACGAACATATATGCGCGGTCTCTGAAATCGCTACACAAACATATATGCGCGGTCTCTGAAATCGCTACACAAACATATACCGCCTGCACGGTCTATGGAATCGCTACACAATATTCCAGCCTCTTCATTATCAACAAAAAGTTAAGTTTTTCATTGACAAAAACTCCTTAACTTTTCTGTATCGATCTTTGCAAAAGCAAATTCTATAAAGGGGTTATCAACGCCAATACACTCATCAAATATCCCAAAATAGGAGAAAAGCGATGCAAACATTTACCGTCAATACTTTCAACGATGTGGTCAATCCCAATGATGGAGTTTTAAGTTTACGAGAAGCCATCATTGCCGCAGGCACAGTAGCGGGACGAGACAGAATTGAACTCCAACAATCGGTTCTTATAACCAGTCCTCTGCCGATTCTTCAAGCTGGTAATGACATTGATTTCATCGGACAAAATCGTAACACCACCATTAATGCAGGTAATCGTCAAATTTTCACCATCAATGGGGCAGATGCTTCCTTCCGTCAGCTAACTTTTCTGAATGGCTTGGCAGAGGGCGGCGACGGTGTTAATGGCGGCGGCGGTGGCGCTGGTTTGGGTGGCGCACTATTCATTAACCGAGGTCGCGTTAGCGTTGATGATGTCATCTTTAGCCAAAACCGAGCCATTGGCGGTGACGGTGGCACAGTTGGCGGCACTGGTGGACGGGGCGGCAATGACTCTGCAAGCGGAAACAATGGCTTGACTGGTGGTCGCGGCGGGTCATTGAACGCCAACAATCCTCTTAGCTTGAATCTCTTTGGCAGTCCCGGTGGCGGCGGTACTGGGGGAACCAGGGGTACCAGCGGCATCGGAGAATCCCGAACTGGCCTTAATGGCTTCGATGGTGGAGATGGCGGATTTGGTTCTGGAGGCGGCGCTGGCGGTGGCGGCGGCGGTGGCGCTGGCGGTAGCGGTGCCTTTCGTTCAGCTGGAAATGGCGGCAGAGGTGGCGCTGGTGGAGATGGCGGATTTGGTGCTGGCAGTGGTGCTGGCGGCGGTGGCGGTGGCGGTGGTGCCAACGTCCGTGGCGGTGGTGTTGGTACTGGAGGTCAAGGAAATTTCAGCGGCGATAATGGCGCATTTGGTGGCAGTGGTGCTACTGGTTTAGCAGGAGCAAATGGTCGCTCAACCTTCACTGGCGATAGCCCTGGTAATGGCGGTATTTCAGGACAAGGTGGCGGTGGCGCTGGTTTAGGCGGTGCTGTCTTCGTCCGCGATGGTGCGTCCCTCCACGTGAACAACAGCATCTTTTCCAATAACTCGGCGAATCGAGGAGATGGCTTTGCAGATGGTATAGGTGCTGGCGGAGCAGTTTTCATCCAACCTGGTGCAAATGCTACTTTTGGTCAAGGTTCCTCATTGTTAGGGACGAACTCAAGGTTTTCCTTCAATAGGGATAACTTAAACTCTGAGGGAATTTTTGGCACTTTCCGTTTGGTTAGTACTGGGGAGTGGGAAGACGACATCCGCACAGGTGACCCCGGACAAAATATCTTTTTGTTCCAGCGGGATGACAAAACCGATACTGTGACTGATTTTACAGGAGTCGGTCGGGGGAGCGAGCCTCCAGCCGATCGCCTTGCTGAAATTGATGCACTTCAATTCCAAGGAGAGGGACTAACTGCCCAAAATTTGTTACTCACTCAGGAAGAAGATCGCCTGCGGGTTAGCTTTGAGGGGATTGATGATGTGCAGGTACTTTTACCAAACGTCAACCTGGAAGATATTGACAATTTACCCACAGGAGTTGGCAATATTCTGTTTGATGGTGACATCGAAATTCAAGATAGTTTCGATGTATTTAATGCCGACTCTACCCAAAATACCGTGTTCAACCCCAACACGGTGACTTTTTTGAATCACCTCGATAATACGGTTCAAGGTTTTGAAGATGCCGATGATGTAATTAATGGTCAAGGCGGCAATGATGTTTTATCTGGGTTGAGTGGTGACGACTTGTTACGGGGGGGCGAGGGCAACGATAGCCTGTTAGGTGGCACCGGCAACGATTTGTTGCTGGGGAATAACGGAGATGACTTACTTAATGGTGGTGAAGGTGACGACACCTTAATTGGTGGGGCAGGTAGCGATCGCTTCATCCTTGCCCCCAGTTCCGGTGTCGATACCATCGTTGATTTTCAGGCAGACATCGATCGTTTCGTGCTGTCTGGTGGACTATCTTTCGGGCAACTCGCCATCACTCAAAGCGGTAGCAACACCCAAATTGGGTTGATTGACAGCAATGATAATGGCGCGATCGCTATCCTCAGCGGCATTCAAGCCAGCGATATTACTCCCAGTCTGTTTGTTGCCTAAATTAGCAAGGCAAAGGCTTGGGCGATGAGCAAAATACTTAAGCGCAAGTTTCCTCGCGTCGCGGGGGAACTTGCGCTTAATGGTTCAATAGCAAAAAGTTAAGTCGGTCGCGGGCAAAAACTCCTTAACTTTTCTGTATCGACGGATTGATTTTTTAATTTTACAAATAGAACAGTAACCAAAACAATATCTTTTCGGTTAATAACAACTAATTGTCAGCATTTGCGTCACAAAGCTCTCATCTGACAAATAACGAATTTAGCAATCATCTCAGGAGTCATCTCATGATTAAATTAGCTAGCGAAAAACCTGCAATAGTTGTCAGCACACCTCAAGAGCAGCAAACTCAATTATCTCTTCAGATTAGCGTTAGCGACAGCGTGCCGGAGGCAGAGCGCCTGCCCGATCGATCGCAAAAGTTAATGGCTCAGTGGGTTCTTGATGAAAATTTAAAGCTCTACTGTCAATGGGTAAAAGTTAAGTAGTTCCTTCTAGCTCGCACGATTTTGCCACAAAAGATTAATTTCCTGGAGATGCCAATGATTACCCTCTCTTCTCAACACACAATGCAAACAATTTCCTCAAAACAAGTTTTTAATCGACACATTGCCTTTATTGATGCCGCAGTTGAAAATTATCAGTATCTTGCAGCCAATGTGCTGCCGGGGATTGAAACCATTATTCTCGATCCTTCAAGAGATGGAGTCTTGCAAATTACCGCAGCTTTAGGCGATCGCGCAAACATTAGCAGCCTTCACATCATCTCCCACGGTTCGGAAGCTAGCTTGCAACTAGGCGCAACCGAGTTGAATGTCAAAACGCTTTGGCGGAACTACGCCGATGTTATCGAGTTGTGGGGGAAGGCGTTGAGCGATCGCGCCTCCATCCTCCTGTATGGTTGTAACGTCGCCAGTGGCAAATTAGGACAAGACTTTGTGCAATGGCTGAGCATTCTAACTGGTGCAACCGTCGCCGCCTCCACGACTCCCACCGGAAATGCGTTCTTTGGCGGCAACTGGGAATTAGACGTAACGACGGGTGCAATGCAAACATCCCTGGCGTTTCCTTTGACTGTGCAACAAGCTTACCAGGGCGTGCTAATGCAGTTTTTCCCCGTCACTCGCTATGACGACGTAGTAGATCCCAACGATAATAGACTCACCCTCCGAGAAGCGGTTACTGCCGCTGCTGCAAGTCCCGGCCCCGATGGCATTATCTTAAACGACCAAGTAAGACTGACTCGACCGATCGAAATTCGCACCAATAATAGCCTCCGCTTCGATAGTGGCAACCTCGGTCGAGGCAGCGTTAGCGGGCAAGGTATCACCTCCCTATTCCTAATCGATCGCCAGAATCCAACAGAAAATGTCGTCTTTAGTGGCATCGATTTGATTGAAGGCGTTGCCAGAGGTGGAAATGGCGGCGGCGGTGGGTTAGGGGCAGGAGGCGCACTCTATCTCGCTCCTGGCGCGGATGTCCTAGTTGAAAATGTTGGTTTGTCCCGCAACCTAGCCATCGGTGGCAACGCTACCTTGGGCGGCGGCGGCGGTCGCGGCGGCAACGATTCTAGCGGTGGCAGTCGCGGCTTTGGCAGCGCCGCTGGTGGTGCGCCCAGTTTTGCCGCACTATTGGGCGGCACAATCGGCAACGGCGGTGTTGGCGGTAGTCCAGGCGGTGCCAGAAGCAATGGCGGCAACGGTATAGGCGGTTCAAGCACTACCTCCGTTGGCTTTGGCGGCGGCGGCGGTGGTGGCGGCGGCGGCGGTGGCGGCGGCAGCGGTGCTTTCGCCGGTGCCGGTAACGGTGGCAACGGGGCAAGTGGCGGCAATGGGGGCTACGGTGCAGGCGGCGGCGGCGGTGGTGCAGGCGGTGGCGGCGGAGGCAATGTCTTGGGCGGCAGCGCCGGGAGTGGCGGCAGCGGCGGCAGTGCTGGCAGTGCTGGCTTATATGGCGGCAACGGTGCAGCAGGTGGGGCAGGCAGCGGTGGTAGCTCTACTTTCAGCGGCGACAATCCGGGCGACACGGGTACGCGGGGGCTGGGCGGCGGCGGTGCAGGTTTAGGCGGCGCTATCTTCGTATCCAATCAAGCCAAACTCACGGTTCAGGGTTCTACCTTTACGGACAATTCTGCCACGGGCGGCACGGGCGCAAACAACGGTCAGGGGCGAGGCGGAGCCGTTTTTGTTCAGCAGGGAGGAACTTTTTTGCCCGATAGCAGAACTAGCTATTTTGAAAACAGAGCCAGCACTGGAAATCCAATTAGCAACCAGTATCCGGTCAAAATTAACCGAGGCGATGGGGAAATTAGCCTTGATGCCTTCATTGGAGTGGGGCGCGGTGCAAATCCATCCCCAGAAGTGCGAGAAACTTTTGATGAATTGGTGTTTACTGGCTCTGGTTTGATTGCTCGCAATCTGTTGTTAACTCAAATCGGCTCTGATTTAGAAGTAAGTTTTGAAGGCGTAGACGACACGAAAGTTATCCTCAAAAACTTTGAGCTGGAAAATCTAGATAACTTGCCGATTCCTGGTGGTTTGCACGGTCAAGTTGGCAATATCTTGTTTGATGGCGATACTACCTCGAAAGATAGCTATGATGTCTTCGATGCCGACTCTATCCGCAACCAAATTTTCAACCGCGATACGGTAACTTTCCTCAATGAACTTGACAATAATGTCCAAGGTTTCCGCAATTCTGATGATGTCATTAACGCTCAGGGAGGAAATGATTTGATCCGGGGTTGGAGTGGCAACGATCTGTTGCGCGGTGGCGATGGCGACGATACTTTAGACGCTGGAATTGGTGCCGATACCGTCACAGGAGGTCGAGGAAACGATGTTCTCAACTTGGGGCGGGATAGAGATGTGGATACGGTTTTGTATGACAACGGGGACGGTAGCGACAGGGTGAACAAATTTTTACGCGGTGCCGGGGGCGATTTAATTGGGTTGATTGATATTGCCAATATTGATGTAGTCGTTAATCGCAATGACACTGAATTTCGCTTAGGTGATGGGGTGGCTGGAAATGAAGGATTTGGTGCGGGTGAGTTGTTAGTCACGCTTAAGGGAACAACTGGATTTACGGCTGATAATATTAGTTTGAATTTGGCGGCTAATAATACGGCTCAGTTCTTGTTTGCATAAACCTTTGGTTGCCCAGAAACCCGGTTTTTTCAAAAAACCGGGTTCTGGGCGAGAAGGGTAGATTGCAACGCGAACATTCAAGCTCAGAACTCCAATTTCCAAGCTCAGAACTCCAACTTCCAAGCTCAGAACTCCAACTTCCAAGCTCAGAACTCCAACTTTCAAGCTCAGAACTCCAACTTCCAAGCTCAGAACTCCAACTTCCAAGCTCAGAACTCCAACTTCCAAGCT
>ERZ1066128.487-NODE-487-length-15932-cov-38.006676_pt1 | contig 15932 bp, 10 predicted proteins | sample MGYA00382775_ERZ1066128 | MGnify/ENA primary metagenome ERZ1066128 (study PRJEB33369, sample SAMEA5778358) | biofilm metagenome | biome: Industrial cooling water; feature: Water cooling tower basin; material: Biofilm | place: United Arab Emirates | collected...
ACGCGATATTGCTCCGCAACGCTGACGCGATATTGCTCCGCAACGCTGACGCGATCGCTTTTTATATTGCTGAGGTTGCAATCAAAACGACTAGATCGAAATCGTCCAATGACAACTATCGCGATTCGCATTCCTGAAGATGCGATCGAGGATTTAAAGAGAGTAGCGCCATTACTGGGATTTTCTGGTTATCAGCCATTAGTTCGTGCTTATATCGGACAAGGACTGCGAGCCGATCTTGAACGATTGGAAGGCGATCCTATTTCTGCATTGATTGCTAGCCTCAAACGTCACGGTGTCAGCGATGAAGTAATTAATCAAGCACTCAATGAAGTAGGAGAGCAATAGTTATCTGTATCAAAACTGACGCAAAGAAACCGGGTTTCTCTAAAAAATCTTCGACTTGTCACCAGAGATTGACGCAGAAACCCGGTTTCTAAATCGCTCTTAAGCCCCCCTTGGCAAGGTGGGTTGGGGGGATCGAGCCAATGCTAAATTGCATCTGGATCTTCTCCTAACTCACGTAACCTTTGAGCTAAGCGATCGCCACGTTGTTGTTCTGAGTCAGCACGTTGTTTTTCGGCTTCCTCTGGCAAAAAGACTAAATTCCCCGCTTCATCGTAAAATCTGAGCCAAATTGCTGTATCATCTTCTACCTGGCCTTCCCAAGTTCCCAACCACAACCCCAATCCCTGACACCACACCCAACCTTGAGGATTTGGGTCAATTGGTTGATAGCCGCGATCGCTATCCCAATGCCACCCTTGTAACGATTCTGACTTAAACGGATGAAAAACAAAATAATCGCTGGTTTTAAATATTCGTTCGTATAGCCGTTTCTTTTCCCCCAAATCTGCCGCTTCGGTTGAATCAGACAGCAATTCAACTATGACATCCGGGTAGCGTCCTTCTTCTTCCCAAACCACCCAACCGAGTCGATTGGGGTTATGTTCCACATCAAGAACAACAAAAAAATCGGGGCCGCGAAAATCTCGATTGCGGGCTTGTTTGCTGCTGTAATAAATAAACATATTGCCGCCGACAAAAAAGTCGTTCCGATCTGCCCAATGATGTTTCAGCGAACGAATCAACAGATTCATTTCGATGCGGTGGCGGTTGCTTTCCAAAGGCTCTCCATCGTCAAAAACTAAATCGGTTGGTGGCATCGGAGGCTGCCATTCTAAGTCAGCCTCAACTGTTGGTGTGGTGATTTCCGGTGGCATCGCGGATCAATTGAGCGGTGATAGTGTTTTATTATAGCGCTGCAGTTGCGATCGCTTAATTAACCACCGCAGTACAATCTCGGCATAAAATAAGCGATCGCATCCGTGAATTACCATTCAGCTACTTTCCAGAATTCCTTCCGGAAGTAATCCAAAGTTTGTGACTCAAAGCACACAAAAATTATTTCTCCAATTGAGCTATTACTCAACAGAAAACGGCTGGTTTCTCTGAAAGCAATTTTAGCTGCTATCTCTACTGGGAAACCGATTGCTCCCGTACCAATCGCGGGAAAGGCAATACTTCTGATTGAATTCCGTACTGCCAGTTCTAAACAGCTTTGATAGCATTTAGCCAATATTTGCTCTTCGCCATGACTTCCACCTTGCCAAGGCGGACAAACTGTGTGAATTACCCACTGTACTGGGAGGTGATAACCAGGAGTAATCTTTGCTTCACCCTCTGCACAGCGATTCAAACGGCGACATGCTTCTAAAAGTTCCGCTCCAGCTACGCGGTGAATTGCACTCGATATCGCACCAATATTAGAAAGGTAAATATCACAAGAATTGACGATGGCATCGACTCGCAAGTTTTGAGTGATATCACCCAATATAGGGCCTTTACGATAGGCATAATAAAGGCTAACATGACCGTGACTGCGAAGGTTGCTACGACTATAGCTCTGGTGACGAGACATTTTGCGATAACTTAATAGTTGCCCTGATTTGAGTTCTTCATCCAAATCGGCTAAAGCTTCAGCTTCTGGTGCGCTCATCGATAAATCGGGATTATCTAATAACTGCTGTCTGGTTGTTTGTAGCATTTGACTGGCTGTATCGTAATCGCCTCGATCCACCATTCGCACGGCTTCTTTTTTGGCGCGTGCTGTCATCATCAAGGCAACTTGTTGCCTGACTTCTGAATTAAAAGGAAATTCTTCTAACTGTGCAGAACTTACAACTGGTAATCGCAATGTCTCGCGGATTTTTTGCCGATCTTGCTGTTCGGGACTGTTCCAAGCTAGGCGAAAATAGCATAACTCTGTTTCCCGCTCCATTGCTGGCACTTTCAACCGTACCGCGATATCGAGGGGATTACCCATTATCAAATTCGGTAACCGAAAGCGACCATTAGGGTTAACATCTAAATCGTTGAATAGCTCAACTATTTCCACCCCTGCTTGCGGCTCAATTCCTAACGTAACTGTTGTGCCCATTGTAGCCATTAAGCCTTGCAGTTCTTGGGCAAAAATATTCGGTAGTTGTTGCGGCGAGCGAATGTAGTAGTAATTTCCATCTCCGCTGCGCGCCATTGCTTCTAGTAAGTCTTCGTTGTAATCATCTCCAACTCCCATTGTGGAGGTACTCACACCTCGTTTGGCTAAACCATGTACGTCGGAGGCGATGACATCCGGGTTGGTTTCTCCCCTATTTGCCAATCCATCGGAGAGTAAAATAACTCGATTTAGATGTTCTGAATTAAGATGTGCGCTAACTTGGATGCCTCCCTGTACCCAACCTGCATGAAGCGCGGTACTGTTGCGAGCATAAATGCGTTCAATTTGACGGATAATCTGGGCTTTATTAGTAGCATAGGTGCTGGGGACTAAGGTGTCTATTTTATCGTCATAAATGGTGACGCTGATGCGATCGCTCGCCAATAGCTGCTCAACTGCGTAACAAGCTGCCTGACGCGCATATTCCATTTTTTGCCCTTGCATCGAACCAGATCGGTCAATTACCAAACCAATATTTAGCGTCGGTCGTTCGATTTTTGCTTCTACTTCTGGCAGAATAATTCTTACTATTACATCCAAGGTGGTCGAGCGTTCTGAACAAACGGCAGCGCGTAAGGGGATAAGTTCTATTCTAGGAACTGTCATTTAGATGACCTCCGTTTTGTCACGATAGCAAGCAGTTTTTGACCGATGTATTGCAGCAAGTTTTGCTGCTCTTGTGGACTGCTGGGATAGATAAAGTCCTCTCGGACGTGTATTTCTAAACCAGGCAGAATTTCTAACCGCATCCATTGCGAGGAAATTGAAGTCGAAGGGGAATTGGGTACTGCTGGTGCTGCTGGTGGTACGTTCTCTGTAGAGGATATTGGGGGTGAGGTACGGTGAGATTGACGTTGTTGTATTTCTTGCAGAAATGTCAATGCTGGATTGGCGGTGGTGACAGTAAGTTGTACGCCGCCTTGCAGCAGCGCCTCTAGTTCGGCGTTGTTTTTGGCAGTTGCAAGTTTATCAATCGCGCTGGCACCAAATCCCTCTGCCAATAGTTTCCTCAAAACCAAAATTTGCAAGAGGTGTCGGTAGTTATAAACCGCGTACCGACCTTCTTTGAGCGGTTCGTCTAGCATTCCCAATGTGGTGTAATGCCTTACCAGACGCGGGGTGACTTCCTCTCGCACTCTGGTATGCGATCGCTCTTGAGGTAAATATTGCGGCAGCAGTTGGTTCGTCTCTTGGACAAATTCGTCCAATGACCAGCTGGGTCTACTTTGCGCCAGCTGTTTTAACGTTTTCATGTTTCCAGTTTATCTCTTACACTTCTAACTGTCAATGACATTAAAAGTTGTAAACAATCAATTGCCGCTCGAGAACTATGCCGCTGAAGATGATATGCCCGCAGAGTTTGTGGTAGAACTTAGCGAGCGATCGCTTTGTCGCTCCAGATTCAATGCCGTACTGCAACAAGAGCGAATCTACAGGCAACAGTAGCCTAAATGCTCGATATTAGAGTTTTGCCCATCTTTTTTCAATCACCATTACCGCGAGCCTCGCCGTCTAGTTAAATTGAGAATCCTTTCGCTGGCTGTTCGCACAATTGTATTAATTTTGGTTTTTTGACTTTCGGAAAGACTTTCGATTGTATCCAAACTATCCAAGATATTATTTCCCGCTCGTCGCGCTTGTCGAAATTGGATTTGTTGTTCTGTTGTCAGCAATTTTTCAATTTCAGCTTCGGCTTCGGATTGTATCTGTTCAACTTGCAATCTTTGCTGCTGAATTGGACTGGAGGGTTGAGGACGGCGCTGGGGTGGCGGAACGGGGATGGGAATGTCTTGAGCTAAACTAAAAGAAGCAGTTGCAGCCAGTGCGATCGCCACTAAAGAAACAATATTTAGCTTCACCATTTTCTTAACCCAAAAACCTAGTTCAGTCTGTTTAATAATAACTCAAATAGCTAGTTACAGCTCTAATGGCTAATTGCTCATAGCTAATGGCAATATTTTCGGAATTTACCCAGGAATTACCCACGACGAGGACAGAAACCGGGTTTCTTCGTAGATATCTAACGCAAGTTGCTAGTTACAAATATGGTTGGTTTGATCCCCCCTAAGCTGTTACGCATTTAATTTGTACATGGGGAGCTGAGGGAGCTGGGGGAGCTGGGGGAGCTGGGGGAGCTGGGGTAGCCAGGGAGAGGGATTGGCAGTTTTATCCCGATATTAGAAATATACAAATTAGCTGCGCGTTAGCTTAACCCCCCAAAACAGCGGGGGGAACCGGATTCAAAGTCAACCGGCTTGGGATTCTTAGTCCCCCTTATTAAGGGGGATTTAGGGGGATCTAAAATGCTTGACCTCATAACTAGCAACTTGAGTTATCTCCTAGAAACCCGGTTTCTTTGCGTCAGTTCTGTTACCATTAACCATTAGCAATTAGCCATTAGCCATGAGCTTCGCTCCTGTGATGCTTTCGGGTTTAAAATAAAGAAAGCTACACTGTCTCGTCGTTACTATGCTCAGCCTCTCGGATACCCTCAAAACCAGACTCTCGACGCCGCTAAGGATTGGGGGTTTTGAAGTCAAAAGCCGAGTCCTACAATCTCCCCTATCTGGGGTGACGGATTTGGTATTCCGTCGTCTGGTGCGCCGCTACGCGCCCGACTCGATGATGTATACCGAAATGGTGAACGCGACGGGGTTGCACTATGTCAAACAACTACCCAAAATTATGGAGGTAGATCCAAACGAACGACCGATTAGTATCCAATTATTCGACTGTCGCCCCGATTTCCTGGCAGAAGCAGCAATCAAAGCTGTAGAAGAAGGCGCGGATACGGTTGATATTAATATGGGTTGCCCGGTAAATAAAATTACTAAAAACGGGGGCGGTTCTTCTTTGCTGCGTCAACCAGAAGTCGCAGAAGCAATTGTTAGAGAAGTTACAAAAGCTGTAAATGTGCCGGTGACGGTTAAAACTCGCATCGGTTGGTCGGATAAAGAGATTAATATCCTAGAATTTGCTAAGCGGATGGAAGATGCTGGCGCGCAAATGATTACCGTCCACGGTCGTACCCGCGCGCAAGGTTATAATGGCGCTGCGAAGTGGGAATGGATTCGCCGCGTTAAGGAAGTTCTTTCGATTCCTGTGATTGGGAATGGGGATATTTTTAGCGTCGAAGCTGCTGTAAAGTGCTTAGAAGAAACGGGCGCTGATGGGGTAATGTGTTCGCGTGGAACTCTGGGTTATCCGTTCTTAGTTGGAGAAGTTGACTACTTTTTGAAGACAGGTATAGAAAAAGCACCTCCCACGCCTATACAGCGCTTGGAATGCGCGAAAGAACACTTGCAAGCTTTGTATGAATACAAGGGAATACGGGGTATCCGTCAGGCGCGCAAGCACATGACTTGGTATGCTAAAGGTTTTATCGGTGCGGCGGATTTGCGGGGCAAACTCAGCGTTATCGATACTTTAGAACAAGGGGTAGAGGTGATAGATAATGCGATCGCTTACCTTCTCTCTACTGACTATACCTGCTACAACGGAGAAGAAGATCGAGCTGTCAATCCCCAAATGCTAGAAGTTTGACCTTGTTTTCACCAATCTGAAAGCTCCTATCTATGACGGTTAAATTTAATCCTGTTTGGCCTCAAAGCATAAAAGTGAGTTATTTCAGATCTGGCACCATTATCAACAAGCCTGAAAAAACCGGGTTTCTTGCAAATAGCTCAGCTTGAAAGCCTAGATTTGTCGTCAAGAAACCCGGTTTTTAGTCAAGGTGCAAGATGTGAGTTATGATACTTTTAAGATCAATTTTTACTTTAAATAAAAAATAAAAATGAACGACGCTGACATATCTAACAATCCAGCAACGACTTTAGCCTATGGCGGGTTGTTGCATCGCATGGTCAATCGCATCCGCCAATCCCTAGAGTTAAAGACCATTTTATCGGCAACGGTGGCAGAAACGCGCTCATTTTTAAACACAGACCGAGTAAAAGTGTATCGCTTTCATCCAGATGGTAGCGGACAGGTAATTGCCGAGTCTATTCATCAGAATCGCCTACCGAGTTTATTGGATTTGAACTTTCCCGCGGGGGATATTCCGCCTGAGGCACGGGAAATGTTTATTAAAGCGGGACAACGCTCGATTGTGGATGTAGCAGCGCAGCAAATCACCCTCAATCGCCTGGAACATCCCATGACGACGGGAGACTTGACAATAGGAGAAGTTTATCGCCAACCGATTGCAGATATCCTCAAGCGTCCGGTAGACCCCTGCCATGTAAAATATTTAACCGCAATGGGGGTGCAGTCTTCTTTGGTGGTGCCAATTTTCCACCAAAACAATCTTTGGGGGTTGTTGGTATCGCACCATTCCCAACCGCAAGCTTTTTCAGAGGCAGATCTGCAAATAGTTCAATTGGTAGCAGATCAATTATCGATCGCGATCGCGCAATCCCAACTGCTGCATCAAACCCGCGAACAAGTGCGTCGAGAAGCAATTATTAATCAAATTACCAGCCTGCTGCACTCGCCGCGCAACATGGAAGAAATTTTGCAACTCGGACTGGAAAGAATTGTTAGAGCGGTTCAAGGTTCCGGTGGCAGATTATACCTGATGGCGAGCGACAACAGCCCACCAGTGCTGTATACCTCCGGTACTCAAATCTCCGTTTCCTTAGGCGGCAACCAATCCAGCTTGCTGGAAGCAACGCCTTTCTGGCAAAAACTAATGAAAGGGAAAAATCAATCTGGTCAAACGGCAGATAGCAACCATCTGCAAGTTATTACCGACCTCTACCAAGAAGAAGAACTTAAATCTGTTAGTTGGTTGTTTGGGCGCACCCGCATTCGCGGATTGCTCGTAATGCCTCTCCAATACAGTCAACAATATATTGGCTGTCTAACTATTTTCCGCGATGCAATTGATAGTGAAATTAACTGGGGAGGGTATTGGGAGAAGGATGAACGGCAACAGTTACCCCGTCAATCTTTCCAACTTTGGCGAGAACAAAAAAACAATCAACCCCCGCAATGGACTCGCGAAGATATTGACTTAGTTCAGTCCCTGGGAATTCACCTAGCAATGGCGGTGATGCAAAATCGTCTTTATCAGGTACAAAAACGCAATTTTGAACTTAATGCCGCGCGGGTTGCCGCAGAAGAAGCGAGCCGATTGAAATCAAATTTTATCGCCACGACGAGCCACGAATTGCGAACGCCCCTAGCCTCGACGCTGAATTTCTTGCAACTGCTCAATGAAGGATACTACGACAATGAAGAGCAGTTAAAAAAATACATCCAACTTGCCCATCAATCGGCTAACAATTTGGTCAATATTATCAACGATGTTTTAGATATTGCCAAAATAGAATCAGGGCGGATGACGGTTAATTTAGAGCCAGTCAATCTGATGCAGTTGTTGGAAGAACAGCAAAAACTTTTCAGTGTGGAAAGCCAGCGTCGGGGGATTAAACTGGTAATTGAGTCTGAATGCGATCGCGTCTTAGCCGACAAAGATAAACTCAGACAGATTCTCACCAACCTAGTTTCTAACGCCTTCAAGTTTACCGAAACAGGTGAAGTTAGAGTCAGCACCATCAAACGTGCCTCAGAAGGTATGGTTGAAATTTTAGTCACCGATACCGGCATCGGCATTACTACCACCGAACCAGAATCTTTATTTGAACCTTTTGTGCAAGAAGATGGTACAATCAAACGCCATTACGGCGGTACGGGGCTGGGTTTGGCTATTTGTAAACGCTTGGTTCAACTGATGGGAGGAGAGATTTATCTGGCAAGTCCTGGCAAAAACCAAGGAACAAAGGTAACATTTACTCTACCTGATGTGGAATGCGAACTAACTGCCTAATAAAGAGGTGGGCTTTGAACATTCTTCTGGTGGAAGATGATATTATCTTAGCCGAGTCAACAGCTTGCTTGATTAAACGAATTGGCGGACACCAAGTCTATATTACAGATGAGCCAACAGAAGTTTTTCGCTATTGCCAATCCGGAATAATAGACATAGTGATGATGGATGTTCATTTGCCAGCAGCCGAGTGGCAGAGTGAATTTGTTAACGGTGCAGATCTGTCACGCTTGCTGAAGACAGAATCGGAAACAGCACATATCCCGATTGTTTTAGTTACAGCCTACGCCCTAGCAAACGAACAGCAAAAACTCCTAGAAATATCGAAAGCAGATGGATTATATGCCAAGCCAATTATTGATTTTAAAGCTTTTTTAGAAATGTTAGTTAAGTTGGGAAATAAGAGGTAATTGCTAATTGCTAATTGCTAATTGCTAATTGCTCATATACAGCAGATTGCAAGCGAGTGAGGTACAGCCTTGCGGCTTGGTTTGTGTAGCGGCAGCATTAATGCTGCCGCTACACAAACCGTAACTGTCAACTGTCAACCGTCCACTGTCCACTGTCAACTATCAACTGTCAACTATCAACTGTCAACTATCAACTATCAACTATCAACTATCAACTATCAACTGTTATTGTTTACTTCTCAGTCAAAGAGTAAACGCCATCCCAATCATCGGGGGGAGGATTTTTGAGATAATTCTGGCAGCGTTCTAGATACAAAGATGCAGCTTTGTCTTGAGCAATATCTTCCAGAATCGTGCCAAACTCACCCATTGCGCGGGTAAACTTGCGATTTAAGTAATATTCACGCCCGCGATGATAAAGTTCAATAATCTGCTGCTTATTCTCGTCCAAAGGTTCGGATTTTAACCCCACGAGTTCGTAGATTTTCACGGGTTGGGTTTTGCCTTTGACGCGAATTTGATCGAGTTCTCTGTACCAAATTCGTTCGGCGCAGGGTTGGAAAGTACTTTCGCTGATTACGATATCGCAGCCGTATTGTTTGCTAGCGCCTTCCAAACGCGAACCCAGGTTAACGCCGTCGCCTATCGCGGTGAATTCCATCCGTTTGCTGGAGCCAATATTACCGCTGATCACGATATCGGAGTTAATCCCAATACCGATTTTGATTTCTTGCTTTTTGCATTCTCGACGGCGGCGGTTAAATTCTGCCAATCGATGGCGCATTTCGATCGAAGTTTGTACCGCGCACCAGCCATGATCTTCTAAGGGTAATGGCGAACCAAACACCGCCATAATCGCGTCGCCGATGTATTTATCTAGCGTACCTTTGTGCTTGAATACAGCATCGACCATCGATTCAAAATATTCATTCAGCATTTGCACCACTTCTTCGGCTTGCATACTTTCGGTTAAAGTGGTGTAGCTGCGAATATCTGAGAATAAAACCGTTACTTCTTTGCGATCGCCTCCCAGTTTAGCATCGCCGCTAGAGAGCAACTGTTCTGCCAATTCCTGAGTCATGTAGCGGTACATCGTACTCTTGAGGCGTTTTTCGTCGCTGATGTCATCCATCACCACCAAAGCGCCACTCACCTTACCAGGATCGCTGACATCAGCCATCGTGTTGATCGACAAGTTAATGCTATGTTCTTCGACTCCGGTAGAAATTAAAGTCCGATCCGGGTAATACTGCTGGCGTGCTTTTTCTTCTTCTGGCGTTAAAGCGTTGCCGAACCATTTTTCAAAGTCACCTTCTTTGATTTTAATGATTTCCCGCACCGACTTACCTTCGATGCGATCGCATTCAGCAATTCCCAGCAATTTTTTGGCGCTTTCGTTGGCGGCGATAATATTTCCAGCTTTATCGGTGGAAATTACCCCATTGCTCAAACTGCGAAGAATATCGCGCTGCATTTGTTCTTGTTGCTTGACTTTTTCAAACAATTTGGCATTTTGCAGCGCTACCCCGGCTTGAATATTAAAAGCTTCCATAAAAGCTTCATCGGTTTGATTAAAACTCGCGCGCCAACATTCTGGCGCATTAGGCCAATCATTAGGGTCATAATTGGGATGATCGCCTTGCTTTTTCTTATTCACCAATTGCGTCACGCCAATTAACTTGCCATCCGAATTAAACACCGGCATACACAGCAAGCTGCAAGTACGATATCCCGTCGCTTGATCGAATTTTTTAGAATTAGCCGAATCTGGATGCAGGTACAAATCGAACCCAATATTTAACGTCTGACTCGTTTCGGCTACTTTGCCTGCAAAACCGACGCCGACGGGAACGCGCATTTCTCTTAAAGAGCCATCTGCTTGGGGAATTTTCGTCCACAAATCGTTGCGTTCTTCATCTAACAACCACAGCGTACTGCGGTCTGCATTCATCAGTTTTTTAGCTTCATCCATCACCCGTTTCAGGGTTTCTTCTAAGTCCAATCCGCACTTAGATAGCGATTCGGTTGCATTAATTAATGCATCTGCTGCTCGTTGCCTTTGCGTCGCCATGTAAAAGGCGCGAGAACTTTCTAAAATCAGCCGAATCGAAGGAGCAAATTCTTCAAAAACTCTTTGGTCTTCTTCGGTAAAACCTGCCAGATCTATCCGTTCTGCCAATAAAGATGCCGGATCGTTGGGGAATTTTAACTTATTTAGTAATTGAACGACTGCGACTAAATCTCCCTCTTGGTTCAACAATGGCAATACCAGCATCGTGTAGGTGCGGTAGCCAGTTTCTTTGTCTTTTTTCTGAGCAAAAGTTGAGCGCGGGTCATCATAGAAATCGTAGGGAATGTTGACGACTTTTTTGTAAGTTGCTGCTTCCCCTGCAATTCCTTTGTCTGCGGGTATTCTTAGTTCTAACGGTTGACCGTCTTCCCCTTCTGCTACAATTGACCAAAGTTGATTTTTCTCTTCATCCAATAAGAAAATTGTCGAGCGATCCGCGCCTAGCAATTCCCTGGTTTTTAAGGTAATCGCGCTTAACATTTCGTGGAGGATGTTATCAAACCCTGAGCTTCCCAGCAACATCGACAGGGTTTGATTGACTACCTCGAGCCTTTGTTCAACGTCGGTGACTACCCTTTTAAAACTATCTTGGGTTAAGGGAGCCAGGAAAGCGGAAAACGTTCCTTTCGGTGTTGTTACTAATGCTCCGCCTGCGTTAGAACTTTGATGCAGGAGGCGATCTTTAGTATCATTGGGGGTAACATCAATTACCGTGACATTCGTTGCTACAGTGGTTCGATGCGAGGGTGAAGCAGTCATAGCTGTTTCCGTTACAAAATAATTTTGGCTATTTGAAAAAGACAGAAAGTTTAATTTACCGATTGAGTGACCTCGGTGGGCAAATGCATAAATACTCCTGTGCTTACTCTGTTAGTTAGGGTTGAGCGTGGCAAGAATGCTGTAGCAGAAACTACCAAATGGCTTAATTTTATATTCTGGCATTTTAAGCTGAAATTTATGTAATTATGCCTACCAATTTTTAAAATCACCGCCAGTACGGTGTCCCAAAAGGTATGAAAAAACACTTGGAAACTCCATGAGGGTATACAGGATTAACTATTGTTTAAATTTTTACCATTGGTTGCCTCTGTTTGAAAGGGTTGACGCCGAGAAGCTGCTTGTGTCAAAAGTGACTCAGCCCAGGCGATCGCTTCGGCGGCATACTGTCCCCCAGCGAGTTGTGCCAGTTCCTGACGGCGGGTCAGAATATCATCTAAGGCAGACACGCGGACAACGGTACGCACCGAGTCAGTTGTGACTGCATCGGTGGCGATCGCTTGTTTATCGACGCGAAAATGACAATCAGCCATAGCAGCAATCAATGGTTGGTGCGTGACGCATAGAACTTGATGGTGATAGCTGAGTTGGTGCAGTTTTTCCGCGATCGCAGCGGCGACGCGCCCGGAAACGCCGACATCGATTTCATCAAAGATAAGTGTTCCCACAGTGTCCGCCTGAGAGAAACAAGATTTGATCGCGAGTAAAAATCGGCTCATTTCACCCCCCGATGCGGTTTCAGTTAGTGGTTTTAACGGTTCGCCTGGATTAGGGGTAAATAAAAATGTTATGCGATCCCCACCCGAAGCACCAGGTGCGATCGCCGCAATATCGACTTTAAACTGCACTTTTTCCATCGCCAAAGGCTTGAGAGCTTCTATCAAGCGTGCTTCTAATTTAGCCGCAGCAATTTTTCTTAACTGGGTTAACTGTTGGCAAACTTGTAACAAAACTTCTTGTCGTTCGGCGTAAATCTGCTCTAGAACTTCGATCGATTGCTCGCTATCTTGGAGTTCTGCTAATTCGGCTTGGATGCGATCGCTGTAGGCGATCGCATCCGCTAAAGTCGGGCCATATTTACGACAAATCTGCTTTAATTCCTGGACGCGCTGTTCTACGGTTTCCAAGCGCTGGGGATCGGCTTCTAAACTCTCGCCGTAAGCGTTTATTTGCCGTCCGGCTTCCTCAATTTGAGCCAAAGCCGCATTCACCATATCCAAAAGCGGTTGCAGGCTGGCGTCGTAGGCTACCATGTCGCTTAACAGCGCTTCTCCATGACCTAAAAGGTCGGCTGCGGCTTCGGCGTCCCCATCGTTTTGATACAGCGTTTGATAGACTTGATAGCTTTGCTGTTGCAGTTCGACTACGTGGGAAAGGCGCTGTCGTTCTTGTTCCAGCATCTCTAACTCATCGGGGTCGTTCAAAGACGCCGCGCTGAGTTCCCGCACTTGAAATTCCAGCAAATCGATTTGTTGCAGCCGCTGGCGTTCTCCAATCCGCCGCTGTTCCAGGGTAGCCAGCGCCTGTTGACAAGCTTGATAAGCCGTCAATACTTCCTGCCGCACCAAAAGCAACTCTTCTCCGCCAAAACTGTCGAGCCAGTCGCGCTGAGTCGCAGGCTTTCCTAATTGAACAGATTGACCTTGGGCGGTAATTTCCACCAAGCGATCGCGCAATCGTTCCACAATTTGCCTGGTCACCAAAACCCCATTGATCCGCGAGCGACTGCGAAGCGTGCCTTGATGCACCGCCAATTCCCGACAACAAACTAATTCAGTTTCATCAATTAAGTCAATTTCCTGCTGCACCAGCCAAGTCGCCAATTCCGGTGACAGCCGAAACGTTGCTTCCACCACAGCACGTTGAGAACCCGCGCGAATCAATCGACTCGTGACCTTGCCTCCCAAAGCAGCATCGATCGCATCGAGAATAATAGACTTGCCCGCGCCCGTTTCGCCAGTTAAAACATTTAGACCCAATCCAAATGTCAACTCTAGGTTGTCGATCAGAGCAAAGTTTTCGATCCGCAGTCCGAGTAACATGGAGTGAATTTCGCCTTGAGGAAAGATGCCAATCCCCATCATCCCAGTCGAAACTGGTAAGGGTTACAGATCGTAGCCTACAAACAGGTTCCCTTGCACCAGTCAAGGGGGGCTACCACCCTAAGTTTAGTGCTTGTTTCTCCGTTCGCTACTAACTCAAGGCAAAATGCGCTCTGCTTCGTTGCCGTGGTTCAATTCATCATTGTTACAATTATTAACATAGTCACCCCGACTCAGCTTTACTATGAATGTCAAAACGCCTGATTCGATCAACGCTGCAACCTCAGTCTCTGTGGAGGATGCAGCAGTTTATCTGCCGAAGATAGCGGTAAGGGAAGACTCCGCCCAGGAACTGGCGCGCTCTGAAGCGGGCGAGTTTGTCGCTTATGCTCCAGAAGCGATCGCCGAGTATTACCGCAACCGTCCGCTACAGGTATGGGGTAGATTTTTAGCTATCTTGCTGCCATTTCTCAAATTTGGCATCAGTCTGTGGAGCGATCGCCGTCGGGGTCGCTTGGCAAAAAATGAGCAGAAACGCGCGGTACAATTGCGCGAAATCCTCACTAATCTGGGACCAGCCTACATCAAGGTAGGGCAAGCGCTCTCGACGCGCCCGGATTTGGTTCCCCCCTTGTATTTAGAAGAATTAACCCGCCTGCAAGACGCCTTGCCGCCGTTTGCCAACGAAGTCGCTTACCAATTTATTGAAGAAGAACTAGGCGCAACGCCAGATGAAATTTACGCCGAACTATCACCCGAACCTTTAGCCGCCGCTTCCTTGGGACAAGTTTACAAAGGCAAGCTCAAAACTGGCGAAACCGTAGCCGTAAAAGTACAACGCCCCGATTTAGCGCAAAAAATTACTCTAGATTTGTATATTGCTCGTAGGTTAGCAGCCTGGGCGCAAAACACGTTTAAAGGGCGGTTAAAAAGCGACCTAGTTGCCATCCTGGATGAATTTGGCAGCCGCATCTTTGAAGAAATGGACTACATCCACGAAGGCAAGAACGCAGAGCGGTTTGAGCAACTCTACGGCTCGCTGAAAGATATTTATATTCCCAAGATTTACTGGCAATACACCAGACGGCGCGTCTTGACGATGGAATGGGTAACCGGCACTAAATTAACCAATCCAGAAGCAATTCAGGCGCAAGGAATCGATGCCCGCTATCTGATTGAAGTGGGAGTGCAGTGTTCCTTACGCCAGTTGCTAGAACATGGCTTTTTCCATGCCGATCCCCATCCAGGCAACCTGCTAGCCAGTCCAGATGGCAAATTAGTCTATCTCGACTTTGGCATGATGAGCGAAGTCAAGCCTTATCAGCGCTATGGCTTGATCGAAGCCGTCGTCCACCTGGTAAACCGAGATTTTGAAGGATTGGCTAAAGATTACGTCAAACTGGAGTTTTTGACTCCCGATGTTGACCTAACGCCGATTATCCCAGCCTTCGCTGCCGTATTTAACGATGCCCTGGGTGCCAGCGTGGCGGAGTTGAACTTTAAGAGCATTACGGATCAGCTATCGGCTTTGATGTACGAGTATCCCTTCCGAGTGCCTGCCTACTACGCTTTAATTATTCGCTCGTTGGTGACATTAGAAGGGATTGCGATTCACGTCGATCCAGAATTTAAAGTCCTCAGCAAAGCCTATCCTTATATTTCCAAGCGCTTGTTAACCGATCCCGCCCCCCAATTGCGGGCATCTTTGCAGGATTTACTGTTTAAAGACGGCAAATTCCGCTGGAATCGCTTAGAAAACTTGTTGAAGAATGCCCGTAACTCTCAAGACTACGATTTGAATAAAGTGCTGGATCAGGCAACCGAGTTTCTCTTTTCCGAACGGGGAGATTTTATTCGCCAGCGCCTGGTAAATGAAATCGTCAACAGCGTAGACTCCCTAACGCGCAATGCGTTCGAGAACCTGAAGTATCGGTTTAGCGAACGGCTGGGTTTAGCCACAGTCAACGAAGCGCCAGTAGCAACCGATACGCCGCAAACTTGGGAGCATATCAAGCAAATAGGGCAAATTCTGCAAGAAACGCCAGGGTTTGACCCGATGACGGTGTTACCTTTGATACCAAAATTGGTGGTGAAGCCGGAAACGCAACAATTTGGTCAGCAAGTGGCTAGTGGGTTAGCACAAAGAGCGATCGCGCGCCTAATCCGCGAACTCCTGCTAGAAGAAGAAGATCCAAACCCCGCCAATTCATCGCCTAGATTAGCCCTACCCCCGACAAGGTAATGGGAAGCTTTCTTGAGCTGAGGGAGCTGAGGGAGCTGAGGGAGCTGAGGGAGCTGAGGG
>ERZ1066128.504-NODE-504-length-15701-cov-11.886616_pt1 | contig 15701 bp, 13 predicted proteins | sample MGYA00382775_ERZ1066128 | MGnify/ENA primary metagenome ERZ1066128 (study PRJEB33369, sample SAMEA5778358) | biofilm metagenome | biome: Industrial cooling water; feature: Water cooling tower basin; material: Biofilm | place: United Arab Emirates | collected...
CTGAGATCACATTAGAATAGTATCGGTTCTCTTTCAGGTTATCGTACTGCTTCTTAGCCGAAGCATCGGCCAAATACAATGCTTTGGTAATGTTCGCCTGAATGACTTTATCATCGGGGTCAAGGGTAAAGAAGTGATGGTGGAAGGTCCGCACGTGATCGCGTGCTTCCACAGGAATATTGTCCTTTCGTTCGGCCGACCAAGCCTCAAGCGCTTTACCGTTGGAGAGAATGTATATTCGCTCTTGCGATTCACTGATCAGTTGAAAGCTCTTGTAGAGTGTAAAGCAAACCGCAAAAACACAACCTGCAATAAGTACCAGCGAGAACAGCCGGATGTGTTTAAATGCCGTGTCGATATTTCTTAATTGCTGAAACATATTCATCATGATTTACCCGAAAGTTTATCGTGCATATAGCCTTCGTTAGTTTTCATTGATGCACTGCTTTGAGAAGAACCAGCGTGACTTAAGTGAGATGATTGACTTATCGAACTAACTACTGCTCCAGCGCCTGCGGTGGCCGCTGAAACGGTTGTTCGTGCTCCGCCCGTAAAGACATTGGAAGCCTTGTGAAGCAGCGTATATCCGCCTCCGGCATGAACGATGTAGTTAGCAACACTTGGCACGGTAAAGTATCCTACAATGCCAATGACCAGGAAGATGAGATAAGCAGTGTCCGTTGTGCTGAAGAACGTGTCCCCGTATCGGATCACCTGCTGGATATCGACTTTCAGCATGTTCTCCTGTATTTTACCAATGATTGCTCCAAATATATTAGCAACTGGTAGCCAGAGAAACACACTAATGTAACGAGCCATCCAGACGGTGAGCGTGTGTTGAAAGCCATCAAAAACCGCAAAACCGAAAACCAATGGTCCAAGGATGGCGAGTACGATCAGGTAAAACGTCCGGAGCGTGTTGATACAAAGAGCTGCGGCTTCATACAGGATGTGCAGAATTTCCGACATCCATTGTTTAATGGAATTGCGAAAGTTGTAGGCAGCTTTGGCCATCCCGAATTTGATATCATTGCCGATGCCATCGAGCACGCCTTCGCCCGTTCCATTGGGATGGGTGTAACGATACCACTTGTCATAATCTCCTTCTCCTCCGGGCCCTACATACATTTGCCAGGAAGGAGTTTTCTTAATTGCTTCATCTTTCAGCTTCAGCAAGTAGGCAATAGCATTGTTTGATCCGGTGACCATCGCTGCTGTACCCGTAACGGTCGGCTTCAACACGCCATTCATCAAGGCGATTACCCAGGGAAATATCATAATACAGAAGCCGAGCGCGAACGGACGCAGCAACGGGTAAAAATCAATGGGCTCTGCATTGGCGAGATGACGCCACACCCGTGATGCGATATACCACAGCGCTGCAAAGGCGGCCAGCCCACGTCCAACCCCAATCAGTCTGCTGCACAATGGCAGCATATCCACATATAGCTGGTCCAGCACACTTTGCAGGCTGTGGATTTCTCCCGCAAAACCCTGGGCTTGCAACATTCCCGGAAAAAATGCTGCAGGAAGAAATATCAATAACCTCACCCTCCAACGCTGCAACTTCGGTGGACGAGTCAGTCCCCGTCCTGGAGGAGAGGGGAACCGTTTGAGGACTCTACAAAAAATTGTCATAGTCATTCATTTTTCAGTTCACACCATAAAGCTTTTGCATGGTCTCCACGTCATTTCGCGCGCGCGCCCGTTGGATGGCCAGCAGTTGCGTGTTGTTATTGAATGCCCTCAGGAAGATGAGTTTGTCTTCCATATCGAAGAATATCCTGTCAATGGCCTGCATGCGCTCATCGTCACTCATGCTTAGTTTTGTGGCTGTGATGATCATCATCAGCTCATCGATGTTTCGGAGGGAAGCATCAAACAGGAACTTGTAAACGTTCGCCAGGTACTCGATCTCTTCCAGTTTGAAATTGGGGTCTTGCCGAAACCGATTGTACGCCCGCTGGTATTCCTTCAGCAAAAGCTTTTGATACTCAATGATGAACGGGATACGTTTGTAGTTTCGGATGGATGGATTGACGGCCATCAGCCCGTCAATGAATAATTGGTGAATCGAATAATTTCCCTGTGCGATGTTCTTGATCGTGGTGTATCCTTTATCCAGTATTTTATAGCCCCGGTACATGTTGTCCAGTATCTCTTCAAGCTGGCGAAGCTTCTCCCAATTCAGCAGAAGTTGCTGTGCTTCCTGCGACTGTGCAATCGCACCAGTCTGACAACCCATGCACAGGAAAACTACAAACACGATTTGTTTAATGGTCTTCATATTACATGGCTTCATGTTGTTTCCGCATTCGCTCAATACTATGTTGCTCTCGCTCCCGTTCCCGGGCAATCAACCTCACATCACTGTCGAATGCCTTTACAAAGGCCTGCTTATCCAGCATGTCATCATATAACCGGTCGATGCGCATCAGGCGCTCATCATCCTTCATCTCGGTTTGGTTTGTACCAATGATCATCAGCAACTCCGAAATGGAGGCATCGCATAAAAAGAGCATGTTGGAGTAGACCGCTGCGACATATCGTATTTCCTCCGGTGTGAACTGCTCATTGTTCTTACAGAAGTTATTCACCTGTCTGATGGATTGGATGATGTAGATTTGAAAAGCGATGATGTCCGCCACCTTCGCTGAATTCCTGATGTGTGGGTTTACATTCTTAAGCGATCCGAAAAAATCCCGATGCAGGTTGAAGTCTCCGTTCTTGATGTTGTGAATGGTGGTGAGGCCTTTGTCTGCAATCTCATAGCCCTTTTTCAGGTAGCCGAGGTAGACCTTCAACAAGGCAATTTGTTTGGCGAGGTACCTGCGTTGTGTTTTCTTCTGACGAAACCACTCATCCCAGGTCTGCGCTGTTGCATCCGTGCAGGACATCGCACAGCACAAGGCAAATAAGATCAATACCTTTTTCATATCAGTCTGCGGTTAGTCCATAGAGTTTTCTTACCGATTCAATTTCATGCTCATCCTTGGCGCGGTTCATACTCAATTGAATATTTTGATTGTTGAACTGTTTCAGGTCAGCATAATTCTGTTCAATCTGGTCACCGGCCTTGTTGATGATTTCCAGGCGCTTGGCATCGCTCATTTGCGTTTTGAAACTATTGATGACCAACAGTATTTGATCGAGGTTGTACACACTCTCGTTGAGTATGCCGGTATACACGCGGTACATGTAGTCGATCTCCGACCGGGTGAAATGTTTATCCTGATTGATCATGCGCCAGGTGAAGCGGTATTCGTTCACGATCTGTTCCTGCCGCTCCAGTATCTGGCGTATCCGCTTATAGGCCGCAATGGTGTTACGCACTTTCCAGAGTTCGTCATAGTATTTCCGATATAGTTCACGTTGACGCTCCGTCCACTCCGCAATTTCATTCAGCTTGAGTTGTGATAATTTGTTCTCTAATACTTTGGCCGCATTTTGCAAGGCTATGGTCTTATTCTGAAGGCGCTGAATCATCAGGTCAACCGCTTTGATTACTTTCTTCACACCCTCCTGAATGATCTTGGCGATGGGAATGGCGGCATGAGTTTCCTGCATGGGCGTGACTGTTAAGATCACCGTACCGATTAGCAGGATGAAGAATATCTTTCGGATTCTGTTCATAAAAAATTGTTTAAGCTTTTCCTGTGCGTATGTCATGAGCCAGTTCAGCGATTCCCTTCCTGATGTCACCGTTCCACTTTCTGGCATACGCCTGTACTTTGATTTTTTCTGATTCCTCCGTGGTGTAGGCGAGGTATTCTTCGAGCGAAACCTCGGTGGCATACACCTTGGACAGCATACCTCCCAGGCTGATAAACACTTCTTTGTATTTCCGGGAAGGATCGTTGGCTTTGTTGATACTGAGCACGAGTGCTTTCTCTTTTTCGGTGAGGCCCAGCAGTTGTTGTATCTGATCGAACTTGTTCTGGTACTTGCTCTGGTCGAGTAGAATCTTGCAGTCGGAGTTGTTGATGATGGCCTGCTTGACAATGGGAGACGAAATGATGTCCTCCACTTCCTGCGTTACGACAATGGCTTCACCATAAAACTTTCTGACGGTCTTGAACAGGTATTTGATGTACTCGGCCATGCCTTCTTTGGCAATGGCTTTCCACGCCTCTTCAATCAGGATCATCTTACGAACGCCTTTCAGCTTCCGCATCTTGGAGATGAACACTTCCATGATGATGATGGTGACTACCGGGAACAGGATGGGGTGATCCTTGATGTTATCCAACTCAAAAACAATGAAGCGTTCCCGGAGCAGTTCGAGGTTTTCGGTGGCGTTCAACAGGTAGTCGAACTCACCACCTTTGTAATAGGGCCGCAATACGTACAGGAAGTTTTCCACATCGAAGTCTTTTTCCTTTACCCGGTCTTCTTTGAGGATGGGGACAAATTCATCACGGAGAAATTCATAGAAGGTGTTGAAGCACGGGAAGAGCCCCGCCCCCGGCCCGTCCCCAAGGGGGGAGGGGAGTTTAGACTGTTGAACCTTTTCGAAGTACAACTTCAGTGCGATGGACAACGCCACATACTCCGAGCGGTTGAATGTCTCATCGTCTTTCTTCCATAGCGCCAACAGCAGCGTTTTAATGCTCTCCTTCTTCTCCGTATCCAGTGTATCGCCTTGCCCGATATAAAAAGGATTGAATCGGATCGGATTAGCTTCATCGTAGGTAAAGTAGTAGCCATTCACCAGATCACACAGTCCTTTGTAGGAATGGCCCACGTCCACGAGCACGATATGTGTGCCCTGCTCATAGTATGATCGGACCATGTGATTGGTGAAGAATGACTTTCCGCTGCCTGAAGGGCCCAGGATGAATTTGTTCCGGTTGGTGCAGATACCTCGTTTGACCGGCTCATCGGAGATATCCACGTGGACAGGTTTACCGGTAAGCCTGTCACCCAACCGGATGCCTACAGGACTGAGAGACGACTGATAACCTGTTTCCAGATTCAGAAAACAAGTAGCCTGTTCGGCAAAGGTGTCAAACGTATCGTTCATCGGAAAGTCGGCCTCGTTACCCGGCAATCCTGCCCAGAAGATCTGGGGTGCACCGTCTGTTTCCTGCCGTGCGATGGCATCCATCTGCGCAAGTGCCGATGATACCTGCGTTTTCAGTTCTTTCAATTCCTGTTTGTTGTCCGTCCATAACAGAATGTTAAAGTGTGCCTTTACGGGAAGGCGCTGAGCCGAAATCGCCTCGTTCAGGAAATCATTGGTGGCATCCCGGCTGATGGCATTCTCTCTTGAGTAGGTTGCCAGGGATTGCAGGCGAAGGCGTTTGCTCTCCAATTGCTTGATGGTCTTGTGCGCATCTTCGATGAAGATGTACTGGTTATAGATGTGATTGCACGACAACAGTTGCCCTAACGGAGAGGCAAATCCCACACTGAACTTGGTTTTGTCCGTAGAATATTTGTCGTAGTTGATGCGCGACCCGCACAATGCCGGAAGGTCTTCCACATCGGCCAATGCATACAGTTGACAATACTGATCACCAATCCTGATCTCATCCCGGAGGTGGATGTCCTTGATCATGGGTGCATCTGTTTCGGAAAGCAAAAAGCAATAGCGTTCCAAAAGTCCGGGCCTCACCCCCGACCCCTCTCCATTAGAGAGGGGAGCGCCAACGATATCGTCATCTGTTAGCCTTCTCAACTTCACAAACCCACTGTCCTTGAGTATCCGTTCAAATTGCCCTGCGCCATCGAGGAATTCCTGCATACGCTGCGGATTTAGTGGGCCTTCCGGTACCATGCTTCTGCGAATCAGGTTGGAGAACACCGAACTGGAAGGTTTTCGGTTAGCCGGTTTTCGGGTCAGCATGATGTAGCACAAATGATCGAGGAATGGGCGTTCATTGAAGAAACGCTCGCTGGCACGGGATAGGAACGAGCTGTCTTTATTCTCGAAATCGGGCTGATGCTTCTTCGAAAGAAACCAATCCTGCTTATGAAAGACAATATTGTTTGGAAGCACTTTAATGGCTTTCACCAACACCTGATGAAAGGCCTCGTACTCCTGATCCGAGAGTGTGAATATTTCCGGCAGTGTTGCCTCGTAGACAAGCGTTACGTCTCCCTGCTTTGACAGGATGCAGTTGCTTTCTACTTTATAGATTGGGAATATTTTTTCGAAGTCCATACCGTGATAGCTGCGAGTTTCAAGCGTTGAGCTCAGTTAAAAGATTCAGGAATACTTTTCGGGAAGACGCTTTCACGTAAACCGGGATGCTGCGGCTGGCCATTTTCTTCAGCAGCCCGTACTGTCCGTAGGTGTCGCTCATCCGGTAAACGGTCATAAACAAAGCCGCACCCAGCACGACAACGAGTGCCAGGCAGACGAACATGTTAACGCCCATGATATAGAGCACTGCGAAGAGGATTAACAAGCCGATGAGTCCGATCGCGAGGTATGCGATGTACTGTGCCTTGAGGCCTTTGAACTCAATCGGCTTGTTGATTCCCTTATTGATGTTGTAAACGCTTGCCATAACCTCACCCCCAGCCCCTCTCCAAACGGAGAGGGGAGCATCTTACACTCCGAAAAATGATCTCAACACGGTGGCTACGATAACCAGGAAGACACAGCTTCCAAACCATGCGGCCGCCACCTTGCCGGTATCCGGATCACCGCTGTTCCATTTCTGATAGACCTTGATGGCCCCGACCAAACCCAGCACGGCACCGATGGCATACATCAGGTTGGTGCCGGTAGTGAAATAGCTGCGCACGCGCATGGTGGCTTCGTTGATACCGGCATTGCCGTCCTGCGCCTCTGCCAGTGCATAGGTAATGAGGTACACAAACAGTGCAAGTGCGAATGCCTTGCCTTTCCGAATAGTGAATTGAATTGTTCTTTGCATAGATTTTATGTTTTTTGATGGTTATTGATTGTTTGTCGCGGTAGCTTCCACGTTAGGCCACCACGATTTGACTTCACTTAGTTCGATTTGAAATTGACCCTGCGCTTTGCAGGCGTTATGAATGAACGCGGTGATTTTCGGCTCATGCGCTGACTGCGACAGGTCAGCATAGTTGGACAGCAACGTGCGAAAAAGTTCTGCGCACTCGTCCTTACTACCCATGCCAACCACTTCTTTCAGCGTATTGATTTCTTCGAGTAGCGTTGATACTGACTTTAGCAACACCTCTTCTGTTTCACTGACTGCTACTGTCATCGGTTCTTCCGGTTCGTGTGCAGCCGCTACACTCAAACTCTCCGCTTCAACTTTTTCTTCACGTGGAACATTTTCAGACTGAGACGCAACGAACCGGACTGAACCCATCAACTCAATTGATTCATTTGAGTCGGTTTGATTTTCTCTCACCTTTGCGCTCGTGAGGTTTGCTTTCTTTTGTTTGAATATGTTACTGATCTCGTTGCTGTACAGCAGCAACACCGTGATGACGTAGTAGCCACCTATAAGCAGGGCGATGGTTGAAATAAACTCTTGCCAGGAAATGCCCCCCAACAAAGCGTCAACAAGAATGATGGCGAAACAAGGGCATTCCATCTGACCTTGAACTAAAATGACACTAACAGATGAAATGGATTCGAACATAGCTTCCGTGATTGATTACGGAAGCGAAGGTGGGTTTCAGCTACATCTGATGTTCACAAGTTGGTACCAAGGTGGGTGATTTTTTTTGACTGATCAATGTCACCTTATCGATTTTCTCTTTTCCTGATACTTCCGATACATCATACCTTGATAACTTAAATCTAGCGCGGATGATTCCGGATTGCCTAGTAATTCCTCAAAGTCGTTTACGCTCAGTATTCTTTAGTTTTAATTTCCATCATTGGTTTGGTTATTCTGCTTGTCATTCAAGCTAGACTGAGCGAGCTCCTTTGCGTAGTCAATAAACACTTTATAGGCAGAGGTAAAATAGAATCTCTCATCGGTAACTTTGTCCACAATATTCCTCTTGCCCATTGTGCTAAGAATGAAACGCTTGCGAGTATCTGAATCCCTTAGCTGCTTATTACTTTGAATTAAGTCTATCCAGGACGAGTTATCAAATGAGTGATTGATTTCCTCCATTGAGAACTCTGAGTACTGCAATGCATCCAGGAAGTTTTTTCCTTGTCTATCTAGTTCATAGCAGAGTATGGCAAAAAATATACTGATGTCCCTTGACAAATTCTCATCTGTTTCATCTGACACTAGACGCGCAAATTCGTTCGTAATTTCAAGTTCGTGGTTAAAAGAGGCGGAGAAGAAAATAGTATAAAACTCTTCATTCTCTTTGATTACCTCAAATTGCCGCTCTCTTGAAAGAATAAATTTTCCATCTAGCAGTTCCTCCACAATTTGCTTATGCATTTCAGGATATTCCATTCTTCTTAACATTTAGGATTGGGACCGATATTTTTGATGTCTTGGTCTGTATGTTCAAAACCTTTTCTTCTGTATTAGATTTAACTTCAAGGTCATCTTCAAATAGTAAACCTGTTAGAGCAAATACCTTTTCATTCGTAACTTCATTAGTGTCCTGTTTTAACTGATTACTACACCAATCAAAGAAATTCTCAATTGGAAGACTATCAATCAATTTTCTCTTGTATTTCGATTTGTTGAATACCCATGTCTCATATTCTTGGTCATCCTCAACTATTATTGCATCTTCATCGACTTTGAATTGTTCAAAATATTCCTTCGTATTCACATAAACCCGCTTAGAATAAGGATTATCTTTTTTGGGCTTTAACAGCCTGGGTGGTTGTATTTTATTATATGATTGTAAAAATTCAATCCACCCAGTAATAATGAGCGATTCTGTTCTGATGCGCTCAATTAATGGAAGTAGTTCGTTTGTAAGTAATTTCGATTGCTTCAGCAAATCATCATTTGCTTGAATTAATTGGAAATACAATTTTTCAAATGACTGACGAATTCCTTCATCCGTGAATGTTAAACGCTTTTGATTTGCGAACTCTGAAACGTCTAATAATTTATTTGTTATCGATTCAGAGTGATTAACATCAAGAATTGAGTTAAGGGGAAGTATATAGTATTGAATCCAGAACGAAGCCCTTTGAATTTTCTCTCTATAATCTAACCTGCTGACATTAGATTTAAGTTCTCTGCTTTCGTTAAGAAGCCGAATCGAATTTTTCTCAACCGAATCTGTAAATTCCTTAATCTGCGAGGATAGCGCTCGTAACCTATCTACTAGAATTGCTTTATCGGCATTAGCACCTTCTTTTACATGGCGGAACAATTCCGAAATAGCGGTTCCGAATTTCTCAATCTCTTCAGGTAGCAGTGGGCGAAATTCAAAAAGAATGAATTCTATCAATTTGTAATACACATCCCTAAGCTCGAAATCATCGTTGATATTGCGAAGTATTTTATATTCGATTAGCTGTGATTTAATATCTCGCTTATTTCTTTCAAGGATGAGAGACAGTGCTTCCTTCCTAATTATACCCTCCTGACTTTGCGTATCAAAAAGTTCACGAAGCACATCGAAATAGCTCCAGATAAAATATAATATGGTCTTAGGTTCCGCCTTAATCATGAGTTAGTATTTCTTGTTCTAAAAAATAGCTTGTTCTTGAAACACTTTCTCTAATCTTAATAACCTCTGGAAGGGTAGACGTAGCAACCCGTTGTGATTGTTTTTGCTGACCCTTAATAGGCTTACTGTTTTTCGCAAATAATTCCTCGTAGTTGTCAGGTAGGTACAAATTCGCATTCGGAAATTGACTCTTGATTCGCAAGTATTCATCTAGGCCGTTGAAGTCATAGTCAACAAATACACAAACCTCATCGCATTCAAAAGCGGAAATGGATTTAGTTCCGATCCTTCCGTACTTGTGGATGTAAATGTAATCCTGACCAAAAATCTTCTCGGCTTTCAAGAAGCTTTCCAGGTTTTCTACAAAACAAATTTTAGAAGCTTTGATTGATGGATTTATGGTTGAGAAAAGACCGTAGGTTTCTGTATAATGTTTTAAGTCAACCTCATTTCCGTTTATTGTTATTTTACCGAAGCCTCGAAACAGAAATAGGGGCTTTGATTCTACTCGCCTTGCCTTGGAGTCACGTAACCTTAAGATATTTGATGCTTTCGTGATCGGTGCATTGTCTGTTTCTGAGAAATGTTGGTTAAAAAAAGAATCATATAACTCTCTGTTCTTGACAAAGAATACAGATCCACGTCCTGATTTTCGAGTATCAATAATTTTCGCACGTTGGAGGTTCTTAAATAGTAATGAAATTCTAACACTCTTTGGAATCTGAGCGACAGGTAAATCAGCTGCCTTTAACCCTTTATATACTTTATATTCTAGCTCCTTCATTACGAGTCAATGGGTTCTTGCTTCATTACATTTGGGGGGCCATCATTAATGTTGATTTTTCCCTTAGAGCTTGGCCGAAAAAGCATAATGTACTTCTCAAAACCGTCAAGAATCGTCTCTTCAGTAGATGTGCAGAGTGGTATAAGATTATGCTCTTTGCAGAACTTAAATAGTTCAAGCCTGTTTTTCCCATCAACCCTTGCGATCTCATCTATTGCAATGGGAACACGGTTTCCCTTATCATTTATCGCAAGTTTATTAATAACCGATGTAATGATAACCATCCGAATCATGATGTCGGTGCCAGTTGATTCAACCTGCTCCTTTAAATCAACTCTTTTTTCCTTACCGCTTTTTGTTAGGTGCAGTTCAATATCAAAGAGTTCGTCAAATTCAATCCTCTTACCTGAATCTAAATAGCTATTTAAAGTTTTAAGATTTTCCGAGTGATCAAAGTCAAAACTTATTTGGGGAGCAATCTCCTGGATTGAGCTAATCCTTTTCAGATCTTCAATTGTTCGACTTGATTCATTCAAAACAATCTTGAGAGATTCAATGTCAGATATTTTAGTCTTAGAAAGTTTTGAATTGAACTTATTGTTAATGAATTCTTTAAACTCCTCAAATCGCTTTACAAGTAAATGGGCTGGATTAGCAAACTGAGTGCTAATCGCTTGAAGAATAGTCTCAACACTTTTTTGCTTATCAGAAAGGCAGGCAATTTCATCTTCAATAAACTTTATAAATACGTCTTCGTCAGATTCTAAACTCTTAACTTTTTGTTTAAGATTTTCGAAAATTCTATCCTTATTTATCCTTAACTGATTTCTATCGTTGTTCGTATTGATAAGCTTATTGTAAACTGCATTAAGAGTGTCCAGCGAATCGTTAGCGACTGGTTCAATTGAAATCTTTTCTACTTCTTCCTTCCATTTCTTCAGCTCATTTATTCTTTTGTTAAGCTCAACCTTGGCGTCATTTAATACTGGAACCGAAGCTGATTTTAAGTTAATCTCTTCGATTAAAAGAGCTAGTTCCTTTTCCAGCTTTTGTTTGCTTTCACTGACTGCCGCAAATTCTTCCTCTTGCTTTGTGTGCTTTTCCCTTAATGCGGGGAGAGATTCAATTAATTGAATCTTATTTCTTATGAGACTAATTTCTTGATTCAGATTTGCCAAATCAGCTTTCGCCTTTTCGTAATCTTTAGCAATCGGAAGTAACTCCTGATAATCCTGGAGTTCCTTTTCCACTATTACCTTCTTTTGTGAAAGCTCATCAATAGATGGAATTGCTTTCCCCTTAAAGTCGGCAGGCAACTTGATTTTTCCATCAAATAGATTCATTGCGCTACCTATCGATGTGATTTCCTTTTCAATTAGACCACTTGATAAGCTTGTAAATTCCGATGAAAGTATACGATTTAATTTCTCTTTATCGGATTGACTGGATGTGATCTTATGAATCAACTGGTTCGAATACCCATTTATTTGGGATTCCAGTCTTTCAACCTCTCTTCTTCTATCGTAAATCTTGGTCTCTAATTCCTTAACTGATAATGTTTGAATTCTAGTCAGACTAGTTTCTAAAAGTCTCCGCTTATCATCAAGGTTAAGAAGACTTTGATTTAGAAAGTCGATTCCATCAAAGGATTTGATTTCATTAATCTTGTTTTCAATTTCCTTTTGGGCATTCAGAATTTGACGTTGATCTGATTCTTTACCACCTATCTCACGATCTAATTTACCTTTTCTTGGGGTTAATGTTTCATTCAACTCATTCTGTACTTTTTCCAGTTCACTTTTTTTCTCGTGCCATTTGAATTCCTGGTCAATTAACGCTGGAGAGTAAAGCTCATTGAATGAATATAGTAGCTCTGATAGTATTTTCGTTTTAGCCTTATATAAATTATTTACTTCCCGAAACTCAAGGAAGTCTTTCTGAATGCTCGATATTACCTTGATTTCTTCGTTGATTCTCAGTAGGTCATTTATGTCCTTTTTGCTTTTTTGCGAGAAGTTGAGAGCTTCCTTGTCTCTATTGTCGGCAATAATGAGTGCTTCTTTCAGAGTCTTATTTGTTATCAACTTTGAGTTAATCAAATAGCGATAGACCTTTGAGAAATTATTACTGAGGCCGTCAGATGTCACCGCATTTTCTAGCCAAACAACTCCATTGTTTCTTTTACCGCGCTGATAAACATGATTGAATACATCTCTTTTATCTTTGAAGTCTTCGATAGTAATACCGGATGTGACTAACTTCGAGTATAATTCATCAAATTTGATAACACTTTGTTGGTTCTCATGGGTCTTGATGAATAAAGCGTCCCTGTATTCCTGGTCTATCCGGTAATATTCAATTTCACCATCATTGTTTCTCTTGATAAGTATGCAGTAATGCCGCTGCTTTAATATCTCAAATATTATGTAGCTATTAGTAGCTGATGGTAGATAATGATGAATCGTTTCTTTATCACCAGGTTTATTATCAACGAACGACATCCTTTTTCCGTCAATTATGAAAAGGAAGTTCAGAGCAAATACCAACGTGCTTTTACCAATGTTATTTGGCCCAACGAATTGGATAGAGTCGGCATCGTCCAATCTTACAATGGCTTTGCCATAGGTACTCGAATTCAGTATGATTATTCTGTTCAGCATTTGGTCGCTGTTATTGCCAAAAATGTACCATAAACTCTCTTTTCAATGAATTAAGTTAGTATTTAAGGGTGACAAGTACTGTCACACTAAATATTCTCCAAATCAGCTCAAATGCAGTTCTCCTATTCAAATATAATCATTAGATTTGACAAATAGTGACAAGCCAATAAGTATCAAATGAACTCTTTAGGCCAGAAGATCAGGGATCTGAGAGAAAAGAAGGGTGTGCTTCTTCGGCAACTTGCTGCATTCGCAGAAGTGGATACGGCATTAATTAGTAAGCTGGAAAGAGGTGAAAGGAGAGCCACTCGCGAACAGGTTCTGAAGATTGCAGAGTACCTGGAAATCCAACAGAATGAGTTGATTAAGCTCTGGCTTGCAGATAAGGTTGCTGACTCCATTGAGGGCGAATCGAATTCTGTAGAGGTTTTAAAATATGTATTGAAGCAGTTAGAGAAGAAGTAATGATAAAGTATACAGCGGAACAGTTAGAGGCAATAAATACGATTGACGAGAATCTTCAGATTATCGCCTGTGCTGGTTCTGGCAAAACTCAAGTAATTTCTCAGCGAATTGTAAATATCCTTAAATCAGAATCGGGCATAAAGCCCAATAACATTGTAGCATTTACCTACACAGAGAAGGCGGCTGCGGAGTTGAAAACACGAGTTCTGAAATTGTGCAACGAACAATTACCTGGAACAAAGGGACTTGTTGATATGTACATTGGTACGATTCATAGCTGGTGTTTGAAAGTCTTGCAGGAGCATATTTATGAATACCAGAAATTTTCAGTACTCGATGATATTACGCTCAAGCTCTTCATAGACCGAAACTTTAGCCGGATAGGTATGAAGGATTTGAATATGGAGGTATTCAAGGATAGTGGACACTATTTGCAATTGATGAGCATCGTTAGGGAATCAGAATTGACAACGCCAACGGAAGAGATACCCCAGGATATTGCAAAAGCATTAACAGCTTATGAGAAAACCTTAACTGATGCGGCTTATTTTGATTTTACAATGATTATGACCAAAGCCTATCATCACTTAAAGAATGATCCGGCTTTTAGGAATAAAATCGGAGGCGCATTAAAGTATCTTATAGTTGATGAGTATCAAGATGTCAATCCTGTGCAAGAATATATCATCAACTCACTGGTGCAGTTGGGGTGCAACATTTGTGTGGTCGGTGATGACGACCAAACTATTTATCAATGGCGTGGTGGAGATATTAAGTACATCATTGAATTTCAAAAGCGTTACACCCAAGTTAAACCAATCAAACTTGTTGATAATTTCCGGAGTTCTCCAGCAATAGTTGAGATTGCTACTCGTGTGATTAGTAACAATACTTATCGCCTTCCAAAACAAATGGAAGCCAAGGCTGATCAGGTTTATGAGCAAGGTGATATTTTATATAATAGTTACGATACTGTTGATGAAGAGAATCAATTCATCGCAGACCAGATAAAAAAACTTCGCGGGATTGAGTTTACGGAAAAGGGAAAGACTAGAGGTCTCGACTATTCTGATTTTACTATCCTATTACGTAAATGGAAGAAGGCAGAAAACATTATTCAAACCCTCGAAGCCAACAATATCCCATTTATTGTTGGTGGAGTAAATGAATTATTTTCTCGACCTGAAGTAAGGGCGTCAATTCAAATTTTCAACTATATCAATGGGATAACTGACAAATCAGTTGTTATTGATTCATGGGCTTCTCTATCTGAAAAAATTACACCTGGAGAGATTGAAAAGGGAATCGACTACCTGGACAGCAGGAAACCAGAGAAGGTCAACTACTATGGAGATTTTGTCTTGCAGGAGATTTTTCAAACATTTTTAGAGAAAGCTTCAATCACGGAAGAGAAATTTATTGATGATGGATCAGGAACGAGGGTTGGCAACAAAAACGAAGAAGTCATCTTCTACAACTTAGGAATGTTCTCCCAAGTGATTAATGATTTTGAGACGATCCATTTCATGAGCAATCCAGCGAACAAGCTCAAGAACTTTCTTAATTTCATTCGATATTCAGCAGAGAGTGTCTATGCAGAAGGCTGGTTAAATAATAATTTCAAAACTCCGAACGCTGTCCAAATAATGACAGTGTATCAATCAAAAGGCCTGGAGTTTCCGGTTGTTTTCATACCTGGTCTTAATAAGAACTATTTGCCTTCGCAAAAGAAGGGCGGAAAATCTGTTTGGCACCATTTACCAAAAAGTCTTATTCAAGGTCAGCAAAGGTATGAAGGAGGTATTGAAGATGAGAGAAGGCTATTGTATGTAGCAATTACTCGCTCGCAAAAGTTTCTATTTATTTCTCGTGCTCCTGACGGAAAGATGCAGGGCAAGGAATCAGAGTTTGTTGCAGAGTTCAGTCGCTCTCCCTATATATTTTCAAATAAGGATAGGGACTATAAGGATCGTAAGTTCACTACGCCACAACCGAAACTTGAGTCCTCCACTATTCTCCTAAATTTCTCTGTTCTTAAAAACTATTTTGAGTGCCCTTATCGATTTAAGCTCATCTCGATGTATGGTTTCGCCAGTTTCATCAACATCCGAATGGGTTTTGGTAAATCGGTTCACAACGTTCTGATGGAGATACATAAAAATGCTCTTGATGGAGTTGAAACGAATTTGGCCCACCTTCCGGCACTCTTGGATACGCATGTTCACATCCCTTATGCTTACGAT
>ERZ1066128.506-NODE-506-length-15630-cov-13.974318_pt1 | contig 15630 bp, 12 predicted proteins | sample MGYA00382775_ERZ1066128 | MGnify/ENA primary metagenome ERZ1066128 (study PRJEB33369, sample SAMEA5778358) | biofilm metagenome | biome: Industrial cooling water; feature: Water cooling tower basin; material: Biofilm | place: United Arab Emirates | collected...
TTTACCCAGCCAACCGCTCACCACGGACATACAAATATACAGGACAATGGTGACGGGCAGGGCTATAACGCCCCCAAAGGCAATTAAGCATACGGCTAGCAGCAAAAAGGTAAACTTTATTTCGTTGCCCTTCCACGCGAATGTTTTGAACTTTAAGGCAAACAGTCGAATGGGAGAAACCAGCAACCAGGAAGATATTGCTGCGATGCCGACCCAAACAAAGCCGGCTGCCCCGCGAAGGTTAACCAGCGGCTCAATTGCGGGCAGTGCGGTAAGCAGCAGGGCGTTGGCTGGCGTTGGCAACCCTATAAAACCCTCGGCCTGCCGGGTATCAACGTTAAATTTTGCCAAACGAAAGGCCGAGGCCACCGGTACGATGATTGCTGAATACGCAAAAACATCAAGACCGGCCTGCTGCATAGCGTAGTAGAGCGTGAGCCCCGGGAGCACTCCAAAACTGACGACATCCGCCAGCGAGTCGAGCTCCTTGCCGATGGGGGATGATACGTGCAGCGCGCGTGCGCTGAATCCATCAAAAAAATCGAACACGCAAGCCAACCATACGCAGTAGGCAGGTAGCAAAAGTGCCCAGTCAGCCGCGTGTAGAATACCATATACACCGCACACCAAATTTCCGGCCGTCAAGGCATTAGGCAGATGACGAAACACTTTCATTCAACAGCGCAGAAGGGGTTGTACAATTTTTCTTCGCCAATTGTGGTGGCTGGTCCGTGTCCGGGGTAAACCTGTGTGGCGTCAGGAAGTACATAAAGCTTTTTACGGATGCTCTCCATTAGGATATCATAATCGCCACCGGGCAGATCAGTTCGGCCGATGCTTCGGTTGAATAGCACATCCCCGGCCAACAGGATTCCGGTTGTTCGATTGTAAAACGCAACATGGCCAGGAGAGTGGCCGGGCACAAAAAGGACTTCGAGTGCTGTGTTCCCGAATCGGATAGGTTCGTTCTCCTTTATTTCATAGTCAGCTGTGCTTGGCTCGAACGCAGGAATTCCATAAACCCCGGCAAATACTTCGGCCGATTTCAGAACAGGTGCTTCCAGCCGATGCAGCCACAAAGCAACCCCGAATTTCTTTTTAATAAATGCGTTCCCCAACACATGATCGATGTGGGCGTGGGTATTGAGCAATAATTTCACATCGAGCTTTTTTTCGGCAATGAAATCGGTCAACTCAGCCCGTTCCTCCGGAGTGTAGCATCCCGGGTCGACCACGGCCGCCTCGCGCGTTTCATCCCAAATCACATACGTGTTTTCGGCAAACGGATTAAACGTAAATGACCAAACCTCCATCGACCGCAAACATAGTGCTTAATTGACCTATTTTTATGCGGTGAAGGAGTACGATTACATGGTGGTGGGGCAGGGGCTTGCCGGCAGCTCATTGGCGCTTCATTTGGCCTGGGCCGGGCGGTCCGTATTGGTGGTTGATCAACCGGCCCGGAACCAAAGTTCATCTGTAGCCGCGGGTCTGTTCAACCCGGTGACCGGCAAGTTATTGTCCAAGACATGGCGGGCGGATGAGTTGTTCCCGTATACTTTTGCGTTTTATCAGCGAGCTGAACTAACCGTTGGCGCTAAGTTTTTTCACCCTCAGCCGATCTATCGTCCTTTCTTGTCGATTGAAGAACAAAATCAGTGGATGACAGCCGGGCCCGAGTGGCAGCCCTATCTGGAGCGCGTCTCACCGACAAGCACATTTGGTGGGCAGGTTTACGATCCCCACGGAGGAATGATTTTGAAATCCTGTGGGTATGTGGATGTCAATCGATTTGTACGGGGTACACGCGAGTGGTTCGGGGCGCGCGAAAGCTTCGTTGAGGATCTTGTCGATGATGTGCAGCCAATGGATGAAGGTGTACAGTGGAAGAACATTCGCGCGAAGCGGGTAATTTTTTGCACCGGTTGTGCGTTACCACCTGTGTTGTCTTTTTTACCGGTACGACCTCTGAAGGGCGAAACCTTAACGGTTAAATTTTCCGAACGGCCGAACCTGATCTACAACCGCGCTGTTTATGCCGTACCGGCCGATCCGTTTTATAAGATCGGGGCTACGTATCAGCCCACCAAATGGGTGCCTGGCATAACGGCTGAGGGCCGCCACGAATTGGAGGAAAAATTGAAGAGTTTCATCAAAATTCCGTTTGACGTAATTGACCAGCAGTGGGGGTTACGCCCGGCTTCGCCCGACAGGCGTCCTTTGCTGGGTGCTCACCCGAGGCATTCACGTCTGTTGATTTTCAACGGCTTGGGCACCAAGGGTGTGTCACTGGCTCCTTATTTTGGGCGACAGATGGCTCTTTTCCTCGAAGGCTCGGGCCAAATCGAGGATTCGGTCAATATCAATCGGTTCAAAGCGTTATATTCGAAGTTCGAGTGAGGGCACGTATGCATTTGAGGGTAATTTTTTTGCTGTCCGGTCTGTTGATCAGTGGCGTGGTTCAGGCCCAAATGGCCCGCGAGACGTTTGGTAAAAACAGGATTCAGTACAAGGATTTTGACTGGAATTTTATCAGTTCCGAGAATTTCGATGTCTATTATTATGGTGATCGATACCGCGTGGCCAGCGAAACGGTTCAGTATTTAGAGTCGGAGTTTGACCGGATCACAGATCTGATCGGCTATCCTCCGTATCTCAAAACCAAGGTCTTTTTGTACAACTCCGTCACGGACCTGCTGCAAAGCAACATGGGGCTTACCTATAACCGGTTTACGGCCAATGGCGAAACCAATTTTATTAAGCCCTATGTAGAGGTAGCGCATCCGGGTACACTTACCGATTTCAAACAGGAGCTTTTGCTGAAGGTATCAGACCTGATGGTGAATGAGATGATGTTTGGCGGCAGTCTCAAGGACATGTTCCAAAACTCGGTATTGTTGAATCTTCCCGAATGGTTTATCGATGGTGCCTCGCACTACATCGCTTATGGCTGGAATATTGAGATGGATGACTATGTGCGGCAGGTGATGAAGAAGAAGTCGGCCAACCGGGCGTTAAAGTCTACCGGGAAGGATGCCGCGTTAGTGGGGCAGTCGATTTGGAATTACATCGTAGAGAAGTACGGCAAAAGCAGCATTTCGAATATTCTGAACTACACGCGAGTCATTCGCAACGAGCAGAAGAGCATTCTGATTACGCTGGGTGTGCCGTACAAGAAATTGATAGCCGACTGGGAAATTTTCTATTCGACCATGGAGCAGCGGGTGAGTCAAACCTATCAGCCCCCGGCCGATTCGTTGCAGTTTAGTCCCCGCCACCGGTCAAGTCTCATTTACACCACGGTTAAACTGAGTCCGGATGGACGTAAAATCGCTTACGCGGAGAACGACCGTGGGCGATTCACGGTAAAGGTGAAGTCACTGGAGAATGATCAGGAAACCACGATTCTTTCGGGTGGTAACCGGGTGATTCATCACGATGTCGACTACCGGGTGCCGCTGTTGAGTTGGGCCGATGCGAATACCCTAGGTGTAATTGTGATTCGCAATGGCGATTATGTTTTTTGGCTGTATGATTTTAATACACGGTCGAAAATTCCGCGCGAGCTCGGGCAGTACAGCAACATTCGCAGTCTTAACTTCAACAGCAACGGTCGGTTAGCCGTGATCAGCGCGGATGTAGGCGGACAGAATGATTTATTTCTACTCAGCAGCCGCAGAGACCGAACCCGCAGGCTTACCAACGACATTTTCGATGACCTTGATCCGGCATTCGTTCCTAACTCTTCCTCAATTGTTTTCAGCTCGAACCGAACAACCGATACCCTGATTAATACCGTTCGCGGTCACCAGAACATAACCGAAAACTATAATCTGTTCATGCTGAATTTGGATTCGGGCACTACGGTAGGCAAGCGCATAACCAATACACTGAGCAAGGATTTTTCGCCCCGGGCGCAGGATGCCAACAATGTCTATTACCTCAGTGATCAACGCGGCATCATCAATCTTTTTCGCTTTAATTCCCAGACGGGCATTTACAGCCAGCTCACCAACTTCAGTTCCAGCATCAAAGACTACGACCTTAATTTTCAGTCTAATATGCTGGCTATGGTGATGGACAAGGATCTGACCGAAAGCATTTTTTTGAACTCCAACTTTAATTTCGACCGTCAGATTTTCACGCCATCCACCCGAAGAAAGGAAATTCAGCAGGCGCGTGTACTTACGGAAAAGAGAAAAAAAGAGCCTGAGCAAAAGATGTCAATCAAGGATCTGATTAATCAGCGATTGCGTGAGAAAAAGGACACCACCACGCAGCCAGCGGTTGTGCCGGTGGCCCCTGATACCGTTAAGCGCACGCCCGGTGAGATCAATACAGACGATTACCGTTTTGAAGATCCGCCAGCCCCTAAGGCTGATACCTTGAAGCCGGTGAAAAAAGATACGTTGAAGGCCGTAAGCCCCGATCAGTTTGTGTTTGAAGACGAGGTGGTGAAAAAGCCTCAGCCCACCGAAACATTCCTGACCCGCTACATGCGGGCTCGGGAAAGTGGCCGGGTGCTGGGTCCGTTCCCGTATAAGGCCAGGTTTAGTTATGAAAATCTGGTCACCAATTTTGTCGTTGACCAGTTGCGGGGCTTCAGCATGCGGGTGGAAACCCAGATGAACGATATGTTGGAGAACTTTCAAATCTTTGGAGGCATTCAAACGGCCTTTGATTTCAAAAGCGGGGATGTATTTGCTGAATTTCAGTACATCAAGCACCGCATCGATTTCAGTTTCAGATTTGATCGCAAAGTCGTGTTCTGGGATACCGAAATGATCGCGCAGGATGATATCCGTCAACAGAAGTATTCCTGGCAAAAGCTCGAGTTTGGCGCCTCGCTGCCGTTAACGGTGCGCACGCGAGTATCACTCAAACCCTTTTTAGGGTATACCCGCTTTACCGATCAGGGTTCGCAGTTTGCTTCCTTTGGGCCACCCACATTTCTGCCAACAGAACAGCAATTTTACGCGGGGGCCCGTTTTGAAGCAGTCTACGACAACTCCCTCACCACGGGCATGAACATCATCGAAGGCACACGGGGAAAAATCTCGGCCATCAACTATCAGGCCCTGGGGAATAGCCAAAAAAGTTTTTCTCAGGTGTTTATTGACGTGCGACATTATCAGAAGATCTACAAGGAAATAGTATTTGCTGTCAGAGGGTATGCCGGCACGTTCTTCGGCAATTCGCCCAAGAAATATCTTCTGGGCGGTATCGACAATTGGTTTGGCAATACGCTGAACACCGCAGGTCAAAACAACCCGATGGGCCCGGTAGCCACCTTTAACGAGAACCTGCTTTTTGCTGAGTTTGCGACAACACTGCGCGGTTTTGATTATGGCACGTTGTATGGAAACAGTGTGGCAATTGCTTCGGCCGAGCTGCGCCTGCCGCTGATAAGGGCTTTGTCGGGTGGGCCGATCTCTTCGAATTTCTTTCGCAACATGCAGTTCATTGGTTTCTACGACATTGGCTCCAGCTGGACTGGCCCGGTACCGATCAACACGCGAACCAGCGTGCGTAACCGGATTGTGCCGGAGGATACCTCCGGATCACCTTTTGTGGTTGAGATCAAAGACTACCTGAATCCCTGGTTGTATAGTTATGGTGTTGGGTTCCGGTCCATGATGCTGGGGTACTATCTGAAGTTGGACGTGGCTTGGCCGGTGGAGAATTATGAGGTGAAAGACCCCAGGTTCATGGTGTCACTTGGTTTTGATTTTTAATCTGCTCTACTTCACAACATGATTAAGTCCATGACGGGCTATGGCCTTGCCACGGTTCAGGCCGGTGAGGCTACGCTAACGGCTGAAATCCGCAGCCTGAATTCGAAGTTTCTCGACTTAAGTGTCCGGCTCCCGAGGGCCTTTCAAGACAAGGAAATCGAAATCCGCAACCTGCTGAGCGACCGATTGGAGCGGGGAAAGATCTCTGTTAACGTGGAGTTGGAGCGACCTGCGCAAACCGAACCCTCCTTTGTATACAACGAAGAGTTGTTCATGCGGTATTACCTTGAATTGAAAAAACTGGCTGATCGGGTGCTGGCTCCGTATGATCCGCTCTTTCAGATTGCATTAAACGCTCCGGATGTAACGGTTTCAAAAACCCCGAGCGAGCCAGACGCAGCCACATGGGAAGCGGCTTTGTCCGCAGTTTCTAAAGCGACCGATCAATGTGATCAATTTCGCATACGCGAGGGGGGCGTGCTGGGGGGGAAATTGAGCGAGTATATTCAGAAAATCGAAAGCTGTTTGGGCGCAGTGGCTGCGCTTGATCCGGCACGTGTTGAGCGCGTACGGGCCCGGTTGCAGGCCAACACCAAATCCTTTTTTACGGATCAGGGCTGGGACGCCAACCGCCTGGAGCAGGAAATCCTGTATTATGTGGAGAAGCTGGATATCCATGAGGAGCGTGTGCGACTGGCCACTCACCTGAAGTATTTTGCCGAGCTGCTGTCGCAGCCTGCTGCAACGGGTAAAAAATTGGGATTCCTGGCACAGGAAATTGGACGTGAGATCAATACCATTGGATCAAAAGCCAATGACGCGGCCATTCAAAAGGAAGTAGTAGCTATGAAGGAAGAGTTGGAGAAAATCAAAGAGCAATTGAACAACGTACTCTGAGTTATTCCAGGTAACCGAATTGTTTCAGCTTTAGCTTTTGCTTACGCCAATCGGCAGCCACCTTCACCCGCATTTCCAAAAAGACCTTCTTTCGAAAAAAAGCCTCAAGATCAATCCGGGCTTGCGTCCCCACTTTTTTGAGCGAACTCCCTGCCTTGCCGATCAGAATTCCTTTTTGTGAGTCACGCTCGGTGTACAGCACAGCGCTGATGCGGAGCAACGAAGGCTCATCTTTGAAGGATTCGATACCTACCTCAGTGCTGTACGGAATCTCCTGACTATAGTTGAGGAATACTTTTTCGCGAATAATTTCGGAAGCAAAAAATCGCTCACTTCGGTCGGTGAGTTCGTCTGGCGGGTAGTAGGCCGGATGCTCGGGTAAAGCTCCGATGATTTCCGGCAACAGACGGTTCACATTTTGCCCTGTTTTGGCCGAAACACAGATTACGGAACGAGCCGAGACCGATTTGGACCAATAGGTCTGTTTTTCTTTTTCACCTTCTGGTGTGCCCAGGTCACTTTTGTTCACAATCACCACAATTGGTGCACGGGTCTTCAGCACGCGACCGTGAAGTTGCGGGTCAAATTTTTCACCCCATTCCACCACGAATAAAACCAGGTCGGCATCTTCCAGTGAAACGGTCACGAAGTTCATCATGGCTTCCTGCAGCGGGTAGATTGGCTCCAATAGGCCAGGCGTGTCGGAGTAAACAATCTGGTAATCCGTTCCGGTCAGGATGCCCATAATGCGGTGGCGGGTGGTTTGCGCTTTGGCGGTAACGATCGAAAGACTCTCACCCACCAGGCGGTTCATCAACGTTGACTTGCCCACGTTGGGTTTGCCTACAATACTGACAAAGCCGGATTTGAACATATGGATTAACGGCAAAGGTAGTTTGTTTTCTAAAGCCTTTACCTTATTTTTGCACCTCTAAATCGCGGGGTGGAGCAGTTGGTAGCTCGTTGGGCTCATAACCCAAAGGTCGTAAGTTCGAGTCTTACCCCCGCTACATGAAAAAGCGACCTTCTCGGTCGCTTTTGTTTTTTGTACGGGCTAAACTATTGGGGTAGAGCACCGACTGTCCGGCACCCTATCAAACCACCTTCTTCCGGATCATTTTGGCATATGTGCGGCTCACGGGGAAACTTTTGCCATTATGCATCTTCACCACCATGCCCCCATTGAAGTGTCGCTCAATTTCTTTCAGTGAATTGATGTTGATGATGGTCGAACGATGTACGCGGATAAACAGGTCGGGACTGAGCATTTCTTCCAGTTTGCCAATGCCGGATGAGCTCACGAATTGGTCCGTTTTGGTAGTAATGATAGTGTAATCTCCCGAAGCTTCCAGAAACTGAATTTCTTCCACGGGCAGATTAAAAAGCTTCTCTGATTTTTGAACAAAGAGATGCGACTCAAAATGGCCGGGCCCCTCTTTCCGCATGCTATGCAGGAGGTTCTCCAGGGTGTCTTCTTCCATTTTCTTTCGCTTCAGGGCACGATTTACGGCAAGCCTGAACCGATCCTGATCGAGCGGTTTGAGTACATAGTCAACCGCATTTTTTTCAAAGGCCTGGATGGCATACTGATCATACGCAGTCGTGAATATCACATAGGGTTCGTGCTCTATTTCATCCAGTACGTCAAATCCGTTCATGCCGGGCATCTGTACATCCAAAAAAAGCAGGTTGGGTTTCAGCTTGTTGATTTTTTGAACCGCCTCGGTGCCCTGTGCAGCTTCGTCTACAATTTCCAGGTCGGGGAAATCCGCGAGAAACTCGCGCAGCAGGTCGCGTGCCAGTTTTTCATCATCTACAATCAGACAGGTTGTTTTATTGCTCATACAGGTAAGGTTTCAATTTTTTCCGGGGAGTCTGCGGTCATCGGGTCTGCCAATGTTGGCGCCTCAATGAAAAAGCTCACGGAGTAACCCGTTTCGGTAGCCTTCACACGCAGTGTCGCACCGGGGCCATAGTAGCTTTTTAGACGCTGGTCGGTATTGCGCATACCCACTCCGCTGGAGCTGCCGTCCAGCACCTTTGGGGCTTTTACACCGAGTCCATTATCGCGCACTTCAAATTTTACGATGGGCCCCGATCGTTTTACCGTGAGATAAATTGTGCCCCCGTCTGCTTTTGGGGCCAAGCCATACTTCACGCTATTCTCTACCAGGGGCTGCAAAATCATCGGGGGGATCTCAATGGCCAGGCAAGAGGGATCAATACTTTTTTCGAAGCGAAGCCGGTCGCCAAACCGCACCTGCTGAATCAGCACATAGTTTTCAATGAATTCAATCTCATCGGCCAGCTTAACCAATTTGCCGGAATGGGAATCCAACGCGTACCGAAAAATGTCCGAGAGTTGCGTAATCACACGCCTCGCCTGTTCCTTACTCGTGCTCACCAGCGTGCTGATGGAGTTCAATGTATTGAACAGAAAATGCGGGTTGATTTGCGATTTGAGCAGTGAGATTTGCATTTCCTTGTTCTTCAAGGCCAGCTCACTTTTTTCCTGTTCTTGCTTCTGCAAATTCTCGAAATAGCGGAGTACATAGTAAACGCCCACGGTGATGATATACTGGTCGTAAAACCGGAGCGCATCCCAACTCATCATACCCATCATGTACTCTTTCCAATGATCGAAATACACAAAGCCCTCCATGTAATCGGTGAAATAGTAGGAGAGCGTGCCCATGATGAGAAAAAAGACCATGATGCCCCCCAGATGACCTCCGATTTGAACCGGGGCGTTGAATCGCGCAAGGAAATGGCTCCACACGAAAATCAGTGCAATAAAAAGGCATAGGGCCTCAAACAGGAAAAATCCGTTCCACAGCACATACGCATATGGATTTTCAAATCGCCACTCGAAGAAGGTGCTCACAGCGAAATTGAGCGCATACCATGAGCAGATGATCAGGTAAGCGCGCTTCCAAACGCGCGGAATCCGGTTGAGTAGCGAAGGCACAGGCTGAAAATTCTCTTTTAAAGTTAACGAATTGAATTTTCTGACGATAAACAGCCGAAAATCAACGTTTAAGTAACCAGGCTCCCGACCAGTGATCCCGGGTATTCTGGCAAAACGCGTAACTTTCCCAAACCTTGCCATGAAGTACCCCTTTCTGTTGTTGGTTTGGTTTTTGTTTTCGGGCACAGGTTACATGTGCGCCCGGGCACAGTCCATTACCCTCAGCGGCACGGTAGCCGATCAGGAGACTGGTGAACCATTGGAGTTTGCAACGATCGGAATCAAAGGCAAACCGCTCGGTACTATTTCGAATGCACAGGGTGATTTTGATTTCCACCTTCCCGCGCAATACCGCAATGAAACCCTGGTGGTGATGTACCTCGGTTACAAATCGTATGAAGCACCGCTATGGACGTTGCTGGATACCCAACCGGTTAACATTCGCCTGGAGAAATCGACCTACCTGCTGAATGAAATCGTAGTCAAAGATTCGCTGGCTGCAGGCGAGATATTGACCATTTCGCTCTCACGGGTCGATCAAAACTATCCAGACAAGCCTTTCATCTTGGACGCCTTTTACCGGGATGCCAAGCAAGTGGGAGGCACGTACATTTCGCTGCTGGAGGCCGCCATCAAAATTTTTGACGAAGACTACCGAGCGCCACGTAATAAGTCGAAACTGCGCGAACGTGTGGCCCTGTTGGAAGTGCGCAGGAGCTTGGGGTATGGAAATAAGTTTACCACCTATTTTGATGAAAGCAATTTACTGGAGGAACTCCTGTTGAATAATAACGTGCGATACCGCCAGTTCCCGGAGGAGTCGGTTTTTTTTGAGAGCCTGATTCGGGAGCGCGACTCCTATTACAATGGACATGAAGTATTTGTGGTAGCTCACTACGAGAACTATTTTTTGAAAGTCTATATCGATAAGGCCACGTACGCTATTATTCATCTGGAATATGAAAACAAGACTGAAGATGTAATTGGCCGGAAGCGCGGCATGGAGCGTAGATTTGTGGGCATTAAACGGACCCTTGATTTTAAGCAGTACGAGGGCAAATTCTTTCTCAACTATATTCTGCTGGACTCGAAAATTAACTGGTACGACTTACGCTCCGGTAAACTTCGCTTTGAGACAGTTCTCAATCAGCAACTGTTGGTCAACCACGTATATACCAACACAACCGAGCGGATCAGCACGTATGAGAAAATGCGAAGCTATGGCCTTCAATATCAGGATCAACCTTATAACAAAGCGTTCTGGGAGAAATACAACGTCATTAAGGAAACCCCCTTAGACAAGCGAATACGCGAAGATTTGGAGAAGCGCGAAGGCCCGCTTGAGAAACAGTTTGAATCGGGCGGCCTGCTTTGATTAATGATCAATGCCAAGTATCTGAGCTTCGCGCAACAGCTCTTCTTTGTTAATCGGAACTACGCCAACGTGCTGGCATACCAGTCCGCCTGCCAGGTTACACAAGGCTGCAATGTTACGTGGTTTCATTTTCATGGCAACGGCCAGCGCAGCCACACTCACAACCGTATCGCCAGCGCCCGACACATCTGCAATTTCGCGTGCGTGAGCTGCCAGGTGATGGGTTTCATTTTGGTAGTCAATATATATGCCGTGCTCGGAGAGTGTAGCCAATACGCCCTGAGGGTGTAACCGTTCTTTCAATACGGCAACACCTTTTTTGAGTTGATCAAGATTACCTGCGTCAAGGTCAATCTTCAATCCTTCCCGCATTTCTTTTAGGTTAGGCTTAAACAACGTAACGCCCCGGTAAGCTAGAAAATTTCTTTTTTTAGGATCCACCACGGTGGGGATGCCGTGCTGATTGGCCAGGCTGATCGCGTGCGCGATAATCTTCTCGTTCAGAACTCCTTTGTCGTAGTCTTCAAAAATGACCACCTGGCAAGTGGGCAATAATTGATTGATTTTCTCAATCAATTGATCTTCTTCGGCCGGTGTGGGTACTTTGTCTGATTCTTCATCTACCCGAACCACATGTTGATGGCTGGCAATAATTCTGGTCTTGACGGTGGTGGGCCGTGTAGCGGAAGTCACCATCCCGTTACCCGTCATAGCCTGTTCGGCCAAAATCGCAGAGAATTGTTTGCCCGCCTCATCTTGGCCTTTCAAAGCCACCAATATCGGCTGTGCGCCCAGGGCTTGCACATTTAATGCCACGTTGGCAGCTCCGCCTAACCGGGTATCTCGTTTTTTTACGGCAACAATCGGCACCGGGGCTTCCGGTGAAATGCGCTCCACACTTCCCCAGATGTAGCTGTCCAGCATCACGTCACCAACGATGAGCACTTTTACCTGGTTGAATTGTTGAAAAGTCTGTGCGAGCGACATCGTCTGTTATTTTAGTTGGGCCAGCGCTTCTCTGATGCGCTTCAAGGCTTCCCGAAGATCATTTTCAGACGCAGCGTATGAAAGCCGGATGCAACGAGGCTCGCCAAAGGCGTCACCCGTTACCAACGAAACATGCGCCTTCTCCAGCATGTACATGCAAAAATCTTCCCCGTTGGTGATGGTTCGTGCTCCGTCACTTTTCCCGTAGTAGTAACTCACATCCGGGAAGAAATAGAATGCGCCTGTGGGGTAGTTGGCTTTGACACCGGGCAGATTTTTCAATAACTCATAGACAATTTCCCTGCGCTTTTTGTATTCCTCCACCATCTTGAGTGTAGGTCCAATATCGCTCGTGATAGCGGCCAGTGCCGCACGCTGGGCGATGGAACTATTCGCGGATGTTAGTTGGCCCTGCATTTTATTGGCCGCATCGGCAATCCATTTGGGCGCACACATATAGCCCACGCGCCAGCCTGTCATGGCAAATCCCTTGGCAAAGCCGTTGATGGTGATGGTTCGGTCAAACATGCCCGGCAGTGAACCTATGCTGGTTTGATCCCCTGTGAAATTGATGTGCTCGTAAATCTCATCTGCGATAATGAGCAAATCATTGTGTCGCAACACCACGGCTGCGATGGCTTCCAGTTCTTTTCGCGTAAAAACCGAGCCAGTCGGGTTGCAGGGCGATGAAAAGATGATCAAACGGGTTTTGGGTGTGATGGCCGCCTCGAGTTGGTCGGCTGTAACTTTAAAATCGTTTTCAATGCCACCTTTCACCAACACCGGTGTTGCTTCGGCCAGCCGTACCAGGGCATCGTAGCTTACCCAATACGGTGAAAAGATGATCACTTCATCACCCGGGTTTAACAGGGCCAGCATGACATTGGCAATCGACTGCTTGGCTCCGTTGGAAACCACGATGTTTTCCGCTTTGTACGGCACGTTGTTTTCGCGCAGGTATTTGGCTGCCAGTGCTTCGCGCAAATCCTGATAACCGGCCACAGGCGGGTAGCTAAAGTATTTACCCTCGTCAATCGCTTTTTTGGCGGCCTCGCAAATGTGGGCGGGGGTTTTGAAATCGGGTTCGCCCAGGCTCAGGTTTACCACATCAATGCCGCGGTTCTTGAACTCGCGGGCTTTGGCGGCCATAGCTAATGTGGCAGATTCCTGAATGGACTCAATGCGATGGGAAAGACGATTCATGCTCCGGTAATTGAGCGCCAAAAATAGCAAAGAAAAAGCCGATCTGGCACCTGGTTACGGCTACACGGGAGCTAGCCAAACAGCGTGCGTCCGGAGATGCTGCGCCCAAGCGTGATCTCATCGGTGTACTCCAATTCACCACCCACCGGCACGCCCCGGGCGATGGACGTCACCTTTACGGGATACTCTCTCAACTTCTTATGTATGTAAAAGGCCGTGGTGTCGCCTTCCAGCGTGGGGCTCAGGGCAAGAATCACTTCGCGAACCTCGGCCGAAGGCTTGCTTACCCGCTGCACCAGAGATTCGATCTTCAGATCGGACGGGCCAATCCCGTTCATCGGAGATATGACACCCCCCACCACATGGTACACGCCCTGAAATTGCCCGGTATTTTCAATCGCCAGTACATCGTTACATTCCTCCACCACGCAGATGATCGAACGGTCGCGTCTGGCGCTCGCACAGATACTGCAGATCGCCTCATCGGAAATGTTATGACAAGTGGTGCAAAAGCGTATTTGCCTGCGCAATGTGTTCAGCGCTTCGGTTAGCGCCTGTGTTTTCATCTCCGGTTCTTTCACGAGGTGCAGAACCAGGCGCAACGCTGTTTTCTTGCCTATGCCCGGTAACTTAGCTACCTCATTAACGGCATTCTCGATCAGTTTTGAAGGATAGTCCACGCCAATCAAAGAATCTTGGCGTTGATGCCCACTTCGCAGATGGCTTCCCGCATCGGGCGCAGCTCATCCCACGAACCGGTTTTTACGGTACACTTGCCTTTAAAGTGAATGATATACGTACACTGCTCGGCTTGTTCGGGCGTGTGGCGACAGACGCGAATGAGCGTATTAATCACATGTTCGAATGTGTTAACGTCATCGTTAAAGACCACTAAGTCGTGTACTTCAACGGTTTCTACTACATCCAATACGGCTGTTTGTTCCTCCACATCAACAGCTGACATCATCTTCATGGTTGGTTGTCACCGAAATTGATTTCAAAAGTAAAAAAAAATGCCAAGTTTACGGACTTATCAACATGACGCCACTTCTTGTTTTAATCATTCTGGGCCTCTATTTCGGGGCGTTAATCACCATTTCGGTGATTACTTCGAAAGGTGCTGACTCAACCACCTTTTTCACCGGCAATCGGCAATCCCCCTGGTACCTGGTGGCCTTTGGCATGATTGGCGCATCGCTGAGTGGGGTGACATTCGTATCGGTACCCGGTGCTGTGGGCAAAACTCAGTTTGCTTACTTCCAGGTCGTGTTGGGTTATATCATCGGATATTGGATCATCGTATGGGTGCTGATGCCGCTTTACTACCGCCTCAATCTCATCTCGATCTATACCTACCTCGAGCAGCGGTTTGATCGCTGGGCGTATCGCACCGGTTCATTTTTCTTTCTGGTCTCGCGTTCGATGGGCTCCGCCCTTCGCTTGTATCTCGCGGCCACCATACTGCAGCTTTTCCTGTTCGATGCCTGGAACGTGCCGTTTGCCCTGACGGTCGTGGCCACCATTGTGCTCATCTGGGTCTACACCTTTCGGGGAGGTATCAAAACAATTGTGTATACCGACACCTTTCAGACTACGTTTTTGGTTTTAGCTGTAATCGTGGCTGTGTCGCAAATTGCTACGCAACTTGATGTCGGGTTCTCCAATCTTGCCTCGTTGCTCAGTGAAAGTGGGTATGCTCAGATCTTTTTCTGGGATGACCCGAAGTCCGCTCTTTTCTTTCCCAAACAGTTTATTGGTGGAGCGGTAATCGCCCTGACCATGACCGGTATGGACCAGGAAATCATGCAAAAGAACCTGACCTGCCGCAACCTTGGGGAAGCCCAGAAAAATATGCTGTGGTACAGCTCCTTGCTGGTGCTGGTTAATCTGTTGTTTTTAACACTGGGTGCCCTTTTGTACATCTACGCTGGTCAAAAAGGTATTGCTCAACCGGCATCGTCTGATGAGCTATTCCCCATGCTGGCGCGTGAGCATCTCGGTTTGCTGGTGGGCGTGTTTTTTCTGCTGGGTATTACGGCTTCATCCTATGCCAGTGCAGATTCCGCTCTCGCAGGGTTAACCACTGCCTTCTGTATCGATTTCCTTGATTTCAAGAATAAGCCGGAAGCGGTCAAGCAAAGACAAAAGTTGCTCGTGCATGTCGGGTTTTCCCTGCTTTTCCTGGCGATCATCCTGGCTTTCAAGGAAATCAATGAGCGGTCGGTAATTGATGCGGTGCTGAATATTGCAGGCTACACCTACGGCCCGTTGCTGGGGTTGTTTTCGTTTGGCTTGCTGACCAAACGAAGAGCGGGTGGCCCTGGCGTGTTGGTCATCTGCCTGTTGGCACCCGCTCTTTCGTATGCTTTGAGTTACTATGCGCGCGAAGCGTTTAACTATCAATTCAGCTATGAAATCTTATTGGTGAACGGGATGATCACCTTCATTGGCTTACTCCTGGTTGG
>ERZ1066128.511-NODE-511-length-15499-cov-38.053613_pt1 | contig 15499 bp, 13 predicted proteins | sample MGYA00382775_ERZ1066128 | MGnify/ENA primary metagenome ERZ1066128 (study PRJEB33369, sample SAMEA5778358) | biofilm metagenome | biome: Industrial cooling water; feature: Water cooling tower basin; material: Biofilm | place: United Arab Emirates | collected...
ATCAACTATCAACTATCAACTATCAACTATCAACTATCAACTATCAACTATCAATTAGAGTTTATATTCGACCGTTAATCCCGGCAGTCCCTCAAGTTTTTCTTCCAGTGGCAGTTCTACTATTACTGGCGGGACTAAAATAGTTAATCCTCCAGGAATGCACTCAACTTCAAGAGGAGTCGTGCCGACAATTTCTCCATCTAGAACAACTTTTTGGGGTGGATTGGTGGTGATTCGGAAGCGATCGCCGCGCAAATAACCAATATCATCTCGATTGGTAGGATTGCCTGCAAGTGCGGTGCGGAATAAATGATACGATGCTGCGATCGCTCCCGCCACATTCGCCGGTGCTACTACGGTCAAATCTAGCAAACCATCATCGTAAACTACTCCGGCTGGGCCTTGCGCTAAAATCGATGTCGCCGGTGCAGCATTGGCAACCGTAACGGCAACGGCATTAACGGTAATAATTCTATCTTCGGTTTCGATCTCGACCTCGAATGGTTCCATTTCTTGCAGCTGTTTAAAACCAGCCAAAATATAAGCCCACAATCCAAAGCGATTTTTGGCTTCTCGGTCAGCTTTTTCGACGGTTTCGGCTTCAAACCCAATTCCAGCTAACAATACCATCGGTTTGCCATTACAGAAAGCTGCATCGACTTGGCGCGTCGCCCCGTCTAAAATAATCTCGCAGGCGGCTTCGATGGTATCGGGAAGTCCTAAAGCAGAAGCAAAAGCATTAGCTGTACCCCTGGGAATTACTCCTAAAGGAATATTGGTTCCTACCAAGGCAGCAGCAACCGCTGAAAGAGTGCCATCGCCGCCAGAAGCGAGGATCGCATCGACGTTGCGTGCGATCGCGCGTTTTGCCAATTCGTCAGCATCTACTTCTTCTGAGGTGAGAAGAATCTCTAAATCCATTGCTGGCTCCAAAATTGCCCGAATCTGGGCTAAATCTTGGTCTGGATCGCTTTGTCCGGCTACGGGATTAAAGATCAGGCAGGCAGAACGAGGCATAATCAATTTTAGATACTAGACAATCAAAAGTAACAGCGCTCTGTGTCAGCAGCTTTCAAGCGTTGTTGCTGACCTTTTCTGCCCCTAAAGTATCAACCGCCCTTTACTGTTGACGACTATCCCAAGTAATAAAAACCAAAAATGCCAGACCCATTAATGTATAGCCAGGATGCTTTTGTCGTCCTCGAACCCAATATCAGCGAACAACTCCTAACACCCGAGGAATTGTTAGAAAAGCTACAGCAAATTTTGGCGCAGATGCAGGATAATTTACCCCGCGATCTGCAAAAATATACTTCGGTTGAAGACCAAGCTCAGTATTTACTCGAAACTTCCTGCGAACTCGATGTCGGCCCCGGACAGTATTTGCAATGGTATGCTGTTCGGTTGGAAAAGTAATAGTTAATTGCAGATTTGAGATTGCAGATTGCAGATTTAATCTCAAATCTAAAATCTGAAATCTCAAATCTCAAATCCCTAAGCTTCGGTTTTAATCAGCGCCATTTCTACCCGCTCTGTATCCGGTTGGGTTAACTTGACTTTGATATTGGGGCCAAAGTATTTTTCCATTTTCTCCTGCTTGTCTAGCCAGCTTTCAAAGGGAACCTCTGGGGAAGAAAATTCTAGTACCACAGTGTAAGCGCCATCGGTCGAGGTTTCGCGTATTCCCGTCACCAGAGGTAGTTGTTCGTTGGAGGCACCCAAACCCAAGTAGGCAAGCGCCCGATCCAAATGGGCAACTTGACCGTAACAAAAGCGGGTAATGTCTTTCCGGACTTTATTTTGGGTTGTGGTTGCTTGCTGTTCCCTCAGTGCCAGTACCTCTGGGGTGGTGGGTTGAGAAAACGGCACCGGCTTGAGTTCCGCTGATTTCAGCGCCAGTCCCCCCAAAATCAGTGGAATCCCGTAGAAGAATCCTGCCAAGTTGAGGGTAGCGTAATCGGCAACGTAGGCGTAAATCCCCACGGAGGTTAAAACCGAACCCAGCCCCAAGCCTAAAGTTGCCAAAGAAATTTGACGTAACATGTTGGATAGATACAAAAATTAACAATCTATTCTATTGTCTATGTATCGGTAACACCTTAGAGGCAACAAGCACTTGCAGTCGTTCAAACAGCAGCCAATCAAAGCGGAGGCGCCGCCCCGTCTCAATGCATTCGTGATTCTCCGATCCGGTGACTTTGGTCATAGGTTTGATCCTTGGTGCAAGGGTACTATGTCTGTGGTGGGAAAAAATTGGGAAAAATACTGAGTAGCGAACCAAAGCAGCGCTAACTTTAATTATTATCCAAGGGCCTAAACATGATTTCTAACGAAGATCGGCAACCTAATGGGGCGCGTGCCTTAATCGAGCAGATCAACTCGCTGAAGCGAGAAGATGAAACGCTGTATAACATCCTGGCTGTCGATGTTTGGGCTTTAGCCAAAACGATGGATGAGTTTCAACCAGGGTTTTGGACTGCTTTCATGAAGAATCGTGAAAAGGCGCTGAAGCGATTTATCGCCGAATCGGTCAAAAATAAACCTCAAGAAACTCAAAGACCGCCATTTTTACGCTGAAAGCTTTCTTGGTTCAAACTATTGACAAATAAAATTAAAAATGATATAGAGCGCACTCAACTAGAGCGAGTCAATTACACTGATGATTGATGGCGTAGTTGAGCAAATAAGATGATCGATCCCACAACGATTCGCGAACGAATTGCCGCGATTGAAAGCAAGCGCGAGACTTTGTTAAGGCTGCTGGAGCAGCCAGATTTGGGCACCCTGAGAATAGACGTAAACCAGGCCCTAGAAGAAATGGACGATCTGATCGAGGAGTTTAAACGCACTTTTGGTGAAACCGACACGCAATAAAAAATTAAAATTGCCTGTTTACCCCATCAGCGATCGCCCTTAACATACACTCCTGCTCTCAATGCTGCTCTTATTGCCTAACTCTTTGACTAGCGAGATCAGATCTTGGGTGTTTGTGTCTTTGCGGCAGAATGCATCAACGCAGGCGGCTGGGTTTACCGCCGCTGCCTGCGCTTCTTCCATTGCCGAGTAAGCGATGATTTGAGTTTGAGGATTAATCTGTTTGATTTGGCTAGATGCCAGCCAACCGTCCATCACGGGCATCTGTAAATCCAGAATAATTACATCAGGATCGTAATTTTTTACCATTTCTACAGCTTCTTGACCGTTTTTTGCCGTTCCAACCAGTTGGATGTTGCTCTGGTTGGCTAAAGCTAACTTTAAGCTCAAACGGGTTAATTCGTGGTCATCTGCCACTAGCACACGTAAATTAGAGCGATCGCAAGACAACATTCTGTCCTCAGATGTTCCCAAATGTGATTGATGGTTCCAATTTACTCAGATTAAATCGGCTGCGCCTCTATCATGAGAGCGATTACCAAATATGCAACTCAACTACCCCATCAGCCGGAGTGAACCACAAAAGATTATTTTATTAACAAAAATTATTAGCCAAATATTTAAGTACAAACTGAAGCCAATCAAGGTAAATTGGCGCTAAATCTATGGTAGGAATCGTTTTTACTGCCGATAAGTGACTTCTGAAGCAATTCGCGATCGCGATCGCAAATCGCTTCATGAAATCTTTAATTTTCGGAAAATTCCCAAACTGGAAAGGGAGACAAGGGAGACAGGGGAGACAAGGGAGACAAGGGAGACAAGGGAGACAAGGAAGACAAGGAAGACAAGGAAGACAAGGGAGACAAGGGAGACAAGGGAGACAAGGAAGACAAGGGAGACAAGGGAGACAAGGGAGACAAGGGAGACAAGGAAGACAAGGGAGACAAGGAAGTATGAGCAAGTAGAACTAATTTCTCCCTCAGCTCCCTCAGCTCCCTCAGCTCCCTCAGCTCCCTCAGCTCCCTCAGATCAAGAAAACTCCCCGGAGTGTTTCAAGCCAAACCGGCTGTTTGTAGCGCCATATCCATCAAGATTTTCTGGGCGCTTTGTTGCTTACTATTCTCAGGTGGACGGCGTTGGATGTAACTGCCATCTGACTGTAGTTCCCAAGCTTTGCAGTTATCTGCGAGCATAATCCCCAAAATTTCTTGCAAATCTTTGGCTAAAGAAGCATCTTCTACGGGAGCGATCGCTTCCACGCGGCGATCCAAGTTGCGCGTCATCCAATCGGCACTGCCGATATAAACTTCCTCTAAACCGCCATTTTGGAAGTAATAAATGCGAGAATGTTCCAAAAACCGCCCGATAATGCTGATAACGCGGATATTTTCGCTGATATCTTCGATTCCAGGACGCAAACAGCAAACACCGCGCACGATCAGGTCAATTTTAACCCCGGCTCGGGAGGCTTCGTAGAGCGCAGCAATCATTTGGGGATCTACCAGGGCATTCATTTTAGCGACAATGCGCCCGGAAGCGCCGTTTTGGCAATGTTGAATTTCGCGGCGGATGAGGGAGAGAAAGCGATCGCGCATATTCACCGGCGCTACCATCAGCTTACGATAAGACCGCTGACGCGAGTAACCCGTTAAATAGTTAAACAAGTCTGTCAAATCCGCGCCCAAATCTTCCCGGCAGCTTAAAATTCCTAAATCGGTATACAGACGAGCGGTTTTGGGATTGTAATTGCCCGTGCCGATGTGAAAGTAACGGCGGATGCGATTGTCTTCTCGGCGCACTACTAACACAACCTTGGTGTGTGTCTTTAAACCTACTAAACCATAAACTACGTGTACGCCAGCTTGTTCCAACTTGCGCGCCCATTGGATATTATTTTCTTCATCAAAACGGGCTTTTAGTTCCACCAAAACCACCACCTGCTTGCCATTTTCGGCTGCGGCAATCAAAGCATTGACAATCGGCGAATCACCAGAGGTGCGGTAAAGGGTCATTTTAATTGCCAGGACATCGCGATCGCAAGCTGCTTGCATAATAAAGCGCTGCACCGTTGCTGAAAATGAGTGATACGGATGGTGTACCAACAAATCTCCGTTGCGAATAATGCTGAAAAAATCCTCTCCTTCTTCTTCTTCTTGAGAGTCAAAAGCACTAGGATTTAGTCCTGCCAACCGTCGCAACCGCGCCGGTACGACTGGACTCCAGGGGACATCTTTTAATTCTGGTAGGGGCAAGTTCATAAAATACATTAAATCCCCTAATCCCAGCATCCCCTCCAATTCATAAACATCGTTTTGCTGCAAAGACAACTCTTGGATCAGCGTTTGGCGCACCGTTTCCGAAGTTGTCGCTTGAATTTCTAGCCGCACAACCGAACCGCCCAAACGACGCTTGCGGAGTTCCTGTTCAATTGCCAATAGCAGGTCATCGGCTTCATCTTCTTGTACCGATAAATCCGCATCGCGAGTAATCCGAAATGGATGGCATTCGCGAATATTCATCCCTGGAAACAAGAATGCTAAATTGTGCGCGATCGCTTGTTCTATCGGCACGCCCTGCCAAATTGTTTTCCGCTTGGAATTTTGAGTTGGTAAATTTGTTTCTACCTCGGCATTTTGTTCGATCGGGCTATTTTGATTGGCTGAAAATTGATAATTTTGTAGCGGCAATGATATAAATCTTGGCAATACTTTTGGTACTTTAACCCTGGCAAAAAATTCCTCTCTTGTTTCCGGATCTTGAATTACTACTGCCAGATTGAGACTGCGATTGGAAATATAAGGAAAAGGATGACTGGGGTCAACAGCTAAAGGCGTCAGTACGGGAAAAATCTGCTCTTCAAAATACTGTTGCAGGTAATTTTTCTGTTCCTGATTCAAGTCCATGTAATCTAGCAGATAAACTCCCACTTGCGCCAGTTCAAATCGCAGAACTTTATCAAAGTGTTGATGCTGAAGCGCTACCGAAGGGCGCAGCTTGTGGCAGATGGCTTCTAGCTGTTCTTGGGGCGTCCTACCGTCCGGTGATAGCTGGGTGACTCTCGCTTCGACCTGTTTCTTCACACCAGCAACGCGCACCATGAAAAATTCATCTAAGTTGGCGCTAAAAATTGCCAGAAACTTCAAACGTTCTAACAGCGGCGTCTTGGGGTCGAGTGCTTCCTGCAAAACCCGGTAATTGAACTCTAACCAGCTTGATTCGCGGCTCAAGTAGTATTGCGAATCGCTGAGATTAACTTCGGTGAGAGTTTTTTTAGTTTTAGCCATGATGGGCGGATGCTTAGAGAGTAGGTATTCAGCCATTTTCGATTGTAGATGGAAAATTTGACTTTTTCAGTTGAATTAAAGCTGAAATTTACAATTTGCTATTGCAGTTTGTGCGCGCCCTAGAGCTGTAGGATTTCGCTCACCGAGTCAAGCTAGCTCATCAGGCGGTCAATTTTCGCCATCATCGAGTTGCAATTGTTTGAAGTTTGCTAGCGCATAAAGCTGTACAAGTTGAATAACTCTTTTAGCTTGCTTGTCGTTGAAGGTGGTACTGCTTTCTCCATTGCGCCACCAAATTGTTACTTTAAACAGGACTACGCAAAGAAACCGGGTTTCTATGAAAAATCGTTGGTTTAGGAACCAGAGATCTACGAAGAAACCCGGTTTCTGACTTCGCCGTGATGTTTGCTTTTACTTGGCGAATGTCGTCGAAATTCAAAAATGTATCGGCAGAAATTTGAAAAATGCTAGCCATATTACCTCTAAGATTGAACAAATTAACGCTTTTGTTTTGGCGAGCCGCATCCTTCAAGCAGGAGTCTCGGCGATCGCACGCCGCTAAAATCTTCACCGCTTGCTGGTAATGCGGATCGTTGGGCGTTGGCGGTTTGACAATTGTGAACTTGTCATCAAATGGATTGTAGGTCAAAAGCAAGAGCTTGTAATTAAATAATCCCTTCGGTCGCAGCACCCAAAAGCTTTCCTTTGTTTTTTGCACCAGCCAGCCTTGTTTCCCAAAGCGGGCAATTATTTCTTCGATTTTTTGGCTCATAGTTATTGTTTGATTCCAATGGGAAGTAAAAGCGATCGCCAAAGCGATTAAAATGCGCGATCGCTATAGAAACATAAAGCCTTTACAGTTCAATGATTTACACAAACAAAACGCCTTTCTTTAGGCATCACCTCCTTTAAAACGCGCATTGCTCCTCATTCACCACCACTGAGTTCTGAGCAGCCCCCTTGGTAAGGGGGAAACTAGCATTTTGTAATGCAATATCATTATATATAAATTGCATTACAATGTTTTGTCAAGATATTGCATGACAAAATAGGAGATTAATTGCATGACAATAAAAATCTATGGCGAAAGCGAAACACGCAGCCCACGGGGAAAAGAAAACGGTTCAGATAGCGATTCGGATTACTCCGACTGCCTACGCAGCGCTCAAGAAGATGAAGCAAACAGTGCAAGCAAGCAGCGACGCGGAGGCGCTGGAACAGCTTTTAAGGGGTCAAATTCCTCCCCTGTCGGCATCGTACTTAATGGGAAACTCGCTCGCCAACTGAGAACAACTTTAGAGTCTCAGTTGGCGGAATATACTTTATCGCGTGAAAAAGCAGTTGAGCGTATTCTTACTTACGATAAAAAAATTGCTGAGTTGCAACAAGAGCTGGAAAGCTTACAGCAGATGATTGAACAGCTCGATCAAATAGAGGAGGAGACTGAATAGTATCGTAGGGGCACGGCGTCGGTAGCATTTCGGTTTAAGGGAAAGATGCTTGGATGCCGTGCCCCGAATGGCAGCGTGCGATCGCATCTCGTAACGCTGGTGCGATCGTTTACGAACCGAACACTTCATTTTCGATGCCAACCCACCATTCACCTAATTTCATCAAATCTTGGTGAATATCGGCTAACTCGTTGGTATACTCTTCAGGGGAAAGGGTGGCGCGACGTTCTTGGAGTTTCTTCAGACGGAGTTGCACCAACAGCCAAGGCTTGTGAATGCTGTCGGTTACTTCTATGTACTGGGCAAGTTCTTTGCTGTTCACGATCGCATATTTCTCAGCTTTTTACAAATTGTTACACAATTATTGATAAAAGAAATCCGGTTTCTTAAAGAAACCGGGTTTCTGTTCAGAACCAAAATTGCAGAACGTGAATAAACCAGCGATCGCACGCCACTGCATCGCTGGTTTTGTTTTAGTGCCAGCTTAAAGAGGTAACAGACTGTTTGAGAAACTGTTAAGAGTTCCCCGTTCCGCTTCTGAGGCGAGGGCTAGTCGCGATCGCCTATTGTCACAACCTTAAGTTTTTCCTGATTCTTGGCTACAATGCTAGTATTATATTATACACTAACTCCACTGTTTTAGCAGGTAAAGTGCTTCATAAGTATTTGCATAAATCTGATACAGGAATTAGAAAAGAATTGCATCGAACCAAATTTATTTAATGCCTTGTGTAAATTATATCAGATTAAATTTCTGGTTGCATCTAATTGAATGAAATCTATAAATTACGTCAATTTAAAGGATACTCCCAATGATGAGACTTCCTGGTTATCAGATTATTGAAGAGATTTATGAAAGTTCTATCTCGCGGGTTTATCGAGGATATCGCGAACAGGATAATCAACCCGTTATCCTGAAACTGCTGAATCAAGAGTATCCAGCACCGGAAGCGATCGCGCGCTACAAACTGGAATATGAAATCACTCGCAGCTTAAATATAGAAGGCGTTATCAAAGCCTACAGCTTAGAAAAGTATAGAAATAGTCTAGCGATCGTCTTAGAGGATTTTGGCGGGAAATCCTTAAAGATGTTGAGCAATCGGCAAAAACTTAATTTATCAGATTTTCTCACCCTGGCTATTCAGATTGTCGATATTTTGGGCGAGATTCACAAACAAAATATCATGCATAAGGATATTAACCCATCCAATATTGTTTTTAACCCAGAGACTCAGCAAATTAAAATTATTGACTTTGGCATTTCCACTGTCTTATGCCGCGAGAATCCCGCACTGTGCAATCCAAATGTTTTGGAAGGCACTTTAGCCTATATGTCGCCAGAACAGACAGGCAGAATGAACCGATCGATGGATTATCGTACAGACTTTTATTCCCTTGGTACAACCTTTTACGAACTACTCACAGGACAACTACCTTTTGATGCCGCCGATGCGATGGAGTTAGTTCACTGTCATATTGCAAAACAACCAATACCACTCCACGAACGCACTGAGGGAATACCCGAAGCGGTTTCAGATATTGCAATGAAATTATTAGCAAAAACTGCTGAAGAGCGATATCAAAGTGCCTACGGACTGAAAGCCGATTTACAGGAATGCCTCACGCAATTGCAAGCAGTAGGAAATATTGATAAATTTTCCCTGGCTCGTCAAGATATTTCTGATAAACTGCAAATTACACAGAAACTTTACGGTCGTGAATTAGAAGTTGAAACCTTAATAACTGCCTTTGATACAGTAGCACTTGGTAACAGTGAATTAATGCTGGTAGCTGGTTTTTCTGGTATTGGTAAATCTGCCCTTGTCAATGAAGTCCATAAATCGATTGTGCGACAACGTGGTTATTTTATCTCTGGCAAATTTGACCAATTTAAGCGCAACATTCCTTTAGCTTCTTTGGTACAAGCATTTCAAGACTTAATTCGTCAAATCTTGACTGAAAGCGAGGAACAGATTGCCGCTTGGAGAGCCAAACTTCTAGAAGCCTTCGGCGCTAACGGTCAGGTTATGATTGATGTGATTCCGGAAATTGAACTGATTATCGGACAACAACCTTCCGTTACCGAATGTTCTACTACCGAAGCCTTTAACCGCTTCAATCTTGTATTTCAAAAATTGATTCGAGTCTTTGCTCAAGCCGAACACCCTCTGGTTTTATTTCTAGATGACTTGCAATGGGCTGATTTAGCTTCTTTAAAATTATTGCAACTGTTGATGACAGATTCAGACACTCGCTATCTATTGATTATTGGCGCTTATAGAGATAACGAAGTTAACCCCATTCATCCTTTAATGATGACGACTGAGGAAATTTGCAAAGCAGGCAAAACTGTCAATAGGATTGAATTGGAACCCTTAGATGTAATTAATCTAAATCATCTGATTGCCGATACTCTAAATTGCTCTTTAGAACGGTCACAACCCTTAGCCGAATTAGTCATGAGTAAAACTCAAGGGAATCCGTTTTTTAGCAATCAGTTTTTGAATTTTTTATATTCTGATGGTTTATTAAAATTTAACTACAGTTTGCAGGAGTGGCAGTGGGATATTAGCAGCATTAGAGATACGAATGTATCTAACAACGTGGTTGAGTTCATGACCATCAAACTGCAAAAACTATCCCAAAAGACTCAGAACATTTTGAAGATAGCAGCTTGTATAGGTAACCAATTCAGCTTAGCTACGCTAGCAATTGTGTACGAGAAATCTTTGGTTGAAACTGCTGCTGATCTGTGGGAATCTCTGGATGAGGGGCTAATTTTGCCGATCGGAGATGATTACAAATTTGTGCAAGCGAATGCAGAAATTGGGTGCCTTTCCCAATACAAATTCTTGCACGATCGCGTGCAGCAAGCCGCCTATTCTCTGATTTCAGAAGCCGATAAACAAACAACTCATTTGCGAATCGGTCAACTGCTGCTGGAAAATACTCCATCGGCAGAAGTGGAAGAAAAAATATTTGTCCTGGTTAACCAACTAAATGTAGCCAAGGATGCGATCGCCTATCCGACAGATGGAGTGCAAACCTCATCTATTAACCCACCCCTGCTAGCAAAATTAAATTTGATTGCCGGACGCAAAGCCAAAGCAGCAACCGCTTACGAACCGGCTGTCAAATATTTAACCACCGGCATAGAATTGCTCAACTCGATTAAAGACGAGCCTGGTTGGCAGAACCACTACGATTTGACGTTGGCACTTTATACTGAGGCGGCAGAAGCGTCCTACTTAAACACTAATTTTGAGCAATCAGAAAGGCTAGCAGAAACCATCCTGCAACAAGCTAACACCTTACTAGATCGGGTGAAAGCTCGCGAGATCAAAACGCAGATTTATACAGCTCAAAACCAGCCGTTGAAAGCCATAGATACTGGGTTAGAAGCACTGGAAATGCTGGGTATTGGTTTATTTAATCCGAGCGATACGCCTGACGGCACGCTTCGCGAACGCAACTTTGTCGTTCAGTTGCCTTCCAGCGATCGCTTAGCGGATTTTCCCACAATGGCTGACCCCAATCAACTAGCAGCGATGCGGATACTTGTAACTATAAGTCCCGCCGTTTACTTTTCCAGACCTGATATTTTGCCAAACGTAATTTTGACAATGGTCATGCTTGGTATTGAACAAGGTCATTGCGTGCAATCTACTTACGCCTATGCTACCTATGGCTTATTTATGTGCGGAGCGCCAGGAAATATGGATACTGGCTATTATGCGGGACAATTGGCGATGCAGCTTTTAGAACAACTCAATGCCAATTCGTTGAGAAGTAAAGTCGGCTTCCAGGTCAACAGTTTTATTAGACATTGGAAAGAACATGCTAGAGAAACTATCCCATCGCTGCGTTTGGCAATTCAAACAGGTCTTGAAATAGGAGATTTAGAACACGTCGGCAGTTGTGCTGCTTATGCTTGCGCTCATCTATTTTTTATTGGAGAACCGCTAGAATCTTTGGAGCAACAGCAGGCACAATACATTAATTTACAAACCAAGTTTAGATTAGAGCATAATGCTTATCGAACCAAAATATGGCGACAAATTGCTTTAAATTTTCTCGGTCGTTCTACCTCAGTTTTGCAGTTGAGTGGTGAATGTTTCGACGAAGCAGAAATGCTGCCCTATTTCCGCCAAGTAAATAACCGGAATGCGCTCTTTAATACCTACGTCGCTAAAGAAATTCTCAGCTACTCATTTAAAGATTACGAGCTAGCTATACAGAATGCTCTTTTGGCAGAAGAATACTCCAGAGCCGGACTGGGAGCAATGGTCAGTGCGATACATAAATTCTACTATTCTTTGATTCTGTTGTCGCATTATTCCAAAGCCGAACCTAGCGAACAAGAACAATACTTAAAACAAGTCGCAGCTAATCAAGAGAAAATGCGACTTTGGGCGCACTATGCTCCAGAAAATTATCAGCATAAGTATGCTTTGGTAGAGGCGGAACTAGCACGGGTTTTAGGAAATTATCTCAAAGCAATGGATGATTACGATCTGGCAATTCAAGCAGCTAGAAAACAAGAGTATATCCAGGAAGAAGGACTTAGTTACGAACTGGCAGCAGAATTATATCTGGCTCTAGGCAGAACAGAGATTGCCCAAACTTACATGACTCAGGCCCACTACTGCTATATTTGTTGGGGTGCGTTAAGTAAAGTGAAAGACCTGGAAGCAAGATACCCAAGATTGATTTTAATCACCTCCAATTCCAGACAGTTAGAGGCTAAAAACGAACCAAATAAATCAAAAATAACTAGCACGTCTGGCAGTAATTCTTCAGCTTTAGATTTGACAACCGTATTGAAAGCATCGCAAGCTATTTCCGGTGAAATATTTCTCGATAAGCTCCTGGGAAAATTGATGAAAATTATGATTGAAAATGCCGGAGCTACAAAAGGTTACCTAATTTTGGAAACCAAAGGAAAACTATTGATTGAAGCTGAGGGTGCAGTCAATCTAGAGCGCGTTACCGTATTACAGTCAATTCCAGTAGATAGCTGTCAGTTACTGCCAACCGCAATCGTCAATTATGTTGCCCGCATCCAAAAAAGCGTTGTGTTAAATGATGCTAGCTCTGAGGGAAGATTTACTAAAGATCCTTATATTAAAGAACATAATCTTAAATCGGTTCTCTGCACTCCTCTGATTAATCAAGGCAAACTGGCGGCGATCCTTTACTTAGAAAATAATTTGATCGCTGGGGCATTTACTCCCAACCGATTAGAAATTATCAATCTTCTGTCGTCTCAGACATCAATTTCGATTGAAAATGCCCGTCTCTACAAAAATATGACCGAACTAAATCAAGCTTATGCCCGGTTTGTGCCGCGAGAATTCCTCGAATGTTTAGCCAAAGAAAGCATTATTGAAGTCAAATTAGGAGATCAGATCCAAAAAGAGATGTCGGTGCTATTTTCCGATATCCGCGACTTCACCACTCTTTCAGAAAGTATGACACCTGCAGATAATTTTAAATTTATTAATGCCTACCTCAGTCGCATGGAACCAGCAATTAATGAAAATAAGGGATTTATTGATAAATATATTGGCGATGCAATTATGGCACTATTTAGTAATAGCGCTGATGACGCAGTAAAAGCAGGAATTTCGATGCTACAACGACTGGCTGATTACAATCAACATCGCGTGCAACATGGCTATATCCCAATTCAGATTGGGATTGGCATCAACACAGGTTATTTGATGCTGGGTACGGTTGGGGGACACAATCGTATGGATGGTACGGTGATTAGCGATGCGGTTAATTTAGCTTCCCGGATTGAAAGCTTGACCAAAAATTACTACGTGTCTTTACTAATCACTCATCACACTTTTTTGCGGCTGCAAGATTCAAACCAGTATGGGATGCGTCTAATTGACCAGGTGAAAGTGAAGGGGAAATCAGAAAACGTTTCGATTTTTGAAGTTTTTGATGCAGATTTACCTGAAGTTCGGGAGGGTAAGTTACTGACGAAAACAACTTTTGAAGAAGGGTTGGTGTTATTTAATATGCGGAATTTTAGCGGCGCTGCACAACGATTTGCTGATTGTCTGCGCCAAAATCCAAGCGATCGCGTGTCTCAAATTTATCTGGATCGATGTCGGTAGAAAATAAACAGTCGCGCGCGGCGACTGTCTTTTTGCAATTTATTTGGTTAATCGATTAAGCTGCCATATTTTGGTTGGCGAAGTCCCAGTTAACCAAATTATCTAGGTAGGTGGCGATGAAGTCTGGGCGTCTGTTTTGGTAGTCGAGATAATAGGCGTGTTCCCAAACATCCAAAGTCAGCAGGGGTTTTTGTCCGTGAACCACTGGGTTTTCGGCGTTGGGGGTTTTGGTGACTTTGAGGGTGCCGTTGTCTAATACCAACCAAGCCCAACCGCTACCGAATTGGGTAGCAGCAGCGGTTTTGAATGCTTCTTTGAATTTGTCGTAGTCGCCAAAGTCGGCGTTAATTTTATCAGCGATCGCACCTGTAGGAGCGCCGCCGCCGCTCGGTTTCATCGAGTTCCAGAAGAAGGTATGGTTCCAGACTTGGGCGGAGTTGTTGAAGATACCGGCTTTGGCTGAATCTTTGAAGCTGGTGACCACAATTTCTTCCAAGGACTTATCGGCGAGTTCCGTATCCTTGATTAAATTGTTGAGGTTGGTCACGTAAGCCGCGTGGTGCTTGCCGTGGTGGAATGAAAAGGTATTCGCCGAAATGTAAGGTTCTAGGGCGTCGGCGGCGTAGGGTAAATCGGGAAGTGTAAATGCCATTGTGTTCGATCCTCTCTAGAAGCTAAAAGCTTGGCGAACTCATGCACAAGCTCACCAGATGATAATAGCGTAATTTATGATAGAACTTTCTATCAAAAGTCGAAAGATAGACAAAATAAGGTTTTTGTCGTCTATCAATAGTCGTAAGGAATCAAATATCTTGACATTGAACCAGTAATATGATTAAGAATTTGACGCAGTAGCCGACACCCGCGCATGGTGTCGCTACACAAACAAAGCCTGCCGAAGGCAGGCTTTAAAAGCTTTAGCCCGCCTTCGCGGGCTTCGTTTGTATAGCCGCGCCCTTTAGGGTGTCGGCGTAAATTTACAAAGCTGACATGCTCCCCCCAGGCGATCGCGCGTTTGCCTATACTGGGAGCCAAGCGATCTGTAATTGCAACTTATGACACCCGAAACCGAGTCAAAACCCATTCGGATTTTAATCGTAGAAGACGATCCGATGATGCAATTGGGGTTAGAACAGTCGTTAAGCGCGCAACGCCAATACATTATTGTCGGACAAGCGGAAGATGGTTATTTGGGTGTAGAAGCGGCGTTGAGACTCAAACCGGATGTGGTAGTGATGGATATTGGTTTGCCGCGCAAAGACGGAATAGCGGCGACGCAGGAAATTAAGGCGGCGCTTCCCGATGTGCGAGTGGTGATGCTAACTTCCCACACGGCGGAAACAGAAATTATTGCGGCGCTTTCTAGCGGTGCGGATGCTTATTGCGTCAAAGGTGCGAGTATAGATCGGTTATTGAGTGCAATTTCAGCTGCAACTGAAGGCGCTACTTACCTAGATCCGCAAATTGCGCGGCGGGTAATTGAACATTTAAAACCACCCACACCTAGCGATAATAATATCGGTCAATTATCTCAGCGAGAATTAGAAGTTTTAAAACTGATGGTAGAAGGCAAAAGCAATCCGGAAATTGCTGCTGAACTGTATTTGAGTACGAATACAGTTAAAACCCACGTGCGGGGAATTATGAATAAATTAGCGGTAGAAGATCGAGTGCAAGCTGCCGTCGTAGCACTGCGAAATGGAATTGTTTGATAGTTGATAGTTGATAGTTGATAGTTGATAGTTGATAGTTGATAGTTGAT